>JAABUK010007963.1_pt1 | contig 15077 bp, 17 predicted proteins | sample 5559141 | NCBI WGS metagenome assembly JAABUK01 (sample SAMN10711869, study PRJNA513367) | rock metagenome | isolation source: Antarctica rocks | place: Antarctica: Victoria Land, Pudding Butte nord | collected 2016-01-03
TGCGCTGCAGCTTCCTCAAGTCTGACTGGAGCTTGGTGTTCTCTTGGCGCACATCTTCTCTCTCAGCCTTCACCTTCATCATTTGCTGAACCTGCAATGACATGTCAATGTGCATGCTGTGAATGACACGACTGCACATGTGCAAACATTCAGGTGTGGACAATCAGATCTGACACGACAGTTCAGGACCTAGCAACCCAGTGTGTCACAACAAACAGGTGAACAGACTGCACCACAGGGATGACCTAGCCAAATACACCATTGTGCAACTGTCAAAAAGTGCAGTGTAGGATGTTTGTACATGGTGTTCAAAGGCATATGTGGCAGGCATATGTGCATACCTCATGCTTGAGGCGGCTGTTGTGCTCCTGGGCACGGGTGAGAGACTTGTTCTCCTCCACAAGCTGCAGAATGGTGGCCTTCAGCCCCTGCACCTTGCGCTCATCCTCAGCACTCAGGTCCCTGGGGGTGGTGGGAGTGGTAGGTGGTGACCCAGAAGGCATGGGTGAGGAAGCGGCTGCAGCAGCTGCTATTCTGGCTGTCTCCAACGCCTCCTTCAGCTCAAGCTCAAGCCGCTCATTCTGCTCGGTCAACAAGCTGATCAGCGTCTCATGCTCACCCTTGAGCTCAAGCAAGCGGTTCTCCTTCTCTGACTCAATTCTCCTGAGTTCACGACTGTGTTCATGCCTCAGCTGAGACTCAAGAGCCTGGAGCTTGACATTGAGCTCAGAGTTGTCTGACTCCAGCTGAGCAAGGCGATCACGCAGCTGAGCTTCCTCTTGCTCAGACAGGCCCTGAGTCTCAGGCTCATGAGTGTCAAGCTTGTGAGTCAGCTCAGCCAGCTGAGCGTTGAGCTCAACGTTGTCCTGGGTGAGCTGATGCAGGTGGTTGGGGTCACTGCCCCAGCTGTGGCCCTGACGCAAAGCCTCCATTTCCGAGAGGAGGGAGTCAAGCTGCATCTGAAGCTCGCCATTGTGTGACTGCACCTGCCGCCGGTGACTGTCAGCATCATCCACAGTGTACTGCAGGGACTGGAATTTCTGGCGCAGGCCTTGCAGGCTGTGTTGCAGGTGCACAATCTGCTCATCTTTGCCAGCTAGCTCTGCCCTGAGCTGCCCCAGCTGGTCGATAGCACTGCCTGCTGCACCAGCTTGTTGATACTCACTGTAGTATTGCTGCTGAGCTGGATACTGCTGGTCATATGACTCACCCTGAGAGCTGTTGTCTGGACTATGGTCAAGCCCATTGAACTTGCCGGGGAATATGGACTGCAGTGCAGCTCTGGGAGAAACTAGATTGTCTGACTTGAAGGAGTTAAAGCGCTGAAACCTGTTTGAGGGGGCTTGATTATAAATCCTGGAGGCTGGGTGATCAGAGGTGATGGAACCTGCATGCTCTGATGTTGAGTTGGTTGTAGAAGGTGGGACGTGAGGCTGACCGGCCTGCTGATGAAGATTGTGGTTCTCTTGCAGCAGCATGCCAACTGCATTCTCTGTTTGTCGCTTGTCCTGCAATTCCCAACCACAAGCAAGCTGTTGATGATGCTTTACCTTTGTATATCAATTTGCACTGCTCTTCTTATGGGAGTTTTCAGGGGAGCAAACAGAATGTGACCCATGACTCAAAATGCAGACAATATACAAGCATGGCTGCGTGAAGACAGTGAAATGGAAATTTCCACAATGATCAACATGGAATATTTCACGACTGTGCTCATGAGTGCATGTGCATGCCTCATGCAGGTTTCAACGGTAGTCTTGAAAGAAGTAGACACTGCTTGAGCATATGCGAGTGTTGATGTCCACAGACACGCAAGAAATAAGTTACAGCAGAAGAGGTATTAAACATACATGCTGATACTGCGTCCGCTCCGTAACCAGCTGTGAGTTCTGGTCCATCAGCTGCTGGTACATGGCCTGCAGCTGTTCATGCTGCTGCCAAATGTTGCCACGCCGCTCTGGGTCATTTGGAGGTGCCCTAGGGGTGGGAAAGCTGGTTGCACTCTGCAGACACAAAAGTACGTCACAAATTTGTGCACAGCAAATTTACTGTTTTTCAATGTGCCCCAAAAGACAGCAGCTGATTAGTATTGCACATCAAGACTCGAGACTGTTGCAAACTTGCCTGTAGCTGTTCAGGCAAACTGTGCTCCGTGCCTAGCATTATCGGAATCCGTCTTCCAAAGGCCTCACGATGGGTTTGGTCTGGAGTTGAGGACTCCAGCGAAATTCTTGTCAGTGGAGTCCTGCATATTGCAAGGGCTTTTTACAGCACATCCCGGGTGTTTCGCGATCCCAATCAATTGCCTTGTCGGCGCGACAGATTGCATCAAAACACATCAAAGATCCGAAGGAACGTCTGGCTCTCGCCGCAGACGAGAGACACGAGCAGAAGCGCAGTTACATTTCCTCAAAGACGCGTACAATAAAGATGCATATGATGCTACTCTGCCGCAAGGCATAAAGCGCGACTCTCCACGGAGGACAAGAGAGTCAAGACAGCTACCTGCACGTTCGTGCTTGCAGGAGAGCTGCGGTTTGCTTGGGTGTAGGATGTATACGCAAGTTTCTAACACACGCGCTGCTCTCTCTCAGCTGAAACCTCGTTTTGGAGCATACAGCACAGATTCAGAATCAACAGCCTTCGGGATTCTTTGTGGCAACGGAAACTTTGGTGGAACAGCCCAGATAGGGTCGCGCTGAACAGACATACAGTAGCAGAAGATTCATTCACAGCTGATCATGGGCAAAGTACAAAGCGAAAGTTCTCTGTCATTGCTCGTCGGGGCCGCTGCACCCTTCACAGTACTGGCCACGTGTTAATACAACCGGTTACCCCTTCATCTTCTTTTCTTTTTTGTCTCTTTCACGAATTGTCTCTTTCACGCATGCATTGCATTTGTGATCTACGTCATCGATGCGCCATCTCAGTCTTTCCAAGCGCAGGAGAACTGACAGTCTCAAATGTGCACAGTGATTGACTGCTCCTGATGGATACCCGCATAGCCAGCACCAAGCTGATCAACAAGTTAAAAGAGTTGCAAGACATATCGGCTCAGCTGCACGATGAAAAATGCGCAGCCGACGTGCAGACAAGGAAGGCACAGCAGGTGACTATCTTGTTGTGATCCTTCAAGTGCATATATGTTTTGAAGTACACGTCTTGGATCAAGCTGCACGCTTGGGGGACACAAGCTTGTGCACATAAATCGGCATGCTTGAAAAGAGCTGAGGTGCCTTCAAAGACTTCTGCAAGCCTGTGAATGAATCTGATTTTGATATTCAGGACAAAGAGGAGGGCGAACAAGCTTTGAAAAAAGCTCAAAGTCAACTGGAAACCTGCAAAGTCTCATTCCAGAGAGAGACTGCAGACTTCCAGGCACAGGTATGGTACGGTACATGAACGAACTCTCTGCACACTGATACAAAACGTACAGCCTGAACACTTGCAGAGTCTGGGACAAATTGCTTTTGGAATGAGGCGGCAGTTGCATGAGTATGCTCAGCTGTTGGGTCTCGTGTAGGTGCGAACACTTGAGCGGCAACAGCTTGATCAACAAGCTCAGATCAAGCAGCAAGCCTCTGAGCTTGCAGCAATTTTGGAGCAACAATCACAGGCACATCAAGATCTCAAGGTTTGAAACCACTTTTGCAGTGCGCCAGCTACACCTAAAGCATCAGGATCAACATTTGCAGCCATGACATACCTGCGATAGAGCCTTGCAGACAACTGGACATTAATTTGTGGTGAGTCACGATACCATCAGGTGCAGCAAGAGCTGCAAGGTAAGCAGGCTGAGTACATGATGCTCCAGAGACAGCTTGAAGGCCAAGCTTGCCTCATGACTGCCATTGAGGAAGAGGTTAAAGTGGTCAGACAAGAATGTGCAGGAGTTCAGAGTGCAGTTGCCAGCAATCAGGGTCATGGTAAGGTCCAATCAGGATAGATGAGAACCACCATGCCGGGCTTATGTATGCACGGCCATGACATCACGTCATTGCAAGCTTCTATTCAGTCCAACTTGAGCTCAGCGTGTGTATTAACTGCAGTTGCTGACCATGAAGCCTGGGTGCAAAAGATGGTCGTCACAGAGAGTAAGCTGCTGGGTGAGTCACAAGCTGTTATCTCCGTGGTGTTTCACTTCAGGACGTGTTTGCACAACAAAATACGCCTATCATTGTCACGATGTAATCAAGATGTGATCACTGGTTCAACCTGACAAAGGAGCCATTGCTTGGATTCTGCGCTGATTTGGAATGCTTTTTATTGCATGCAGGTCAGCTAGATGCCCAGGGCAAGGCCAATGTCGAGCTGAAGCAGCAGAATGCTGAGCTGAGGAGGGAGATAGCTTTACACCAAGAAGAGCTTCAGATTGCCTCTGCCAAACTTGTTGGCAGGTGCTGTTGCTGACGATGTTTGCCTGTGCACCAAGTTTTTCTGCACACAGCATGATGTCATTTCATCTCCAGTGCAGAACATGTTGTGGCGGGGTGGATGCAAATTGCATGCAGATATAGCAGAGAAACTGTGTGTATGGCAGCAGAAGCTGGTAGCACACACTTTGACCTCAATGACAGCTGCTGGCTCTGTGCAGTTGTACACATGCTTTCAGCAACAAATATCAAGGCGGATGTGACACAGTCTCAGACGTGCCTGATGAATTGCAGGGAGGAGAAGATAGCTTCTCTTTCGGACAGCATGAAGCTGGCTCAAGATGATGTTCAGCTAGCTACAGAGCGGCACACTTCCCTCATGGACCAGCTTCAGGTGATCAATGTTGTTTCTTTATTGGTGGCTCAATGGCTTGCCCCCCAGAGGTCCACCCAGCCTTTGGTATCAGCTGCTATGTGTCAGGATGTGACGCAGCAGGTCACGGGTTCAAGCCTCCGTGGTAACATGCTGATTTCTCAGGCTTCTGTGTCGGGTAGTGGGCAGAGGTTCTCTACCTCGCAATTGCGTCTATGGCACTCGCCCTGTCAGCGCACACCCCTTGGGTGCAATTAGTGCCTCATGTTAGTGCATGTTGGCTCACAGGACTAGGGTTTAGGCACACCTAGTAGGTACCTGGCAAGAACGATTGGCTGGAACACCCGTAAATTATTATTATTAATGGCTTGCTGACTGAGATGGACCTGTGTGACAATGGCTGTAGGCTCAAACAACAGTTGGTTCCTTGAGCAGTTTAGGAACACGTCAGTGTTGCCTGTGCAGCTATGTTCTCCTTTGAGAATATTCTAAATCTTGCATTTCAGTGATGACGTTCAAGCTTCACATGACACATCGTGAAGTCTGCTTCATATTATCGGGTGTTGACATGCAGGCAAGCAATGATCTGGTTCACCGACTGAGTGGCACATGCCAGGCACAGCTGCAGGCACTGGACCGACTGCGTCAAGACATGGCCTCAAGTCAAGCCTCCCATCATGAGAAACATGATGAGCAGAAGGAGGCACTGCACAGCATGGTGTGAACTGTACAGACTTACAAACTATGGAGCTTGCTGCTCTAGGATGAACAAACTGCTGTTCAAGCCCAGAAGAAACTGCGATCATCGCACTGTTGATATCACTGCATGCATTGACATCTGCAAAGGTGTTTTGTGTCTTCCTGCAAGCTTGAGTTTCAGTGCTTGTTCTAACATATTGCCCCACCTCTGTAGATTGATCAGTTAGGCTTTTGTTGTTTGCCAGCTGAGTGATCAGACTGTGTGTTCTTTGCATCCATGTTTTCACTGGTCACTTTAGTGTCTTGTCATTTCAGTACCACCTCCACCACCACCATATCCCCTCTACAAGACCTGTTTTTTGGCAGCTTGTCTGCCACAGATTCTAGTTTGACTGCTGCTGAGTCAGGCTTTGTAGTCAGGGTTTTGGGCATTCAAGGATCGTCCTCTGCTTGCAGACATGCGTCAGGACATGCCACGTTCACTGATGCTGCTGTACATGTTACCCCAACATGAGCTGCATATCTTACGTCAATACTTGGTTGTGAGGTAGACACGTTTTGCTGCAGAGGCAGACTGAGAGCGAGCTGCTGCAACAAGTGCAAGCTCTGCAGAAGCGCTGTGCTGACCTTGAAATGCAAGCATCCCAACCCAAAATCTCAGGTGCGACATGATCTCTGCTCACCTGTTATAGCAGGCATGCTTGGCAAGCTCTGCACTACTGCAACGGCCAATATTTTTGCAATTGACAGCGGCGCCCTTTCCTGTAGCCTTTATGACCTCCCTTGGCGGTGACACCAGTGCTTGTACGTAGGTAGTATGACAGAGTATGCGCATACAGCTACACAGACAATGCAGGAGAAACATGTGGTGTCAGCTGGAATTTCACGCCCTGCCAGCCTAGCTCCCCCTGCTTCTGCACTTGCGTGTCAGCCAGCACCTGTGCAAGGGGAGCCGCCCGCCGGTGCTCAGGGCAAATCCTCAGTGAATACCAGCGCTGATGGACTTGAAAGCTCCAAGCTTCCTGCTGGTGCTACTGATGCTGTGGTGCTACCCAGCATGACTGCACAGCCAGGCACAAATGCAACACAATCTGGCAAAGGCGTCATAGCAACAGCTGATGCCAGACAGCTACCATTGACTGAGCCTCAGCCTGGGTCCAGTGAGCAGACAAAGTCAGCAGCCACAAGCACTGCAGTCCAGCTGCACATAGCTGCTGCACAAAGCCAGCATGCAAAGCCTCCATCAAGCTCAGTCACAAATGAGACAGATAAGAGGGCTGCTGAGCCAGCAGAGTGTCAGCCGATAGCCTGTACCTTGCTGGTCACCAGCAGTCGCACCAACACAGCAGACAGTTGTGTGCCTCCAGCAACCACACAACAGCATGCGCATCTGTCTGGACCATTGTCAGGTAATCTGCCGCCCCCGCTCATGCCACCTCTCCTCACAACACCTGCTGCCACAAACTGCTCAGCTGCTGCCACAAGTACCACACCTATAACAATGTCGACTGGTGACACCCTTGTGCCAGCATCAGATTGTAGTAGGCAGCAGGTACAGCAACAGCGCCAGCAGCCGTCAGGACTGCCAGTGCAGAAGTCGGGCAGCCCAGATCAAGCAATGTGTCCTGTTGTGGACACAGGCAGGTTTGAGACAGGCAAAGCAGTCAGGTCGGTTGTCTCAGCACTGGATGACATTTCTGAGCTGGAGCTGGATATAAACACAACTACAAGCAGGCCAGTCTGTACAATAGTGACAGATGCCCCTGCTGTGACAGCGTCTCAGTCCAGACCTTCTGCAGTCAAGCGCCCAAGCTCTGAAGATGTGCTGGCTTTGGTTCTGTCCCCTGACGCACCAGCAAAGAAGCAGAAGATCACAAGTGCACCTGCTTCTGATCACTCAGCTGCTGGGGTGTCATCCACATTGCTCTCAGCAGCAGAGCATGCTGTGTCATACACCACTGATCTGGCTCAGCTACCTGCAGCCGCAGCTGCTGCCAGCTTGCCTGCAACAGCCTCAGATGCAGGGTCAGCTGCTGCCTGCACACATGTGTTGCAGGTTGGCAGAAGCGCTTTGCAAGCCTCAGACATGGCATGTGTCTCAGGTGCATTGCACAGCAGCATAGCCAAGCTGTCCCTGCCACCGGCACCAAACTCCATTGCTGCTCACACATTGCCCCTGCCCATCTTACTTTCCTCAGGTTACGGCCTTCACACTGCTTTCAAGCCACCAGCCCAAACACAGCACCCCAAGCAGAGTCCAGTTGCTCTGTTCAGTAGCAGTGTTGTCACCTTGAAGCAAGGGTCCATCAGCAGCAAAGCAACTAAGTCAGGCCCTGGTGACATTGGGATGCCTAGTCAGTGCACAGGCCCTGTCTTTGCTGCATACAAGCCAGTCATTGAAGAGCTTCCCTCTAAATGCAATCAGCATAGCAGTCCAGGCTCAGAGGAGGCTGGCCTAGCAAACCCGGCACAGCGGCCAGCACGTGTCACTGGCAATGACACCAGTGATCTCCGAGTTGCGCCTAAGCAATGTGCTGTTGTAGCTAAGCCTGAGCATGGTGCACAGCAGCTCACAGAGGACCAGCCTGCTGTACAGCTGGTGTTTGATGATGACACAAGCAGTGAGAACGGCAGGCACAGCAGCAGAAACAGTGGCAATGATGAGTACAATAAGCTGGCGCAGCTGCAGCAGCGGCAGCGACCTACAGCTGTCACTCCTGCAGGCTTCACAAAGCATGCTGTGGCATCAGACTTGGGTGCCATCTTTTCTTCTTTCACTGCGTTTGAAGACATGTCTGATGGAGAAGAAGATGATGATGAGCCATCAGCAGGTATGAGGGCACCCACTCGCATGGTAGCACAGACATCAGCATGCTGATGTTGCAACACTGATCATATATCACGAGCAAGAGTGCTGGTCAACACTTACACACCATAAGCAAGCATGTTGTCATTACGCAGAGCAGCTTGATGGTTCTCGGTTGTCCCTGATGCAAGCCTGCACGCAAACAGCATGGAATCACAGCCAAGCTGTGAAGCCTATCTGTGCCGTGCTGAGTCTGTTTACGATGTCAGCTGAGTCTATATGCTAGGTGTGAGCTGAGCGCTGCTGGCCCTGAGTCATTATACACAAGCAAATGTCCCTGGTGTGATGATGTTTATACAGGAGTTTGTGACCAGCTGGAAATTACTGTGCTGTCCTTGCAAAATCAGCAAGACTGCATGTCAACCATTATTGTTGATGGGAGGCAGCTGACTGTGCAACATGCTCACACAGCCTTCAGCCTGCCCAACAAGCTGATCTGCTGCAGGGAGTATCTTGTGCACATTGTTGCTGCCTGGCTCTTCTCACGGACTGATTACAGTTGCTTTGCTGTTGTGCTGCCCTGTCGTAATGCTCTATCACCCACCTTCAATTTCTGATCATGATCTGGTTATGTAGGTGGCGCTGCAGTGAGGCATGACAAGCAGCGCTTGGTTCATGCCAGCAGTAGGCCAGACACAAATAAGCCAACAGCACTCCTGCCAGCTGACAGTGAGTCTGCCACAGCAGGAAGTTGTCCAATATGCACCGAGCCTGATTTTGGCTACATGCCATGCTGTGCAAGCTGTGGTGTCAAGTATCATGCCAGCTGTTTGGATGCTCCAGTGACAGGTAAATGCCATCTTCCTGCACAACATGTATGATATAGAGCATGCAATGGCGAAGTCAGTTGTATGTGAGAGGCACTGCGTGTATGTATATTCGCCTGACGCTGACGGTAATAGTATGCTTGCAGACTAGTGACAGGTGCCTACGTATCTCTCACATGTGCACATATATCTGTGGCTGATGCCATCTGCAGTGCTTGTAATTACTTGTGTACTAAAGGACATTCTAGCATGTTCTTTGATTGAGCAGCAGTCAAGAGTTACTCTTCTGCAGGCAAGTGATAGATACCATTATACAGTGTACTGACAAACTATGATACTGCTTGCAGGCGTGCCTTTCACATGTCAGTCTTGTGCAATCAATGCTACGACCAGCAAGCAGAAAGCTGCTGGCAAGCGTAAGTCTTGCAGTAAGCACATCAGATGCCAAAACAAAAAAGCATAGTGGCTGACTGTGTGATGCGAAACTGGCAATTCTGGGTTCGTTTTCTTAGTGGTATGAATCCGATGATCAGTTCCCGAAACTGCACTCTTCAGCAATTCTGGGTTCGTTTGGCCTTTTCCTCTTCCTCGCCGCCAGCTGTCCTACACTGACGGTGTCGTGTCATAAAGCTGACGGTGTATGCATGAGTCAAGAAGCATCCCCTTATGCAGCAGCAGCGTACCAGCAGCATTTATTATCCTCATATCAATAGTTTGCGGTGCAGTCCGCGGCTTGACTAGGATCATGACGAGATACCCTGTCACGTGGAGCGTGCTGAACGTCTGCACATCAGCGAACATATTTGCCTCTCGTTCTGCTCAAACTGGCACACAACATTCAGGCAGGCAAACAGGAGCGTTAAGCGTACTCTCTGAGGTGCGCTCCTTGTCACATTTTCCCAGTGTCTGCACTGCTCTTGCACGCCATTGTTGCAGACTCACTGCACATTCGTCTGCCTCGTTGTGTAGTGCTGCTGCTGCTGCAGTTTGTCGTTCTACTGTCCAGATTGACTATCAATGTGCGTTTTCTATGATCTGCGCCGACGTCCACTGCTTAATCTTTGCCGCCGTGTGTGTTCTAGATCTGCAACTGCATATCAATTTGTTGTGTTAGCCGTTGGCTGGCAGCGGCTTCAGTTATTCCTGTGTCACCCTTGCCAGCCTGACGATAATGCTTTTGCACGTATGCGGCTTATGGTACTATTGTCGGTCTTGCGAGTTGGTCCCGGTTCCGGACAGCCCTGTCGCACACCGTCCCTGCTGCAGCCCAGATCGAGTTTTCTGTGTTTGTTGCAGACCTCGGGATTTAGACCAGGTGGATTGGATCTTCACGTTAGACTCAAATGAAGGTGACAATGCATTGTGGGCTTGTCTTTGTCGTGCTCGTGCCTCCCGCGCTGGAGCGCTCCTGTTGCTGTAGATACTTGCACAGGCTTAAAGGTGTTGGCACTGACGGTGCAAACTTGAATTCGCAGGCTGTATGCATTTTGGCCCTTTTGGGTCTTCTGGCACTAAGTGCTCCAGCGGCAGATGCAAGGCAGCTCAAGCAGGCGGCCATCACCGACGCCGACATCTTGAACTTCGCCTTGAACCTGGAGGTGCGTAGCTCCACGATAGACGAACCCCGCTTGTAACCCTCCTCAACTGCTTTTGTGCACTTCCTTGCTGAAGGACGACATTGTCCACACAAAGCGTAATGGTGTGAAACTCAAATTTTGGGGTCTACAGGTATGAGTGATACTGACCACTATGTCCTCTGTTGCAGTGCCTGGAGGGTCACTTCTACCACTGTGCTGTCTACGGCACCCCTCTGCCAACAGCTATCACTGGCAACGGCCCCGCTCCTATTGGGTGCCAGGCTGCCAACTTCACCAACGATGACATTTACAGCCTGGCCATGGATGTTACCAACAACGAGATGACTCACGTGGCCTACCTCAGGACAGCTCTTGGCAACGCCTCTGTGGCGTGCCCTCTTGTCAACATTGGAAGCGCCTTTGCAGCTGCTGCCAACGCTGCCCTGAACACCACCCTCTCACCTCCCTTCACCCCATACACCAACGACCTCTTCTTCCTGCACGGTGCCTTCATCTTTGAGGATGTTGGTGTGACCGCCTACAAGGGTGCCCTCACCAGCTTCACAAACTCCAACTACATGTTGGCTGCTGCCGGTAAGCGCCTTCTGATGCCTTCTGGCGCAACTTAGGTGTCCTGTGCACAATGCACATGATGTGATGCATGTACTGGCAGCAGCTTCTTGAGGCACTGTGTGCTCTGCTGACAGCCACGCAGGGTTGCTCAGGGTTTTGCTGTGCCAGTGTATGTCAATCATCTTATGCTGTCATTGCAATCATATTGTTGCCAGGGTTCTCTCAGTGACATATTGTGTGATGGCTTTGTGTGTGACTGTGCAGGTATTATGGCTGTGGAGGCTTACCACGCAGGATACATCAGGACAGCACTCATCCAGAACGGTGACGTTGTCACCCCCTACGGTGTCAATGTGACCACCATTGTCAATGCCATTGCAATGGCTCGTGAGACTCTGGACGGCTCTGTTGCTGCTGGTATGACTGACGACGAGGGCATCTACAACGCCACAACTGGAGACTACATCCTGACCCCTGTGGACAGCAACGCTGTTGCATTCTCCAGGACACCCACTCAGGTGCTGGACATTGTGTACCTTGGCAGCTCCACCACCCCTGGTGGTTTCTTCCCCAACGGCCTGAATGGAAACATCAAATAAGTCTGGCTGCATGATGCGCAGCAGTAGTGTCTTACAGCAGCAGCAGTTCTGCCCTTTGGGGCAGACAATTGCTTGCTGGAAAGGCAGAAGGTTCACAACTGTTCTTGGCAGCAGTTGTGCATTGCAATTGAGGCGTGCCAGGGCTCATATCTGTTCAGCAGCTCTGTGGTTGAGTCTCATGACAGTGACTGAAACTAATTATTGCACAGCAGGATGCTTTTGACAGGTTTTTATGCGATCTTGGTTATGGTGACTTGGTCTGCCTTTTGACCGATTTGTTTTTGCGAGCTACCATTTCATTGTGGAAGTAAACACTGCTTTGGCAATCTTTTGATAAGTATTCTGTTCTGTGTTTACAGCAATGAAGTATCTGTGCAGAAGCGCAATTGAGTGCTTAGGGCACTGTTCGAAGTTGTGAGCTGTCTGTACATTCTGTGCTGTTTGTACAGACAGCCAGTCCAATATCTCCAAGTCTGCTTTGGTTGCTGTTGAAGCAGAGAAGTGTCGTCATGAATGCGTTTGAACACAGGCACCTGCCAATAATAAAGAACAAGATGAGCTCACATGTCCTGTTACACAATTGTTGCAACATGTAATGGTGTTGATCATGATTGGTATGCTTGTTTCGAAATTGAATTCAGACATGTTGCATTGACATATGATGATGCACTGGAGTCAGTGCCAGAAGCGAGCTGATTAAGCAACTTGTGGGGTGCATCAATGGTATCAGCCATGCTGATGCTATCGTCGGCTGTGGGTATGATACCCACCCAACAAGATGTTGACGTTCTGCCTGCAATGTACAACGTGGACTGCGTAAGCAAACATGCTCAGCAATGCTGCCAATTGGCTTGCAAGTATCACCACTTGAGCCTGGCTGATGGCTCGCTTGCACATTTGTTGGTCAGTGGCATGTTATCATGAGCATCACCCTGCTGACACTGAGCAGGGTGATGCTCATGATGCTCACACCAATTTCCATGACCAAATTTGAGCGCCATCAGCAGCAAGTTTCGGCAGCAAGTTTAAATGCTCCTGTTGGAGCAAGTCTGGGGGTTGAGTTGGGGTTTTGACAGCACTGACATTCGGACTCCTGGCTGCAGCGTAGTAAGGTCAACGACTGTCCATCTTTGCGAACGTGTTCGACCGCGTAGACTGCTGGGTAGTTGGCCTGGTTGTGGTCCATAGCGAAGCAGGCTCACCATGGCTGACCTAGTCCCACCACCACCAATCCCAGATCACTTCGATGCCCAGGCTCCTGGCTTGACTGCAGCCTCCGGAACCGCACCTCAGAAGCTAGAAGACGATATTCAAGCTCTTGAGCAACAGCTCGCGGATCTGCAGGTAGTGGCAGGTGTCCGATGTACGGGCACTCCGACGTTAGTTGGTTCTTTGCCTGTCGGCATCAAGACTCGTAGTGCCGTAGTCAGCTTCGTCCGCACTACGTTTCAGGCTTGTTTCCTCTTCCACACTGCAGTACATGTCACGCAGATCAAAGTACAGCAAAAACGTGCCGAAGCAGACCCTGTTGCTCCCTACAGCAGATCTTTCAATCGAACTCTGGTTGGTACCCTCTATGCTGCCTCTGGAGGTCTTGGCTTGGTAAGCCATCTTACCCCATCTTGCACCCGCATTGTATCCCTGTTGCTTGCCTTGCAGACACAGACTCTACACAAAGTACCTGACTCACATTGTTAATGCCTTCAAGTGACTGCCAGGTTGATAGACAAGTGAGGGTCGGAGGGTGGGTCAAGACAGGACGAGAAGCTGGAGGAGGTGCCTTTGCATTCCTAGAGGTCAATGATGGCTCTTGCTTGACCAACCTGCAGGTGCGCATATTCTACTCGTGCACATAGGACTGCCACTTCACAATGCAATGTTCACTGTAGCTCTGCCAGATCCCACTCTGCCATACGCGAAAAGAATCTGCTTTTACATCAGCACCCTGCTGAGAAATGCAAATATGACTGTAATGATTGCAGGTGTTTGTGAGCACAGAAGTGGCTGCCACTGTTGGTGGTCTAAAAGCTTTGACGTCCACCGGTACATCCATACTGGTACAAGGCACATTGCGGCGCACCCCGGAAGGTACTCTGCAGGTAATGCTGGACTTTCACTGCCGGCAACACTGCACAACATACTCAGAGTCAGAGATGACTGTCTCACAACGACACATCCAGCCTTTGGTGTCTGTACCTGCATCAGTGCCTACTCATGCATTGCTGCTACAACTCGACTGCTAATATAGCCTCCGACTTGTGTCCACCAGCACCCTCAAGCAAAGTTTGTCACCGTCTGAGTTTGCCTTTGTGTTGCAGAAAGTAGAGCTGAAAGCCGACAAGATTGAGTGGCTGGGCAAATGTGACAATGGCAAGGGCAAATACCCACTCAGCAAGAAGGGACAAAGCATGGAGAGCTTGCGTGAGAGGCTGCACCTTCGCCCCAGAACCAACCTGATAGGGGCTGTTGCCCGCATTCGCAATGCCCTTGCACATGCCACCCACACCTTCTTCCAGTCCCGAGGTTTCATCTATGTCCACACGCCCCTGATCACTACCAGTGACTGCGAGGGCGCTGGAGAGATGTTCCAGGTGAGGTGCTTCTCCCTGTTTAGTCTGTTCGCCAAGCACTGCACCTTTATATACATTTGTGTGTCAGTGAGCATGTTGGTGCTTTTAACAAACAGACATGGATTCGACAAACGGGTAGCAACTTGCATTGCTGCTTAAGCTAGCAATGTGCAGCAGCCACCAATGGTAAAAGACCAATTATACAAGGCCATACTGTCCTGCATGGTCTTTAACTATTGGTCTCCCCAGTGGGGACAAGCAGGCGTGCCTTATGATTGCTGCCAAGCACTGCTGAAAGCCAGCTGCTTGTTGACTGGTCCAGCTGCAATCTGATCAACCTGTTACACAGGTGTGTGCAAAGGAGCCCTGGACAGGTGGGAAAGGCCTTCTGAGCCATCCTGACATTGGTGTGTGGACGACACTGGTATGACGCTCATTGACGACACTAGCATGTGTGATGCAGGTGACTACCATGCTGAGTCATGTGGAGGAGGTTGGCAAAGCCCCCTTGCCTGATCAGGCTGAGCTGGACAGCCTCAGAAGCAACGTGGCCAAGCAGCAGCAGAAAGTGGATCAGCTGACCTCCCCAGAGCAATCAGCCAATGGTGCAGAGGTGGGGGGGGGGGGGGGCGGGGGGCGGCGCGGGGGGGGGGCGGGGGGGGGGGGCGGGGGCGGGCGGG
>JAABUK010007964.1_pt1 | contig 15075 bp, 26 predicted proteins | sample 5559141 | NCBI WGS metagenome assembly JAABUK01 (sample SAMN10711869, study PRJNA513367) | rock metagenome | isolation source: Antarctica rocks | place: Antarctica: Victoria Land, Pudding Butte nord | collected 2016-01-03
GGAGGAGCTGTGATGCCCTGCATCAGATTTGCCGGCAGGGTCTTGTCCCCACGCTGCACAGCATAAGCATGAACTTGTGTCAGGTACATATGCAGCCCATGCCTGGGCAGCCCGGTATAATACTTGGTTTCTCATTAAATTAACGCCGAGAGGCGTAGTCTTTTCTTTTCTTGTCTTTTCTATGCAGCCCATGATCGGGATGATGTGCTGCTGAGACTGTGACACTGCACAGAAGATTGTGTCAATGCAACAGCTGACAGCAGCAGTACTGCAAAGGCTTGTTCAGGCACTCGAGATGTATTGTTGCTGCTAAACGTACTTACTTTGATCCTTCTGAAGGCTACAATCTGGTTCCGCAGAACATCCAGTTGGTTCTGAGTAAAGCCGCGGCCATCAGAGGCACCAGGTGTGCCTGCAGCTGCTTGTGCATGCTGGGTAGCAGAAGAAGAAGCAGCCTGCATGGCGGCACCTTGCTCAAGCCTTGCAACTTGCACTACAAGCTGGTCAGAGGCCAGAACAGAAGACATGCAGGCAGCAGGATCAGGTCCACAGCCATGCAACTCACATCAACTCAGTGACCTGACTCACAGACAGTGCATCAAGGACGATCAGTTGCAAGTGGTGATCTGGATTTTGTGTGCACCTGTCATTTTCATTTCATTTTATGCCTTACAGTCTGGGGTGTGGAGCCAGTTGTGACTCATCAGACATCCTGGCTTGAAAGCACAGGTGTATGTGGTGTGCAAACAAACCAAGCTGGTGGGAGTTCTGGTCGAAGAAGAGCCTAATGGTAGTTTGGGCCAAGCAATGAAAAGTGCTGACCTGTCAAATCATGGACTGCAGATGCCTGAGCTCTCTCTCACCCATCATGGCCTTAAAGGATGACACATGCGCCTTGCCCTGAGTCAGCAGCTTCTCACGCTCCAGCAGAGCCACCATCACATGGTCAGGCAGGGTTTGGTTGCTGCTGGAAGCATGCTGTCCGTGCGGCACAGAGTCTGTGACCCAATCAGGATTGTTGCCATGGGGCCTGCAGGCACTAATCCAATTTGCAACGATCCGATTTACATCAATCCAAATTACAACAATCCGATTTGCATTTTCTGTCTTTGGGACTCATCAGGGGAGTCAACAGACAATACATGGGAAAATGACTGCCTTAAATGCACTGTTCTGAGCTTGGCCTGCTCAGGTGCCTGTATACCGGAGAAGCAAGCACAAAAGACAAGGGTGTTTCATACCCTCAACATATTTTTGTATTACAACCGCAGAATATCAAGCGTCTTTTGAAATAAAGTGAGAAACAAATGTTGCGGGCTGTAAGGGTAGCATATCATCATGCCTCTTTTGAAAAATGAAAATGGAATGTTCTGGGCATTTCACATTCGGATTCAGTCATAAGTTTTCATTGCAAATGCCTTCTACGTGTTGTGCTTTTCTTGAAGATTCCACAATACTTAGACTTAGGGCAAGTTATGCGTCAGCACCCAATCATTGAGTCACAAAACCAAAGCAGTAGCTTGATTTGTTGCAACGAAGTCCGCATGGTGCTGACCATGCAGCTCAACATGTGGCCACATGTCCGGGTGTGTTCACATGTGATACGTGCATCTGCACTGCAAGTTGTGCAATGCCATGATTGCTGCAAGGAAGTGTCGTATAAGTGTCTAGTGCGCTGTATCTAATTGCCAACCTCACCTGATGCTATACTGAGATGCAATGTCTCTGTAATCCTGCTTACTTCTAGCCAACCTCTGCAGCAGAGTTTTGCCCTGCTCTGCTCTCACTGCCCAAGCTTCTGCGTCTTGCAAAGCACTCATCAAGCAGCCAAACACCTGATCAGTGCTGCGCTCAGGCCCCCCTGTACAAAACATACTGTCATGAGGGCAGGAAAAGCAAGGGTGCTGAGTTGATGCTCTGCTTGCTGTCACTGAAGCAAACACAGAAATGATCACTGCAAGCATGCATGTACAATAAGTGCTACATGCAAGCCAATGGACACAAAAGACAGTTCAATGGACATACGCAGAGATCCATTTGGCATTGCAAAAGAACATAGCTTACTCAGGGACGCAGTTGCCGCCATGTGAGCTGTATCTGAGAGGAATTTTGCCATGCCGCAAATCCATTCTACCACTGTGCCTGTGTCGACGGGAGCGGTGATTTCATCAGCACAGGACTGCCTGCCTGCCTGTGCATGACGCATAGAACCATCTCTACAAATGAAGCTGTTGTCTGTTCAGGGCAAGTCTGTTGATGTCAGAAGCATAAGCCAGCATGGCGCTTTTCTGCTGAGGCGCTGGGCAGTGGCAACAACCAAGACACGCTATTCTACATGTTTCTGAGAGCATGCTATGAGCCATGCTTGAGACACACTTGCCTGCATAGATGCCACAAAGTCCTCGTTGACCTGCAAGCGCATGCCGTCTCCTGACAGACAAAACCTATCTAGCTCCTTCACACGTCCACCATCACTGCTCTGATACCAGCGTATTGTCTGCTCCAGCCATGCAAGGATTTCCCTCAGGTGTTCACCATCTAGCAGATTAAGCTCAGTTCGAATCAGCTCTGTGGTTGTTGTGCGGTGTTCACACTGTGGGCATGTTTGACATAGGGCCCCGGCAATGGGGTACATCACGGCTTTGTACCTGAATCAATGACAAGACGTGGTCAGGTGTGTAAGAATGCTGTGGGACTCTGGGAGCATATACTATGAGAAGCAGGCCATGTGAGAAGGAGTGTCCACATGCGTAGACCATGATTGACAGATTGTGAATGAGCAAAGCACGTCAACCATACACATGCAATCAAGGCACTGTGTGTGTCTGCGCATGCGTGCAGCCTTGTTGTACAGGTTGTGCTGACATACGGCAAGGAGGAGCGTATAGAGTTACAGGCTCTCATGCTCCTGTTCCAAATACTCTAGCAGATGTGAGATGAGCTGAGATGCATGTTGACATGAGCTTGGATCCAAGCGCTCCCATTTCCTGCACCTAGCAGCAGCACAGAAATCGAGTAAACAATTACATTTCTTGTCCTTGGGATCATCAGTTGATCCAACAGACAACTTGTGGAAGAGATTCTGAATGTTGGTGATGGACCAGGAATGGCATGCAGTGTGTTGCATGTGAATGTGTCAAGTGAAAATACCGGCCACCACAACCTTCTGATAGGTGAGGTAGCTCAACTGCTGCTATGGACAGGATATAGGTACAGTGTGTACAGAAATGACGCAACAATGGCAGCAGGCTCAGAAAACATGGCAACAATGGCAACAATGGCAACAATGGCAACAATGGCAACAATGTCGCACAAAAAGGTGCATGCAGTGCTGCAATGTTTTCGGCGGCCATTTAACCACAAAGCAGACTTACAAGCGGTCCTGCAATCTCTTGGCAGTCTCAGTCTGTTCGGGTTTGCGCCAATCTGTTGACAGAAAGGGGTGCAGGCGTTGAGGAATGCACTCTTCCTGTAAATGTGTCCTGCAGACTCACAGTGACAAGTTCTGAGAAGTCTGCAGTCGGTGAAGATGCCTAAAGCATGACATTGAGCAGGAACCTATGAGACATCTGGTTTCAGGGAGATGACCAGGCATCGCATATTTTCACTTGTTCATCAAAAATGTGTCTTCCCACAGAACATTGATTACATCCCCTGAGCCCTTCTTGCGGCATGAGCATGACAAAGCTGCTCTTATGTACAAAGGTACTTACATGGATGAACCGCGCATGAGCAAGGGGCTTTTTGTTTTGCTTGCTAGCAATTGATGCAACCAATTGACGCATTTTCCTGACCTACGGACGCTGCCAGCTCTCGTCAGCAAAAGCGCATGATGCTGCGTCACAGTCAAAACTCACTTCAAGCGTATGAAAACCATTACATGTAGGCAAACACATTGCCCAGGGCATTTCACTGCCCGCCAAAACAGGGAGCTACTCAGGGCTGTGCACATCAGACTCTAGGGGAAGACACATTTTTGATGAACAAGTATGTCTGGGTTGGGAGATTTGAGGTGGCAGGATGAACCAAATGGGTGCTCAGGGAAGGACAGATGCGGGATTGCTGTTGACAAGTAGCTGCATGCAGGTTTGTGTTTACCAGAAAGAAAATAGATCAAAGAAGTTTTGCTTGTCAGGTGGCCATCGCCACAGCTTCCAGGTGCCAGTGTTCCTGAGACCTGCCAAACCAGCAGTGAAGCCTTTTGGTCCTTTCAGCAGATTCTGCTGTGAGGCAGCGCTGCGCAGCTCTGAGATGGGGGCACTGAGAAGATCTTGTATGTCCTCTCGACGCAACAAGGCTCAGTATGCCTTCCCCCGTGCAATTCGTGTTTGGAGAGGCCACAAGGCAGGGTCATCCTGCTCAGTTTCCTCTACAGTAGTGGCCTGTCACATCAACAGTAAATTGTGTTCACTCTTGCCTGCTGTTGTACTTTGCTGCGTCTCTCTGTCTGTGGTAGCAGACACGAGCCTTGAGTACAAGACACCGTGTTCATCCATGCAGTGGTTCTGATCTGGCATGATCTGAGGATAGTGCATGAAATTGTTAGCCATTCCCACAAGCTGCAGCAAGCAGGCAACTACAGATGGTGCAACTGGCAAGCTTGATCCCAATGTGATGCTCTACAGTGATCTAGCTGAACACACAAGGGAACACACGTTGGCATGACAGTCCTGGTGTAGAACAGCAAGATCAGTTCAGCAAAGTAACAGCATGTGACTTGACCTTGAAAGCTCAATGTATGCAGATTTCTAAGCACATCTTACCATTTGCTCTGGTTGTTGCTCTGGCAGTTGCTGCTGTTGCAACTTTGCAATTGACTTCTTGTTTGCACTGCTCTTCTTACCCGCCTTTGACTTTTTGGGAGCCATATGGATAACGAGAAAAAGTCCTAGTTATGCTGAGTTGTCTACACCTGAATAGAAATGCAGTGTGGCTGGTCATAGCAAGGCCCCCTTGGCAGCAGTTTGGTGGCATGCAGCTCATGTCATGTGCATGTGTGATGTCATGATTTGCCTGCATAGATTGTGCATCTGCCAGAGCAACACCAGAAACTAGATATATAGGAATACGGTGCTCTGCGTGTCAACTAATTGCACTGACTTTTTGTGACGTACCTGGCTAGCAAGAGCATTCAATGAATTGCTCTGGAACATAGTGACAGGAGGTCTCATGCCACATGTGCAGATTGTGGTGCAGCAAGAGACACATGCTTTTTCATATGGTCATGACAGCATAGTTGTGAGCACACGCCACTGTCACAGGCCAGACTTGAGCTTTACTGCATTGGACAGTATGGTACCTTCTGCACAAAATTTACAATTAGCTGAAAAGTGTACTACAAAGCAGGCACAGCAAAAAAAGGTCTATGTCGGAAACAAATGCATGCACATTTTTGCTCACTCAAAGCTGGCTTGGTGTGATAGCACTCGAGGAGGTAAGGCGTCTGCCATGCGGTGACCGCCTCAGTGCAACCTCTCAAGCATACAAGACGGAGTGCCTATGCTTGAATTCAGGCTTGCAAGTGTACAGCCGCAAAATGGCGGTCTGTGGATCACTGATCCGGCGAGGTATGTGAGGCGAACGCTACCACTGAGAGGAGTCACCATGGACACTCCAGCATACTTGCCCGCTAATGTGCGCTCCCGTGCCGAAGTTCTTGTTCATGCAAATACTTCAAATACACATGCGCACTCACTCAGCTGGATGACCTATCTTATGCATCTGGGCACTTCCTGAAAGTTCCTTTCCTCTTTTTCGTTGAAAGCAGGCCTTTCTCGCCGCGCAGTCAGTCAGCATCGTTTCAATCTCGGAGATAGTGTCTGTGTCCAGATTGCATTCCCGCATTTGGTGCAGTATCTGAGCCAGATCACGCACAACTTTCCCGAAAATACTTGAGATCCGTCCCCATATGAGTCTACCTATGGATCAGGTGATTGCTAGCCTTTTACTGACTGCTGTCGTCGCAATCTGGCGCATAACAGAGTTGCATACCATCGTTGTCAGGTCATGACTCATACGAAGTGACCTCCTACAATGGCTTGCAGACGGAGGTGATCAAGTCACATGGCTGTATCTGCCTTACAGGCCCCACCGTCGAGCGCATCGCAGCTAATGCGCTCTCTTTCCTTCAACTGCCACACAGCAGTGTCCCTGCGTCTCGTCAGACTTTGTCTGGCAACATTGGCACCAGCATCATTGGCACAGCGACTGGCTTCCCTGCAAGCTGCAGCTGGAGCAAGGAACAACTCAACTGCCACGGAAAAACCCTGCAACAGGCGGAGTTGGAGCTAGGAACCCGTTTGGCCCATTTCAGGCCTCATGTTACCCTGGTCACAAAGGAAGAACTGGCTGCCTGCACAGTTAGCCGTCCACATCTGCTACAGGACTTCCAGCTTCTGGACCGAACTGCCTTCTTCCCAGTGGGCTTGGCCATTGCTGACACAACTGATGCACCCCACACTTATGCTGCAACCTCACCGGACTCCTCAGCTGAACCAGGCCACCCACAAGATTTATCAGCAAGGGGTCAGCAGAGTCAAATGCAGCCTGAGGCAAGTCAAATGGAGACACAGTCAAACGCGCAGATGAATGCACAGACAGAGGCTTTTGTTGGTAAGACAACCTTCTCAAGTCAGAATATTTATAGACCACCTTGTACAGACTGTCATTAGGCCGCGCACATGCGCTCCATTCTGATCCAATGGGGCTGGCTGTTCAATTCTATGTGCGGAACACTGAGCACATCAGCGGTAATTATGAAGTTCAAGTATATGGTGACACCACTTTGCATCATTTGCAGGTTTAGCTCCAGCTTCAGCTGCAACTTTCATTGGCATGACTGCAGCTAGGGCAACCATGCCTGCAAAGCAATCCTGCGTAGCGTGTGTCTGGAACGAAGCCAATGCTCTACGTGTCCAGCATGGGCTGCCAGTGAAAGACTTACACATCAGCCTGAGTGCTGGAGCTACTGCACACAGGCTACATAGCCTCAGTCAACTGCTGCCAACCTCCCCGTTTCAGCTGGATGAGCGACAAGTTATACAGGTGCGCCCTTGAGCACATCAGTGCTGAGCAATCTTCTGTGTCTGAATTCATCATGCCTTTTGCCAAGCACATCAGCCTCTGCACAGTCAGCTGTGTATGCTGCCGGCCTTTTATTGCCGCCGACGCAAAGCCCAGAAGCCTGATGTCAGTATCACTTGTGCCCTTAGTCTTGTGAATGTGCAGTTGCTGAGCGCAACGCTGCATTCTGCATGCATGTATTGAGGTTAGACAACCTAGATCCTTGGCAGGTCGCATAGCATCATCTCATCAGAAGCTGTTATGCAAAGCCGTGAGCCAGACTGCTTGTTTGAGACCAACAGAAAGCCTGCATATTACTGACAGCATGACTGCCGATTAAGATAGTGGCTGCTCAGTCACTGACAGCCGTGTTGCATGCATGCAGATGTGCAAGGCTGCACATCAAGTCGGACTGCCAACAGCATGGGTGGTGTTTGCAACTGAGCTGTGCCGGCAGTGTCCAGACAAGGCTCAGAGCTGGTGTATCTTGGCAGATGCAGCTGCTGAGGACTGCCAGTACAAACTGGCAATGACGGCATATCACCTATGCTGGAGCATGGTTGGAGATGCAAAGGTCCAGAAATATTGCATACAGGTCAGGCGCACATCTTCCCTGAGATTTTGCGCTCTACAGATCTGATGTCTACCTTACATTTCACATCCTTTGGTCACATTGTGGAATTTTTCTTGACTGGGGCTCAGATTTCATGTCAACCAATCTATAGCAGATGACAGCATTTGGCCCAACTTACATTTTGCATCCTTTGGTCACATTGTGGATTTTTTTGAGACTGGGGCTCAGGTTTCATGTCAACCAATCTATAGCAGATGACAGCATTTGGCCCAAAGGTACATTGGTACAATGTTGGTAAGGCCTTTTTTTCAAAGAGCCTCTAGGGTGTGATTGTGACTACCTGACATGCATGGTGGGGGGAAGGGGGGCTTGTGTGCCTGTCAAATCAGTCCCCTAATGGCCATGCTAGTCACCACACCATATCAAGAACTTGTCTTTGCAGCAGCGCCATTATCTCAAATGGGCCTTTATGTCATGTTCAGCAAGGTCCATCAGAAGCAACTGCCAACAACAGACAAAAGGAACGCATGCCGCGCAACGACCTTGACTCCACGCATTGTCAGCATCACACAAAGTCGACTTGTGACATGCTGAGGGTGGCTTGAAGCATGTATCATGTGCTGCTCATGATGTGCAGGGCATGACAAAGGCTTCTGCACACACATCATGGGGCCCTTTCTTCACAGCTGCAGAGCTGGCTGAGATTCCAGAGTGCCTGCAAGAAGCCCTGCTGGGCTCTCCCTGGAAGCCAGACCTATGCAATTATGCCACCGCAGGCACTGTTCTACATGCAACCGCCATGTTTGCCCCAAACGGCATGCGCCTGCCTCGCTTCATTTCATGGGTCCTGCCGTTTAGGTAAGCCATGCATGGGACATTGACACAACCTTCACCTGCAATAGTTGGATTTAGAATTACCCCAAGACAAGCTGCTTTCTTGGGTGTACAACTTCTGTGCCATGACCTGACTTGGAAACATATCAAAGCATGTTTCATATATCAGTTGTTATCTCCAGGGACAGTCTGCACTCATCACGGAGCGTCTGCCGAGGGCAACATACAAGTGCATGCTGTCAAAGTTGCATGGTCGCAGGCTGGCTGCATCAGCGACACCCAAGAGTCCAGCATGCATTGCTGCCATCAGAAACACAGGCATCAAGCATGTTTACACACTGACTGAGGAGGAGCCTCTTCCAATCAGCTTCTTCAGCTTGGATGGGCCCAAGCACACTTTTTCCCCTGTGGCTGATGGCAGAGCTCCCAGCTTTGCACAGGTGATCCTGCTGCTCAAAAACCATTTCTCGGGCATGGCTGTGACATTGTAGTGGGATGTGTGTAAGCTTCATGATCATTGGTTTTGCACCTGTGATCACAATTCTTGTGACCTGAAAGACTTGCAAGTGGTCGGGGCTTGGGCTTCATGATCACCCTGGGTGACTCAATCCTCTTTCTGCACAACCAAACTTACGCACTTGAGCACATTGTTTGTGACAATTTTTGACACTCAATCCTGACATTATGGTGTTTGATCCAAGTCAGCAGCTGTCATGTAATTCACCCCAATCACGACCAGCAAAGTATTCAGAACATATCTGCCCTCAGGCCAACAAACCAAATCTCAACTAATTCTAGTTGCATAAAACAAAGCTCAAGTTGGCCATTTGAAATCAGCAGGCCTGAAATCTACACATGGTGCTTGGCAGTCAGAATCTCAAGCTTGTTGGCCTTGCGGCTTTAGCCCTTCAGGCCACATAACAATTGGCATGCATGCAGGTGGATCGTTTCCTTGAGGCTGTGGCAGCTGAAGATGCGTGTGTGCTGGTTCATTGTGGAGGAGGCAAGGGGCGCGCTGGCACATTTGTAGCCTGCTGCCTGGCCATGTGGGGTCTGTCCCCACCTTTCGATTTGACTGTGGAGAAGCCTGTGTTGTCAGCACAGGAAGCTGTCCGGATTGTGCGCAACCTGCGGCCTGGCTCTATAGAAACCCAGGAGCAGGAGGCTTTTGTCCAGGCAGGTCCTTTGCAGTACTTTTGCTTTGAGACGATGGCTTCTGCAAACACTTGGCTTAGCCAAGCATGATGGGTTGATCATCAATTTCACATTATACGGCTTTTGCAAGCGACAACTAAGTGAGTTGATGCGGGGGCATTGCTCAAATGTAAGTACACATCAAGTGCTTTACAACCAGAGCTTCCGGTGCAGTTACTTTAGCGGGTACAGCAAACCCCATTCAGAAGACCGTGCTCATACCTTGCAGTGCACCAGTGACGATATTAAAGTGTAGTTGTAAATGTTACAGTAGCAAAAGTGTTCAAGCGGTCATGGCTCTGTGAGTTCACATGCACATTTGTTCTGACAAACACCCACACATTGTTTTATAAATCATTTACTGTTTCACTCTACTTCAAACACAAGCCATGGCGAGTAGCAGACAGCTTCAGCATCAACCCAAAACCCCAAGTCAACATCATATACCGTTTACATGTTGTCCACTGCGCCTACTCAAGAAAATGCAGACAGGGGCAATGCAGGAAAGCTTCATAGAGCCAGTTGAACAGCATGTGCAGACGTTGACAACTGTCAGTGCAGGCATGGGTCAAGCACCGCTGGCGTCTGAAAGTACAAGAGCCGGTGTCTGAGCCCGAAGGTGTGCCGCTGGAAATCCAAGGCCACCTTGCAATGGATGATGTGGATTTGGTCATTCTAGTGGGCCTTCCTGGTGCGATGTCACTCCAATACATGTCACACTTGCCTGCACGAAAGCTTGCGCAAGCTTGGCAGGCTCTGAGCACTTGTCATTCAACATCGTTGGTCACACTACGCTGAAAAGTTGTTGTATCTGGAGCCTTCTCCTCTTATCGCCTTCACGCTTGTCAAGAAACAGAATGAACAGGCATTCAGTGTGGTCTGCTGACAACTTGACAGGTTGGAAGGCTGTCTGTATCTCTTGAAAACATGTTTTCCTGTTGGTGAAGCTCACTTGTTCCAACTGGCTTGAAATCACCTGTCAATGCAGCTTGCTCAACAAGTTGCTGCGATCTGCCAATGGCCGTTTACCATTCAACATGTTGCTGCAAGTTGCCATGCGTTTGATTTTTGCGCCTTAATTCTACACTTGTGTCTTTGCATCTGAGGGGCAGGGAGTTTTCTGCAGAAACCCAGATGGCTAGGCTTGTCTATGACAAACCGCATCGGAATGTGCTCATTTGTATATCAAGTATGAACCATTGCCTTCTGCAAAAGCAAGGCTACACACACTTAGCAGGCCCAAAATCAGGTGCAGACAGTGCTGTTAAATGAAGTGGCTGCTGCAGGTGCAGGGAAAAGCTGGTTTGCTCAAGCCATCAGCAAGCGCAGGAAAGTCACCATCATTTCGCAAGATGAGAGCAGGTCGCGCAGTGCTTGTGAAACCCAGTTGGGAGCTTCTGCCAAAACAAGCCAATTGACAATTTTGGACAGGTGAGCTTCCTCTTCTCATGGTTGACATTTCAATATTTTGGGTCATCACAAAAACAGGGCATACAAAGCAGCTATCTAGCAGGGTAGCTTTGTATGCCCTGATGTATGCCCGGATTTATACCACTAAGAAAAAGCAGCTAGATTATAGGCTAGCTCACTGTCTCTGGACAGTCTGTGCGGCAGCAACAATGAGGTGCAGGCAATGACAATGCTCATGCTCACAATAAAATTGGATTTGACTTTGGCAATGTCAGACATGTTGAAACATAAGGATGCCAGTGCAGAAAAGGTTGGATCCGTTGAAGCAGCTAGGGTGTATTTTGGTCTTATTCTATCTGACTCAACAGCTAGCTTGAGAGTTGGTTGCAGATTGTACAACCTCAATTACCTGACACCTTGCTGATTACATGACCTTCTGAAAGTCACCCTAAAATAATCTCAACATACCTGGGCAGCCCGGTACAGTACTTGGCTTCTCGTCAAATTGACGCCGAAAGGCGTAGTCTTTTCTTTCCTCAACATTTATTGTATATGTCTACAGGTGCAACGCCAGCAAGGCAGAGCGGAGAGTCTGGCTTGATATTGCAGGCTGCCATGCCACCACGCTCTGCGTTGAATTCTGCTACAGCCGCGAGCTGTGTCTCCAGCGAGGTGATCATCGTCTGGATCATCCCACCTTGCGTCCTGGCAGGATGACTAACGCCATGGACCAGATGGCAAAGGTCATGCAACCTCCCAGCCTGCAGGTGGGAATGACCTAGCTGAATCTATGCAAGACATGCATGTGAGCATCTGCAGAATCAAGACGTCAATTGCAAGAAACAAGGAGGCAGCTGCTTTGCTGTCTCTTTTCTCATCCCTTTCTGAACACACCAGATGCATAGTGTCAGAGGTGTAGACTCAGAAAAGTGCCAGAGGTGTAGACTCACAACGTGCAAGGAAATTTGAACTTTGCTAAGGTATTCAAATTCTAAGGGCTTGATGCTTCTGTGGGGCATCATAGACGTGTAGACGCAGGGTTTCTCTGCTTTCTGGTTGATGCATGAAAGATAACCCTTTGTTGCGCGTCAGGCTTTTAGTGATGGAATTTCATCATTTGCTGTGCTTGCTTGCCCCAGGCCAGGACTCACCACCTTTTCTGCGCATCAACATTGTCATGATTATCAATAGTATCATGATTATCATCATCATCATCATCGTCATCATCATTCAATCGTTATATCACCCTAACTGCCTGTGCCGGACAGGAGGGCTTTGGCGCCGTGGCCAAAGTAGGCTGCCATGCTGCCGCTTTTGAGTTGGTGTGGAAGCTAGGCGGAGCAGTCCCCTTTCACAAGTTCCCTCGTACAGAGCATTTGGTGGACCTAGGTGCAGCCACCAGCGATGATGTCATCCTTACTAAGTCGGCAGCTGGCAGCCTACAAGGGGACATGGCAATAGAAGAGAAGGTGGATGGTGGGTGCATGGGCATCAGCCTAGCCTTTGACCTCAGCATACTAGTGCAGAACAGAAGCCGCTACATCAATACCAAGACGCATGCGCAGTTTGCAAAGCTGGGGCTTTGGATTGAGTCCCATCGGCAACAGCTGCTTGACTTGCTGAACAGGGATGACCAAATGCCAGAGAGGTTCATGCTATTTGGGGAGTGGGTTGCTGCCACACATGCGATACACTACACTGCTCTGCCAGATCTGTTCCTGGCATTTGACTTGTATGACAGGCTCAAGAATGAGTTTGTCTCCAGGCCTGTGCTTTCAGCTCTTCTGAAGGACACTGACATCAAGCAGGTCCCTCTGATGATGGAACACCCAGGCAACATTGCAATTGCTGATCTCTGTCAAATGACAAATGAGCGCTCAGCGTTCCATGACGGGCCAGTGGAAGGTGTGTATGTCCGAATCCAGAAAGATGGCAAGACCCTCCATCGGTACAAGATTGTCCGTGCAAACTTCACTCCTGGGAATTCAGACTGGGGCAAGCAAACCATCATGAATAAGCTGCATGCAAAGTAATTTGAGGGTTCTGTGTTTGACAAGTCCAGATTTTGCTCCTGATACAACTAGAGTTGTAGTGACCCTTGCATCTCACATTGGAAGACACAGCATGGTGAATACAATTTTGATGTGAGGGTCAGTGAATTAGATACCTTCCTACACAACTGCAGGACACCAAAGAATGGTTCAGGAAGCCTGCAAACCCCCAAGGGTCCAGGCTTGCATGCGTTTCTCTCAAGACATTGTGATCATGAGGCATCTGGCTGAGCCTGTCAGTGACTCACATTAATGATTGCAACATCTCACTTGTTGCAAAACTTCTCATGCTCTTCCTCAAATTGGCAGTCCAAAGTTTCATGGGGCATTTTACTATCATTAATGCGTCGCGATAATGCAGTTCTCATGGCGGCTCAATATTGGTCACACCTAGGGAACCTAGGGACTAAAGTTTACATCATACATTATATTAATATTTCCATAATACTTGCAGCAGCAAGAATTGTTCCACTGGACTTCAACCTGCCTGTTAATCAAACCTGTCTATGATATGATTTGCATGATGTACACGTGCACATGACCTACTGCAGTGGGAGCAAGTAGCTGATGAAGTAGAGGGATCATCAGTCTGCAAGCTCTGCGTTGGCGCTGGCCACGACTGAAGTCGAAATTCCTTTCTGTTGTCCCCAGTTGAACTCCATACACAAGCATGCAACCGTCATTGCACCCAGTCACCATGCAGTCTTCTGATGTGATAGCCACTGCATTAACAGCTCAATGCTTGCTTGCTTGCGGCTACAACATTTAATTTTGCTAAACAATGTGCTTTTCGTAGTTTTTCTTGGTGTGGAGAACACTTTGACCTTAGAAAAGAGTCAAAACGGCTGAAGAGCTTTTGAAGCAGGCGCACCGCAATGCATAGTGGTATTTAGGAGTGATCCACACCATCAGACGTTGCCAGGCGTCCGCAATACTGACCCGGTCAGGGCAGCATGGGGTCTGCAGCTTACCGGGTATTGATCACGGCATGCATGCAACTGGTCGAGCGTGGTCTGATACCAGACTTCGTGGTCCACTTCGTCATACGTTTCATCGTCGCAAGAAGAGCTGCAGTTGTAAGTTCACAATACAGGCTCTTGCCGTTGCCTCAGATGGCCGTTTCAGCTGCAAGTCAGTGCGTTGCATGCACAGCTGGGCAAAAGGAGCCAGGCTGAATCCGACAATTACGAAGTTGGCCAGGAGGCCAATCTCATAAAGAGTCAGCAGCGCAGGCCGAGTCACATTTCCCAATGCGAGAGCCATGAGGTGTGGTGCAGGCCCCTCCTGTTCCCCTCAAGCTGGCCAGTTTCCCAAGGGAAGGATAACGCATTTTACACCTGAAGCAGTTGCCTGCAGAGTACTGTCACCTAGTGCTGGGCAAACAGTTCAAGGACAGCTGCTGCCTGTTTCCAGACCCTGAACTTTCCTTGGACGATGCTGAAGACAGCATGTTAGGTGATCCATCTATTCACAATGCAAGCATTTCATGCCATTCATTTTGCGTTGAGTGTCACACTGTCTGTGTTGTGCAGAGCTGACATGCCAAAGGGCACAAATTAGTGATAACCAGCGCATTCTGGAGCTGGGCTGCAGTTGGGGCTCATTAAGCTTGTACATTGCTGCAAAATACCCTCTGAGTCACGTCACAGCAATTTGCAACAACATGGCTCAGAAGTTGTTTGTTAAAAAACAATGCAGACAGAGAGGTCTAGCAAATGTGCAGGTGAACTGGCTGCCTTGCCAAAGTATATACATGCACATTGTGTACTTGCATATTCTCGTGGCCTTTCACAGATTTCTTGCCTTATCAGGTAAAAAAGTTCATCTATCACAGAGCAGGCTAGTCACAGCATCCATCCAGGCAGACAGGCTTCTTTGTCAATGTCATAGCATTGTGCCATGCAAAAGCTCTATAATCACTGCAGGTAATGACTGTTGATAATGATGCCT
>JAABUK010007965.1_pt1 | contig 15075 bp, 6 predicted proteins | sample 5559141 | NCBI WGS metagenome assembly JAABUK01 (sample SAMN10711869, study PRJNA513367) | rock metagenome | isolation source: Antarctica rocks | place: Antarctica: Victoria Land, Pudding Butte nord | collected 2016-01-03
CTCTTAATTTAATAGAATCTATATAAGAAGCTTATGCTTCTATAATATTAGCTTTAATCTATATTATATATTTTATATTCACTTTGAAATAAGTCTTAAATTAATTAAAGCTTATATAAATTAAGAAATAAATTATTTATCTAAGAATAAAGTAGATCTCTTCTTAAATATTTCTATCTCTCTTTTCAAAATCTTCTTCTTTTATAATATCTTTTCTTCAGATCTCTTTTTATTAGACTTTTACACATTTTATAATAACACTTTCTTTTCCTTTCACTTATATAATATATTCGCATAAATAGAATAATATAAATTCATAAAAGCTGAATCAAAATAATAAGAAAGATAAGATATAGACTTCAAAACATTAGTTTAACTGCGTTATAATTAAAAATAAAAAGTAGAGAGAAAATAATAATTAAGCAAATTATTTCGCTATATTATATATATAATGAAATAGTTAAACTAATTTCTCGCATCTCACATCATATTTATCATTCCAATTTTCTTCTTCTCCTTCTTCTCTCTCTTTATCTCTACTTCAATTATCTACATAATAGCTATAAAATATATTCTTCTTATTAAATTCTTTCATCATAACACTTTTCTCTTAACTTAGAATCGACTTATTTATTTAAATACTTCTTCTTCTCTATATTTATAGATACTTAATATTTATAAATATCTTCTTATTATTAATTTACTATAATATTTACTTTAATAATTTAAAACATTATCTTAATAAAACTATTTAAAGACTTTATCAATTCTTAATATATTTTATTCACATAATCTCTAATACTCAGCTTTATAACGCGGGAATATATTCTTTTTAAAATCACACTTTACTTCAATCTCTTTATTACTTATATTAGAATCTCGTGCATTAATATTTCAATCTAAACTCTTACTATCTTTATAATATCAATAAATCTTCAAAGATATTTATTTACTTCTAATATATTTAATAATAAATTATTAGAAATAGAAAGACTTAACTTATCTATTAACTTTAAGAATATTATTATAACTTTTACTTCATTATTTAATAAGTAATTCATCTTCTTCTCTTTAATTCTAGATTAAACCCGAGAACTAATAATAGTAAATAGAACTTTCTTTAAATAATTAATCAGCTGTGTTATATAATCAAGAGCTTGCGATTCTAAGATCTTTACTTAAATAATTATTATTAGTAACTGAAAATAAGAGTTAGAAATTCTTTTAAATTAGATATATTATAAATTCTTTAAATTAATTAGAAGCTTCTTTAACTTAATTTCTATACTGATATTTATAATTCTCTTTATCAGACTTATCAGATTTATTATATTCTTAAGAAGCTTATTAAGTGAAGTCTTTAATATCTTAAAGATCTTTATAATAAAAGAAGAAATATTCTTTAAAAACATTTCTTTATCTTAAATTATATCTTGCGTTAATTTAGAATATTAAACTGATTTATCTAAATCAATTACAGTTATATTCCGTCTCTATCTATTAGACTTCACAACCCTCTTATAATTCTCATCTCATAAGATCTTTATAATAAGATAGCTCTTCTCTTTTCAAATCTATTATTTTATTATCTTTACTCTCTTATTTTAAACTCGTTTAATAAACGAATTTTTAGTTAATTATATTTATATTAGCTCTTTAATTTATTATACTGCAAAGATCTTTATAAGAGTTTCCGACTCATTCTCTCTTATATTATAAATCTCTTCTTTAAAATTAAAATTTTCATTATTAATCATCAAATATTAAACTTCTAAAGCTGAAGATTAAACTGATAATACTTTTAAAACTACTTAAGTTATGAAAATTTCTTATAATTTATATATCTTCGAAGCACTCTCTTAAAAGATTTCTAAGATAATATATTCTCTTTTATTAATATATATCTGATTACTAAAGATTTAATTATTTAAAAGAATATAATTAGATTTAATATAATTAAAAGTATTATAATAGAAATAAATTACTTCTTCTATATTAATTCTTATATTAGAATTCACTTTAAATAAATATATATTATCTTCTTTTATAGAATTCTAATTTATTCGTGCTCGCGATTATTATACTCTAATAATTAATGAAGACGTTTCTAGCTATATATTCTTAACTGCTATATTAATACTTAATATTATAACTTGAATTCTCTCTATTAGCTTCTTAAACTTTATTTCTAACTTACTCTTTATATTTATTAACTCTATTTTAAGATTATATTTATTTATATTTTCTTGATTAATTTTTATCTTCTTAGTCAGATTTTATAAGCTTATTTATTATCTAATTAAATCTTTAAAAATAGCTTTAATCTCCGCATTTAATATTATTTCTTAAGTAATTTTAAACTTTACTTTATATCTTATTATCTTTAATTTCTTTAAATTTACTCTAATAATTCTGAGTATTTAAGAATGTATTTTCTTTAATAAAGTTTTTAGAAAGTATATTATTTATAAGAACTTATTCAGCTCTCTCTTCTTAATTAAAGTAATGAAAATATAAATGAAATATTTATATAAACTCTTTAAATCGCACTTCTTATCTCTCTTTTAATTCTTATAAGCTTTTAGAAATACTTATATTTATATTTATTAATTCACGTCTTCTCTTTCATACTCTCTCATTAATAACTTCTTTAACAGCTCTCAATCTCTTCTCTTAAAGTCTTTTATAATCTTTATATATTTATTTATTTATAACTTATAATATCTTAATAACTTCTTATATTATATAACACTTAAAATAATATAATATTCTTTATATAAATTCTTTATAATGTTTAGAAATTAAATCATATTCTTTTTATAGAAATAAAGAGCTTTTGCTGTTTTTAAAACAGATATAAATATAATATAAGAGAAAGATATATTAATAATAATTGAAGAAGTGCTTAAAGAAGTTCGCTCTTCTAATCTTAATAATATACGCTTATTAATACTTATAATCTCGATTTTTAAATAAGTACTAAAATTAATAATTTAGCTTATTAATAAACTCTCTCATTAATAGTAGTAGTAAATTCTATTTACCTAATTCAGACTAATACTAATCTATGTAGATCTTCTTGTACGAAATTTAGATTTCAGTTCAAACTCCTTTTCCCGCATGTTCATTTATCATTTCCTCTGATCTCATTCTCCCCCCATTCTTCTATTCTCATTCTCTCCGTCCTCTTTCGTTCTCGTTTGTGAGCCTTTCTCTATTAATCTAAATTGATTAAGTATCTTCATATAGAGCACTAATTTAATAACTACTCTGCATTTCTTTCTTTCTAAAAGAATCTTTCTTAGATCTATTATATAAAGAAGATTTAGAAACTTCTTTCTTTCCGTAATCTATTATAGATATTTTAGTAGTATATATTCTACTATCATATTATCTTAAGTATATTTATATAAAGAACTTTTAATTTCTAATATCTTTCTCTTATATAGAAAGTGATTAAAGCTAATCTTATCTATATAAAATTATGTAAGTATAACGCTCTCGTATTTCTTTAATTTCTAATATAATCTCATAATCTTTTTATATAATTTCGGAAGAATTATCTTTAAATATCTTCTCTTCTTATAATCTTTTTATCTCTCTTTCTATCTGCGATTATAAAGAGAGAGGATTTCTTTATATATTTTCCTCAACTTTTAAATCTTCATATATTCTTTTAATTCTTCTTATAATAAGTTTAATAAGAGAAACTTATTTAATTCTTTCTTATCTTAATTTATATAATTAAATTATCTAAGTTATTATATTATTAGATTATTTAATATCGCGCGTGATCTTATTATATAATCTCTATTTCCTACTGTTTATCTTATAATACGGGCGCATATATTCTTAATATCTTTATTTACTTTTAATAATTAAATTTTAGCTATTATCTTAATTATACGAGTCTTAATATAAAGATTAAGAGATTAAATATAAGTTTCTACTTTTAAAGCTTTTATTACAATTATCTTATAAGCTTTTATAATTATATAAAGATACTTATCTTAAAGAGATTATAATTTCTTACTTACTTTCTTATAATATTTCTTAATCTCTTTTAATATATATTAAATATTAGCTCTATATATAATAACTAATTATATAATAGTTTAATATATCTATCTTCTTATTTCTAAAGAGACATCTTATATAGATTCTATAATTATATAAAGAGTATTAATTAGATAAATAGATTTAATCTTAATTACGCGAAGATGAGACTGTTATCTTAATATTATATTTAATTAAATATCTAAAATTCTCATATTATTCTTTAAATTAATCTTCTATTTCTTTAGATTTGATCCCGCTCTTATATTAAAATTCTTCTTTATATAATTAAAGTAAATTAATTCATACTTATTTAAATAGAATTTCAAGTTATATTTCTTTACTCATTTAATATAGTTTTAATAAGTTTTAATTAAGACTTAGTAATTCTATTCCGTGCTCTTAATATATATTAGAATATTAATATTATTTATGAATTCAATTACGCTTATATAAAATCTAATATTATTATATTTATAACAGCTTAAGCTAGATATATTTAATAGTTTATAAAAACAAATACTTAAGTTATAAGAACTAATTTAGCTTACAAAGAAGCTACAGAAGTATTAAATACGCATTATAATCGCTAATCTTAATATAGCTCTCACGCTCTAAGACTTAATTAAGAGGCGTAACTCTAACACGTCAAATCCGCATATAAATCTTAGACATTTCGCCGTATCATATATATAATAAAATAGTTGAATTCTTATTACTCAGTCTGCAATCATCTTCGCGTATAACTATTCTTTATAACTGTAATAACTCGTAATATTATTCCCCGACTTATTAAGTTAATTATCCTTAATTAATAGTTAGTAGTGTCATTCTTCTATTCTCAATCATTAATCTTATTATTATTAATTAAGCTCGTCAGTATCTCTTTTTCAGGCAATAACTTGAAAACATTATTCTCACTCTCTTTAATTCTCTTCTTAACGCTTTTCTTCAATTACTTAGATCTTGACTTATTAGCGTTTCTTAAGTAATAATTATTAAGAATATTCTTTAAATTCTCAAGATTCTTAATTAAGTAGTAGATCAAGTTCTTTAAATAATTTATTTACTGCACTCTCATCTTAAGACGTCTGCTCACTCTCTTAATATTAATAATATTCTTTATCTTCTATTTCATATCTATCTCTATTTCTATAATAATAGAAGAAGATATAAGATATTCTTATTTAAATAAGAAATTCTCTAAGTCTTTAAATAATAATATAATATAGAAGATAAAATAAATCTTTATAAACACAGATAATTTAAATCTATACACATCTCTCAGCTTCTTTAATATTTTATATAAATCGATCTATTTTGTGTTTAACTTCTTATAAGATTTAATAATATAAATATTCTTTATTAACAATCATATCTTCTCTTCTTTCTCGAATATTACTAATTAATAATACTTATTAATCTACTTCTTCTATCTCTTCTAAATCTAAGTTAAATAATTCTTCGTTCAGCTTTATATCTTAGTCATTAACTTTATTAGACTTTAAGTCTTCTACAACTTAATTTATTATCTGATTATTCTTAACTTCTCTATCGCGTTAAAGCTTATTCATAACTTATATTCTTTATTAATTATAAATAAAGATAGCTGAGTTAATTTAAATATAATTATATTAGCCGCGAATTCCGCACTTAATAATAACTTCACTTAATTCTTTTAATTAAAGTTCATATAATTATATAAGTAGCGTTTCATCTTCGCATTTATAATCTCTATTTATTTATCTGTTTATAAATGAAATACTGTAAACAGCTTTGTAATAATGCTTAGAATCTCATATAAATATAATTATATTATGCTCGCAAATTAAGAATCTCTGTTTAATATAATTATACTAAATAGATTGTGAATTCTTCACACATTCTTATATAATATTTTAGTTATATTCTCCGCGATCGTACTCTTATTAATAATTATATAGATAATATAATATCTTTCTTTCATTAATCAATTCATTATATTAAGAATCGCATTAAATTCTTTTGATTTCAATAATTTTATCACAAAATTTATAGAGATATTCTTTTAAGATGTCTCAGAAATCGAAAGAGATTATAACTCTTCTTCTAAACGCTATCTCTTTATTTTTAATCTCTAATAAACGTGATAATTTCTCAGATATTATTTAACTGCTTCTATTAGCTTAGAAAATTAATACAATTTTCGAATTAATTATAATGTCTTCAATTCTTTTATATATTCAATCTCTCAACTCTTATAAATCTATTAAATTACTTACATTTATATATCTTCTAACTTTATAAGAATTGCTAATCTATCTTGAAAATAGATTAAATCTTCTCACTTCTTATATAGACTTATCTAATATTTATTATAAACACTCTTAATCTTATTTTATAAGATCTTACAAATCTTCTTTAAATTATAATTATTTCTATTCGCCTGCTTAATATTCTCGTCTAGCGTGTAAATCTCTTACATATTATATATTATCTTATAATTCTTTAGAACTTCTTCAGACAGCATCTCTAATATTAACAGTATTTGATATAAATTAAAATTATTCTTTACTTTAGAAATGTTCTTCTCTCTTCTTATTAAGATATTAGTCTTTTTATTAATTATCTTTAATTAATAAATAACTTTAAAGTTGAATTATATTAAGAACTCTACTTATCTTATCTATTATCTTATTAACTTCTTTATTAATATGAAATACTTTAGAGTCTTATAATTTATAAGCACTTTAACAGTATCTTCTTTAATACTTTACAGCTTAAACTCTTATTTCTCGAAGCATTAAATTATTATTAATAATTCCTTATTATATATGATATAATTTCTCTCTATCGAGCTTATACTACTTAAGTAATAAGTAATGAAATACAATTTCTTATTTAATTCTTTTTATGAGAGAATTCCTTTAGTGATATAATCACTCGCATTATATTTCACGTAAGTCTTCTTTCTCGAATCAAAATACTGAAGAACTAAATTAAATGTTATCAGCTTTTTTAATCTCTCAAATATCTCAATATAGAATTCATTTCATATTAATAAGATATTCTTTCTTAATAGATTATTTAATGATCTCGCGATTTGATCAAAATTCTTATAAAAATATTGATAGTAGTTAATGAATTTAAGGAATCATTATATTACACGTACGTCTTCTGATTTAGATGTCTCTCACTTCTAAATCGTCTTGATTTAAACCGAATCTAATCGCATTTCATTCACACTTATTAACAGATCTAAGAATTTGATCTCTATAACGTAAAAGTTATATTTCTTAATATTTATTTAAAGTTCTACTTTCTTTAAAATCTTTAATATCTTCTTAATATACTGTTTATATTCTTCTCGTGTATTACTAAATATTAGAATGTTATTTTAATATAATATTATAAATCATTTTAATACACTCAGAAATATATTGTTTATATATCTTTAATTAATTAAGAGTGTTAAGCTCAATCTAAAAGACATTATTAAATAATAATAATTTTAATATATTATACTAAATATTGAAGATTTCTATTCTTTATAAGTTTCTCTTAGATAAAACTTATTGAACAAGATTGATAGAAAAAGAATGGAATCAGTAAGTGTTAAGATTATCAGACAGATAACGCAGAGATGAGAAGACTCGTACGGAGGAGCAGAGCTGACAGTTTTATAAGAAGAGATACGCGCTCTCATCCGATCGATTCTACAAATCTATTCGTACGCAGAAAACGCGATAAAAGACGCGTTAAAAGACGCGTTAGAACGCGTAAATCATCCTCCGTTCAAACAATTATCTAATCTAGTGAAGATAAGATTACGCAGAATTGAGAAATCTATTATTAGACTAGAAAATTAAAATTAGCAGAAAAAACTCTTAATCTTATACGCAGAAATAGCGCGCGACACTTTAAAAAAGAAATTAGTCTCTACAACTCAACTCTCTTTAAAAATAAAGACAAGAAAAATCATTATTTAAATCTTAGATAAGAAAGAGAAGATCAGAATCAATAAACTCTTAACTAAAGAGATTATAGATTAAGTTAATTAGAGATTAATAGAAATATCTTATACGCATTATATAATTACAGTAAAGAAATTCTTAAAGAAAGAAATTACATTATATGCGGAAAATAACTTAGATTATATAAAGCTTAGATGGAACTTAATATGAATAAAGTTGTTAAGCTCACTCGCATAACTTAAAATAAGATCGTATAAAGTACTAATGCGAACAATATAAATAAGATAAGAAGAGAAAGGAAAGAAGTAACTTATATAAGAATTAGAGAATGAGAATATTAGATTTATTTTAAATCTTAAAATTAAAAATCTTTAATAAATAAAGAGAAATATAGAGATTAATATAATCACATACGCAATTCTGAAACTCTCTTATCTAAACTTAGCAAATAAGATTATTTAAAAAGATCTTATTTACAAAATAAAGTTTAAATTAATTATATAATATAATTCAACTCTTTAATTATAATAATATTTTTATTATTAGAAATACGGATACTCACTTTATATATATAAAAAGATATGAATCTGCGTATACTGCGCAGAATATCATTAAATTAACGAGTGTAAGAAAAAATTAGAGAGAAAGATTGTATAATATAATAACTACTTAGAAGAATATAAAGCTTAATCTTATAATTGCTTATAAAAGAAAAGAGAATAATTCTGTATAAAGAAAATATATAATAAGAAATTAAGATACTTTCAATCTTAAAATTAATAAGAGATCATCTCTATCTCTTCTTTCTTCTCTTTATTAATATTAAACTTATTAATAAAAGTTAGTAGAAGTGATTTTAAGTTAGAGATGAAATAAAGTTAAGTAGAAAGCTTATAAAAAAGAAGACTAACTTATTTAAAAGATCGCTCATAAGAATCTAAGAATTATACAAAAGTTAATCTTATACTGAGTTAAGATATTTAACTTTTTCTAATTAAAGAAAGTCAACTCACATCCGAGAATATTATATATTAGAAAACATCTTCGTACGAAGTCTTAAGATTTTATAATATAATGTTAATAAATTTAGAAATAAGATAATAATAGAGTTGCTTCAGAATTCGAAAATCGAATTATATGATATTCTCGCGATTTAAGAATTATGAAGAGGTATACTTAATCCCGCCTTATATAATCTAAAATAGAGCGCGTTTCATAATAATAATTAGAGAATTAAAGATTTAAAAGTATTTACTCTCATTAATAAATGTATTTATATAAAGACGTGATCAGAGACGCATTACTTAAAGAATCTTATTATGATTATATTAAAACTGCGAAAGATATAGAATATTAATTGTATAATTAATATTCATAATATCTATAACTCTTTAAGTTAACACGTTAAGATTGAAGAAACTGAGTTTTTTAAAACATTTTGTACAATATTAAGAATGTCTGGAGAGTATATTGTATTAAGCGACTTAAATCTTTATCACTTTAGTTAAATAGAACTCTCTTACTTACTATAATATAAGCTTTCAGACACATTATTAAATATTATATAAGAGGCTGAGATGAGATTAATTTTTTCTTTGAGAATAGTTATAAGAGATTGTTAAAGAGAAGATTTATATAAATAGATAATTATTAATTTTATCTTTATAATAACAGTGTTAGAGAATCAGCTTGTATGATATTAAGTAGAACTGAAAAGAGAATAATTCTTAAATTATCTCTTAATTAATACGGAGTTTAAATAATTAGATTAATATGTGAAAGAGCGTATAAAAGAATGTAGAGCGTGAAAGAAGATGAATTAAGAAATCTTTATTAAAAGTCTCTTTAATTATATAGAAGTTCTTGAAAATCACACGCTTTAAATGAGAGAAGAGATTGATTATTTTACGTATGAATTGATAAGATATGTATAAGCAGTTATAAAGGATTTAATATCGTGAATGCAATTCTTCTTATATAATTAAAGCTTCTGAATGAATAAATGTTAAGAAGTAATTAAGAATATAAGAAAGATATGCAGAAAGTTTATAAGAAATTCCTCACTTTCTATATAACAAGACTTTGTATAATAACGCAGTAGAAAAGAAAAAGTCTTAATAAAAGTAAAATGAGAAGACTTTAGAAATGTAATAAAAGATATAGTCACGAAATTATAAGAGATTTAAAAGATTATATAATAAGTAAGATAGAGATTATAAGAATAAATTACTCAAATATCTTTTCTCATTTTTAAATAGAGAATATACAAAGTTAAAGATATAGAAAGTAAAGCGAAACTTCTACGCGATTTATGTTTCTCTTCTTCTTCAGAAGTGAACCTCTCAGATATTGAGGAATATATATATTTTCAAAGAATCTTATAAAATGAGGTGATCGAGAAAAGAGAAATTCTGAAAGCGATTAGTTATACGGGAAAGAATAAGACTTCAGATTCTGACGGAATATTGAACAGAATCATTTAAATTCTTATATAAGAAAAGATGAATCTGATTAGAAGATTATTTCAAATTTATTTCACTTAAAGAATTTAATTAACTCATTTTAAAATCGCCCGTATGATAATATTAAAAAAATTAAATAAAGGAGATTACTTAAATCTGTTCGTATATAGATTAATCGCTCTGCTAAATATTCTAGAAAAGATTTTAGAAGCGGTGATATTTAATTAAATAAAGTATATTGCGGAATTATATAATCTTCTCTTAAATTTGTAATATAAAGCACGCTTCTTAAGAGTAATGAAGACTGCTTTATAATAGATTATAAAGAAGATACACACAATTTAAGATAGAGAAAGTAAAAGAGTAGTAAGTCTTCTTTCTTTAAATGTGATAAAAGCGTTTAATAGAGTCTCTTATATATAACTCGCTTATAATCTTAGAAAAAGAAGAATCTTAGAATCTCTTATATATTAAATAACAGAGTTTCTCTCTAATTATTATACGAAGATGAGAATTAATAAATTTGTGTTATTAAAAGCTTTAATATCAGTGAAAATCCTGCAGAACTTATTAATATTCTCAATTCTGTATCTCTTCTATAACGCCGATTTATTAGAGAAGTGCGATAATATCAGATTTTGTATAAGCGTAATTAGATTCGTGAACGACGTTAACATTCTAATATATAGTAAGAGCATGAAACGAAATTATTAAGTCTTAACCGAAACTCATCAAAATTATATTAAATGGGCAAAAAAACATGACTCGAAATTCTGTTTAAATAAGTATGAATTAATTTACTTTAATTATACGAAGAAGAATTTTAATATAAGAGCGGGATTGAATTTAAAGAAATAGAAGATTAATTCGAAGAATAACGTGAGAATTTTAGACGTTTAATTAAATACAATACTAAGATGATAGTTTTATTTCCGCGCAGTTAAAATCAAATCTATTTATTTAATTAACGCTCTTTATATAATTACAGAATTTATATAAGGCGCCTCTTTAGAAACGAAAAGACAGATATATCAAACTATTATATAACTAATTATTACGTACGGGATTAGTATTTAATATATATTAAAAGAGATTAAAAGATATCGCAAGAGAGTGAGTAAGAAATTATAATCTCTTTAAAATAAATATTTTCGTATAATTATAGAAGCTTATAAGATAATCGCAATAGAAGCTTTAGAAGTAGAAACTTATATTTAATCTTTCGATCTTTATATTGAGATTCTCGCAGCTAAGATAATGATTAAAGTTCGATTATTAAAAATTAATAAAGATATTAAGAATGCATGCGTTTGTATTATAAGATAAACAATAGAAAATAGAGATTATATAACGAGATCACGCGCGATATTAGACGATCTAATAATATAATAACTTAAATAATTTAATTATATAAATTAAGATGAGAAAGAATTAAATAAGTTCTTCTTATTAAACTTATTATAGAAAGAATTGAAAGAACATATAAAGATTTAAAAGTTAAGGAAAATATATAAAGAAATTCTCTCTTTCTATAACTGCAGATGAAAAGAGAGATGAAAAGATTGTAAAAAGAAAAGATATTTAAAGATGATTCTTCTGAAATTATATAAAAAGACTATAAGATTACATTAAGAATTGAAAAAGTACGAAAGTGTTATATTTACGCAGCTTCGTATGAATAAGATTGACTTCAATTACTTTCTATACAAGAAAAAGATATTAGAAATTAAGAGTTCTTTATATAAATGTATTTAAGACAATATAATAGTGAAACATATTCTACTGAAATGTTTATAATGAATCACGGAAAGAAAGAAGCTTCTGAGTTCTCTTTGTATAACAGATCTAAGAAAGATTCTTTCGAAGAGAAAGGAATGCAGAGCAGTCATTAAATTAATGCTCCGTATAAAGATACTCAATCAATTTAGATCGATAAAGAAAGGCTCACAAACGAGGACGGAAGAGAATGAAGAGAATGAGGATGAAAGAATGGGAGGAGAATGAGATTAGAGGAAACGATAAACAAACATGCGGGAAAAGAAGTTTGAACTGAAATCTGAATTTCGTACGAGAAGATTTATATAGATTAGTATTAATCTGGATTAGATAAATAGAATTTACTACTACTACTATTATATTAAATATTATTAAATCATTATTTCTAATTATAATTATTTTAATATAATGAAACGCTTAACGAATATTTATCTTTATTAGAAACTTCGCATTAATAAGCTATTCTAATATCTTATTAATTCTAAGTATTAAATATTCGTTCTTCTTTATAAGAGTATTTAAATCTTAATAGTTTATATAGAATCGAAGCTTTTTATTTAACTTCTATATTAATAAAATTGAAAATATAAATAATATATTACTTAATTTAATAAATCTCTTCTTAAGATTCTTCTTAATATATCTCTTAATTATATTAAGCTTCGCAGGATTTATTTATTAATAGAACTATCTTTTAAACAGTTCAGCGCTCTTCTATAGTTCCATTTAATAATTATATTAATCTTAATATAGAAGAAGAGTGTTCAAAGTCTTTTTTAAGAAGACATAAGTATATTCGCGAAACTCAGACGAAATTATCTCTTATAAATTCTCTTCGATCTTCTTATTATTCTTTCTCTACTTTTTAATATTCTTAAAAGTAATTATAATAATCTCCGCTTCAGATTTCTTAGTTAGCTCTTTAAAAACTGTTAGACTTATTATCTTTATATTCTTAAGATTAAAAGAGATTAAGCTTCTATTAAAATCTATATTATCTCTTCATTTTCGAGATCTTTAAGACTTCTTCTTCTTTACAGAAAATATTCTCTTAATCTTAATCTCTTTATATTACAGAATCTTAATAAGCGGCTATTTCATCTTCTATTTAAATCTATTTAGATCTGAGTATATCTGCTCAGATATATTCTTATCTATTCGATCATAATTAGATATATTCTTTTCTATTTGAAGATAATTAGATATATTCTTATTTAACTTCTTCTCATTTCTCGATATTTCGTCATATTACACGTACAATAAAATAGTTGGATTTCTACTGTTATTCTAATAATATTTCGACTTAAAATTTATAATGTCGATAATAAGATTAAATATATAATTATGCAATCTTATTTACTTCTTCTTTAGAATAATAGAGTATATCGCCTAAATTATATAAAAGATCTGCGATATCTGTTAATATTTTATAATTATTATGAATATATAAATCATCTACATTATAATAAGATACTTTCTTTTAACAAAATCTATTAATAAAATCTTTTTAACTAAATTTATTAATCTGATTTATAATCTTTTATATAAATTCTTAATCAGTTAATAGTTTATTACTATTATAAGTTGATAGTTAATATTTATTAACACAGATATATTTAGAGAATCTATCTTTTCTTCGCTTAATAGAATATTAATTAGAAATAAAGACTTTATTCAGTCTTCAATTATTATAGAAATAATAATCAGCGACGTTTATAATTAACACTTCTATCTAAGTTTATTTACAGCTATTTCTGCGCTCGTAAATCTATTTACAACATCTTTACGATAGATTACTCTTTTTTCAATTTCCGTAAAATATCAGAATCTTCTTTCTTAACAGTTATTAATTCTGAATAGTTCTTGACTATATATTCTAGCTATTAATATTTATAATATTGAAACTTCTCATAATCTGTTTTAATTATGTAAGATTAAGATGATCTAACTAATCCAGTCATTTTAGTTAGTTTATCAGCTAACTTTCTTTTTCTAAATTCTATATCAGCTTAAGTCGTTTTACAATCTTTTATAAATATCTCTATCTTTCAAATATTTACTTTATAGAATTACAGATTCTTAATCATCTTCTTTAATAGAGAGTATTTATTTAAAATAATTACTTACTTTAATTCATTATAGATTTTAGATCTTATATCTTAAATCTGATTCTTCTTTAAAATATTTATCTGAGTAGCATATCTCATAAATTCTTTAAGAAAAGTAAGTAGATTCTTATTTTATTAATGAAGCTGCTAATACTTATCTCTTATTATCTACTTTTAAAATAAATTAGCGAATCGATTCATTAATATTTATAGAAGAGAGGCGATAGTTATTATCTCGAAATCTTCTAAATATAATTCTAAAAGATCTTTAATCTCGTTCTTAATTCTAAATCTTATATAAATTACTTAATTTATTTCTATAAGAAATCTATTCTTATTTACTTTCAGCTTTATTCTGATAAATAATAATTATACCGCGAACTATTATAAAGTTTCAATCTCAAATATCTTCGGATTAAGAAGTCTTTCACTTATTCTCTAATCTTAATTAGTTTCTTCTATTATAATTATTAAGACTTTTAATACTTATTATAGATCTTTCACTTTATTTTCTTAAGATTAAGATGTAATAAATATAGCTAATCTCGCTAGTAATCTTTTTATTAATATCTTTTCATCTCTTAATCTCTTTTTAAGTAATTAATTCTCTTAAATTAATTGTTATCTTTCAGTTATTTATATATCTCTTTCTTTTTATTAATAACTTTATATATTCAGAATCATCTAATGATTTTCTGATATCTTATTAATCTCTTTATT
>JAABUK010007967.1_pt1 | contig 15074 bp, 16 predicted proteins | sample 5559141 | NCBI WGS metagenome assembly JAABUK01 (sample SAMN10711869, study PRJNA513367) | rock metagenome | isolation source: Antarctica rocks | place: Antarctica: Victoria Land, Pudding Butte nord | collected 2016-01-03
GGAACTTATGCTCCATATAGTTTGGATTCATAGTCCGGATCTGATCTCTTGTTGGGGTTCCCAAGACCTTGATGATCTCAACCAATTGATCAATGCCAGACTCCCCTGGGAAAAGAGGCTGTCCAAGCATCAATTCTGCCATGACGCAGCCAGTAGACCAGACATCTACCTTATGTCAGCGTGCGAGTGCGGGCATTCAAGTGACCGTTACTTACCAATCTTGGTTGTGTAGTTTGTCGCTCCAAATATGAGCTCCGGTGCACGATAGTATCGTGAGCAGATGTACGATACGTTCGGTTCATTCTCCACAAGGATCTTGGCACTTCCAAAATCACACAGTTTGAGAACGCCGCTAGCAGGGTCGAGGAGGAGGTTTTGAGGCTTGATATCGCGATGGCATATGCCTTGGGAGTGAATGTAGGCCAGAGATCTGAAGAGTTGGTAGATGTAGAGCTTGACTTCGAGGATTGGCATGGTTGTCTTCATCTTGTTGAAATATCGTGAGGCACGGTAGACTGTCTCTGGAACAAACTCCAACACAAGATTGAGGTAGACTTCGTCTTTCTGAGATTTCAATATTAGCAAAGCCCACGAAAGTGGAGGGGAATGCAGTACATACCCTTTCCCCATTCGAGTAATAGAACGCTTTTAGTTCAACGATGTTTGGATGTCGTACGATTCGCATGATTTGCAGCTCTCGGTTCTGATTGGCCTCAGTAAGCAGTGAAGCACGCCTTTGCACATGACGTACTTTGAATCTCTTGTCCTGCAAAACTCTCTTGATGGCGGCATCTTCGCCGCTAGGCGACAACTTGGTCTGGAAGACAACACCAAACGAGCCATTCCCGACTATCTTGCATTGGGTGTATTGCATGTCTTTGGTTTCGCCCGTCAATCCATCCTGCACTCTCTCGCGAATAACCTCTGCTGGCATCAGTCAGTCAGTTTGATGGATCCTTGCACGCAGACATCCAACCGCTTACCTCCCATGCGCAGACTGCTAAAAACACCCGGCCTATTTTGGGACATGTTTGTGCTCTTCTCGTCACGTAGAATCCACCTTGAACAGCTTTGCTGTACAACTGAAATCGGCAGCAAAAACGGTGATGGTGTCTGAGGAGTGCCAGCAGCCGTGCGCAGCTTGACAATGTACCGGTTGCAAAAGGTCTTCTCAATCAATCACTGCGAATGAAGGTCGTGAGACGAGGATCGAGGTGAGAGCGCACGGTAGTTGGTGGTAGTCTTGGCAATCGAAGAGGGGTCAATGAAGCAAGACTGCGCATGCGACGAAGATGCGGATGGATGGAGAGGTCAAAATGTCAGGAGGACTATATGTTTCTGCAGTAGGTAAGGATGATCGGATTGTGGTGTGTTTATAAGGAGGAAGCGGCAGGATGAACACTTTCAAGGTAAGACCATCTGGGCGTCTGTGTGTTTGTGTGTGTTTCGTGAGGAGAGAAGACAGGACCTGGTATGGCGGCAATTGTCGCACAGCGCTGCAGAAGGATAGAGTTGGCTAGTAAGTTGGTGGCAGAGTTAGTCAAAGTGCATGGAGCGGCAGAGGATAGTTCGAAGGATGGGCAGTGTGTTAAGGGAATCTGGATCTAGAGATCTCATGACCTGAGGGAGTGGCAGTGGCAGCGGCAGCGTGACCAAATCGCCCGGCTGCAGTCTAAGTCACTTAGGCTAATGAAACTCAACCTCAACAGCTCCAGAGGGATCAGCAATACCAGTAATGCTACCAGGAATACTACGAAGTAATTGCCCCTTCCACTTCACCAATCCCCAGCCCGTGGGGAATTCTCATTGTATTATCAACCACCCACTCAGAGCGAGTCATTCAACGTCACAGCTATGACCACAACCGCCGCTGCCCATCGTGCTGGTAGCATCACTGACGCTTTCCACATCATGCTTGCATCCCCTCATTGCATAGTACGGACAATAGTCATTGCTTTGCAGAGACGAGTCCAAGACCATGATCACCAAGACCCCTGTGCACGGGGCCAATTGGGGGCCATATCGAAGTGAGACGGGAGGTTCAAAGGAATCCGGCCCCTCTGGCGGCTCTCAACTCACGAGACATTTATTTCAAAGTGGACGCTAGCAAAAGGTAGGGTGGGTCTGTCATTGCTTGCACAAGGCCCTTGTATATTTCCTCTTGCGGCTGAACATTCCTTGTCCGCGCACGAAGTCATCTCGTCTTCGCAGATCCTCATCAGGGCATATCAGATTTCATCCCCAGTTGCGCCATGGTCATGGTCATGGTCATGGCCATCCCAAAACACATGCAAGGCCCCATACCATCTGACTAAATAGAGGAGGTTCGCCGGACATACCGTAAGGGTCTTGGCCAGGTCAACTGTCGAGCTCAAGCTGCTGCAGTGGTCGCGATGCTTGTAATCTGCAGGCGATCTTCATCAGTGTGGTGCCACAGTTCTTCAAAGTCTAGACACTCCTATAAAAAGCTGTGCTTCGGTTTGCATGAATTAATTGGCCTCCGCAATGTTAGAACTGGCCGCGCAGCAACGACTTGAAGGGGCGGGTTTCGATGAGGTAAGACCGCAGCACCTAATTCAGCATCTTTAGTGAAGACCCCCAAATACATTGCACCCATCTCCACTTGACCTTCTTGCTCAACGAGCTTGGCAGAGGCTCCATACTACTCCGTACCGTTGCGACTTTCAGCAGTCTGGACGCTCTGGTATGGAACGATATCCAAACCAAAGAGATCATGAAGGACCTTCTGCATGCATGAAAAAGGACGATCAGAGATATAGCAGCTGCATAAGTTCGTGAGGATGGAGTGAGAAATATTCATCGTCGTTTGTATTGATACATTGTCCTCTAGGTACTGAAGGAACGATCCGATGCGGATCGCTTCGCCAGGCGAGCTGCCAACATTCTCGTGGCCCATGTACATGCGGTGCGATGAGAAAATGGACAACAACCGGGCCTCTATGCAATTACATACCAGGTCAGCGCTCAACGATAAGCTGGCTGAAATGTCCTCTCCTTCGGATGTGGAAAATCACAATTGATGGGTAGGCTCGTCTCAGGAGTGAAGAGCTGGCAAAAGAATCAGGCTCAAATTGTGGCCGTGGCGGTAGATGCGGCTACAAAGTGAGGAATGGTGTTGTTGTAGGTTGAGTGAATTATCTGATGGCGTCTTGCGTGAGACTAGAATGGTGGAGGAAGAGCGTTCGAGGCTTCAGCTTTTTCAGGGGCTTCCATCAGCTCTTCTGGCGCCGCCTCAATCGACACGGCCAAACCAATTTTCGATGTTTGCTATCCAAGTAGATTAGTTTAAGAACAAGTTTCAGTGATGTACTCGACCGAGGTTTCTCTTACCTTCACTTGATCAATCTCTCCAGCAAAAGTCATGGTGACGACCGGCGCCACTCGCTTCTCCAGATAGCAGCCAATCTTGCCTGCACTGTCGACCTGCGCACGAAAGGTTGAAGCTCGGAAATCATACTTCGCTCCAATGGTTGTTGTTCCTTCTCGGCGAATGCTGCTGAGCATACCACCGTTTCCTCCGAGACCAGGCGCAAATTGTAATTGGGTGTCCACACCAGCCTCGACCTGTGCTGTAAGTTGCCTCCAATATGACACGTTCAAGACTCCCTGAGCCAAATACTGTGCGCTGGCAATCCAATCGTCACCCTTGTATCGTCCACAATAAGATATGGCGGTTTCTGGTCGTGCGTTGAGTGCTTGTCGCTGCCACACACCCTCAGCTCCCAAAGATACCCTCGGGGTGATGGTCTGGAGGTAACTTCCGATGAAGATGCCCGTTAAAGATCCATCGAGGATTGAAGGGTTCATGGCCTTGACAGACGCAGAAAAATCGTCTCCCGTATATTCATTGTCGAGTTGTACCAGTGCTTGTCCTTCTTGAATCTGCGCTTGCGACTTGGAGATAAACTTGGGTGACCAGCGGTAGTTGGCGAAGCATTGTGCAGAGCCATCATTAGATATGCCAGCCTGTAATAGAATCTAAGAGAAGAAAGTCAGCGACATTGAGACCGTGTTCAGGCAGCCATAAGGGTCCTCACACTTGGAGTGCCATACAATGCCATCAGATTGTAGGGTGACGCCACGTTCGGTCCCATTTGAAAACCATGCTGTATGCGAAAAAGAGGAGCAAGACTGAAGACCTTCTGGAAGTCGGCACGAAGGCCTTGGAACATGAAATTGGTGCAAAGAACATCTTTCTGTATTTCCCGAGCTATGTTGTCGACAGTTCCAGGATTTGTCAAGTTCAGAGCTTTCCTCCGCTCCGAGAAGGCCGCATAGCTGTCTGCCAGTGTTGCTGCAATGGCATTATCCGTGAGGAAAGACAGCGATCCAGCCTTCGCTTCAGCCATGACGGATATAGTCGCGAGCGGCAGGAAAAGGGATGGAGAAGCGGAGGTAGTTCACGGCTCTCGGAAAGGTGTGAGATATTAAAGAGGATGAAAAGACTCTGCTGCGTATCGTGAATTAGATTTTGGGTGATGATCCTTTTGTCAAGCCAGCTCCAGCACGTCAGAAAAAATTAGCGCCGCATTCGGACGAGCTCCCGGCTAGCACAACCTCATCAACACCACCGCGGCCAACTCTAGAATTGTCTCGGTACTCATGTGTGTACATAGAGAAGGACGGAAATCTACAGATTCGGCGGCGTATATTACCGCTCTTAGAAGTCAGCTTGGGTACTGGTAAATATCATGCTTGCGCTTCACGGAGATTCAGGATTCCTGATTACTATCCTTGCTCTTGCTCGTGGTTCGAGAGTGACAAGTCAATAAAGAAGCGAGCTTGTTCACCTAAATTTTCGCCATTGATAGAGAGGGCCTCCCACTATTGGTGACTCTTCTACACATTCGTTGAATTGCTCCAGCCGGCAAGATGGATACTCTATTGACTGCAGAGGTGGCGGCCAACTCTCCAAGGTTTAGAAGGAAGTCAAGCACTTTCGTTGATGCCATCCATGACTTACCAGAGAAAGTTGAGATGGCGCCGGCCCAGCTCTACAGCACAGAATCTGGTCGACTCTTTCATTCTGGAAGGATTGCTATCGCTACCGTCGGACTGCCTGCACGTGGTAAGACTCATGTGTCAGTGGCGCTGGCTCGTTATCTACGATGGCTAGGAGTCAAGACTCGTATATTCCACTTAGGAGACTATCGACGGGCCACAGTTGGGCCGGGGAAGGATGTGCCTGACGACTACTTCTTTGTGAATGCATCCGCCGCTTCGGTATTGCTGCGACAAAAGATCTTGAAAAAGTGTCGTGAGGATATCTACCATTTTCTCAACCATGAAAACGGTCAGATCGCAATCTATGATGCTGTCAACCCACTCTCGGCCGGCCGAAGATCGCTTGCAAAGGAATTTGCGAAGCATGACATCGAAACCTTGTTCATCGAGTCGTCATGTGACGATGAAAGAATTATCGAGGAGAACGTGCGAAGCGTCAAGATATCTTCGCCAGACTACGTCGGTTGGGATCCAGCCGACGCAGTGAAACATTATCTAGCAAGAATGTCTGCAAAGATCCCACATTTCGAAACCATGGAGGAGCCAGATCTGAACTTCATCAAGGTAATCAATTCTATGGATCGAGTTATTGCAAAACGTACTGACTGCTCCAGATGATCAATGCGGGAGAGCGGCTCGTGGTGAACAATCGCAGTTTCGGCTATCTGTCGCATCGCATTGTCTTTTATCTTCTAAACCTACATATTAAGTCACGGCACACGTATTTTGTTCGGGTAAGGCCATCGATGAATGTCTTTCCACAAGATACTAACGCGCATCAGGCAGGTACAACTCGAGAAGAGGATTCTTACAAAGCGGACGCGCATCTGTCACCACAAGGGCAGGACTATGCCATGAAAATGAGTCAAACCTTACTACGACACCGGGATGAAGAACGTGCAGCTTTCATAGAAAAGGGAGGAGCAGATACGCCTCTCAAGCCACTTACAGTCTGGACTTCGACTCGACGGCGAACCGTTGAGACAGCTAATTGGCTGAAAGGTCAAGGGTACAAAGTCCGACAACGATCTCAAATGAGCCAGCTGAATCCGGGTGTGTGCGAGAAAATGTCCGAAAGACGAATAAGATTGGAATACCCTGATGAGGTGGGGAAGCATGAAGCAGACCCTTACCACCATCGATACCCCAGGGCCGAGGTATGTGCTGAAGTTTTCTGAGCTCACCAAGATAGACTATTGAAATGTGCAGTCATATCACGATGTGGCAGTCCGCCTTGAACCCATCATACTCGAACTCGAGCGCGAGCAGAATGATCTCCTTATAATTGCTCATGAGAGTGTGTTGAGAGTATTGTATGGATACCTCATGGCTTGCAACTCGACCGACATCCCAGTTTTATCATTTCCGCGGAATGAGATAATTGAAGTCAGTCACTATACATGTCCCTCTCCTTCAATGCTAATGGTGTTCATAGATCATCCCAGCCAGCTATAACAATGAAGCAAAACGCATCAGAATACCAGACCTACCTCCCGAGATGATTCCCGCTTCCCCAGAGGATATCAAGATCCCTGTTCCACCCAGTGGAATCGTTACTCCTATGCCAGGCGGGCTCGGCAGTCCGCAGGACGGAGCGAGAACGCCAGAAACAGGATCGGGAACCAAGACGCCCGAAAGCAACGAAGAACTTGCGATGAGAATCCATGATGTGGTCTGACGGAGCGTGAGCGCCCTATAACGATAGAGTTCAGAGGTTGCAAACTGGTCGCATTGCGACTGTACAGTGTCTTCACACGACATCCTACGATGCGCTTGTTTGCAGGATTTGTCACGGTGCGACGACACGACACCGCGACGCCTTTTTGTCTCACAGATAGTCCATAGACTCATCCACCATGCAGTGTAGAGACGAATAGAATGTTGTCCCCATCGAGAAGCTCGTATTTCTCTTCTCCTTCGAGTTCCCAGTCTGCGTCGTTAATGAGCACTAAGATCCCAGGTCGTCTGAGCCTCAGTCAGTACTTAACGTCCAAGGAGTGGAGAGCATCGTCAATACACAGCTTCATCAACGACGAAAAGCTCTCTTCTCGAGTCTCTCATAAGATTGTCACAGATGTAGCGAACGAGGAAATTGATATTGGCTGGCGAACCATGGGGAGCTTCTGCTGGAATCGACAATTTATGCTTGTTCTTATTGTTGAACAGCATTTCAAGACCTCCACTGTAAATAGAGTAAGTTGGCCTGGTTTGAGAGCGACAGTGGACATGCGTACGTAAATTCGACAACAAGCTTAATGGTGGAATCCTGTGGTTGGGCCATTCTGTTAAGTTGGCCAGAATGAAAATATGCAAAATGTTTCGAAATGAGTTGCTGAGTATTCCGTACAAGAAGGAGTGGACAGTGATTGCTGTTTTCGTCACTGCAATCTAATGCCAGTTTCGAGCGAGCAGAACTTCAACCTTGCCAATACTCTTATAGACTCCTACGTCGAAAGATAAGAACAACGAGCAGGGCCAGCTAGGGCATTATCAATTTTGCAGACACTGCATCGGCAAGACTGGCAGCCAGCTTGCCTACTTATCAGACGAATCCAGATACTCCCAAGTCCGAAGTGTATTCAACCAGATCCAGCGTGGATGATCCCGCTAACTTTCAATTACATCAGCGCTGGAGGCAATCGACACCCTTCAGCTGCAGATTGGGACCAGAGGTCTGGTGTGCTTGCTTTTGGAGCGGACCAGAATGTTGCCCTCTGGAAACCGCTTGTATGCAGAGGACGTCGAATCTACATTGGCTGCTGAGGATGGCTGACCAAAGGATAGGGAGCCAATGGCAGAGGCATCTATGACATTTTAGCGGGCCACTCAGACCAAGTCAACGCTGTCAAATTTGGCCAGGAGCTCTCCGTTGGGAGATGGAGTCTTCTGAGCGGGTCTGCGAATGGTGAGCTTTGTATTTGGCAAAGCAATTCAAACCACGAATCAGCAGACGAGTGGTTGCTATTATCACTATTCGAAGCTCATGGAGGTGCTATCAATGCCATTGCAACCCTTCCTGGCTGGCAGCTTTTCGCCACAGGAGGTTCAGATTCGACCATAAAGATATGGAAGCTTCCTGCTAGAGGTAGGGATGCTGCACACATTCACACCATTTCGCTAAAGCCACGGTACATCCCTCTTTCGATTGCACTTGGCGATTTCATGGCCCAGGGTGAAACGAGTTCTGTATTCGTCGCCATAGGAGGAACGAGGAATTCCATCCAAATCTATTCGGTATTGGATGTGACTGCTGAAATGTCTACACACAGTCTTCAAGCGAGCATGACCGGTCACGAAAGCTGGATCACATCGCTAGCACTGAAAGGCATTGGAGAACACGGTAGAGGGCCAGACGACCATCTCTGGCTCGCTTCTGCCAGTCAAGACAAATCTGTTCGACTCTGGCGAATTTCACGCAAGCATGAAGAACCTGAGAGCGAACCAAAGGATGAGCTCGCATTGGAGGAATCACTTGTTGCGAAGGTGTATACTATCCGAGCAGCATCTTTTACTTTGTCAATGACATTTGAGGCACTGCTTCTGGGACATGAAGACTGGATATATACAGCTTCCTGGAATCCTCTAATCGGCACCCGACAGCTCCTGACCGCATCGGCAGACAACTCTCTGATCATGTGGGAACCGGATCCATCATCAGGCATATGGCTGAGTAGCACTCGATTAGGAGAGATTAGCGGACAAAAAGGTGCAACGTCAGCGACTGGAAGCACAGGGGGCTTCTGGATAGGAACGTGGTCACCTGATGCCGATGCTGTCGCCTGTCTGGGCAAGACTGGAAGTTGGAGATTGTGGCAGCACGATAGAGATCATTCGTACTGGGTTCAGAGATCAGGTATCACCGGACATACTAAAGCGGTGACGGATCTTTCATGGACAAATCGGGGCGAATACCTCCTATCGACAAGCTCTGACCAAACAACGAGACTACATGCTGAATGGAAATTGGGAAACTCACCATCATGGCATGAATTTGCCCGGCCCCAAATCCATGGGTACGACCTGAACTGTGTGCAAAGCTTGTCGACAACAAGGTTTGTGTCTGGTGCGGATGAGAAGCTACTTAGGGTGTTCGACCAGCCCAAGAGTGTTGCGCAGATGCTCGAGCGGCTATGTATGATTGGCTCATCAGAAGAAGCAAACAACATGCCAGAAGCCGCAGACATGCCTGTGCTGGGTCTTTCAAATAAAGCAATCGCGCAGGACCCTAACGATGAGACCAACGGACACGTCGAGAACGAAGTCGCTGCTGCCACTGCTTCAATAGCCTACAATTCCGAGGAGCCGCCGGCGGAAGATCATCTTGCTCGGCACACATTATGGCCAGAGCACGAGAAGCTCTATGGCCATGGCCACGAAATATCGGCATTGGCTGCAAATCGCTCTGGCTCGATCATAGCTACAGCCTGCAAGGCGAGCTCCACAGAACACGCTGTCATACGACTCTATAACACAAGAGATTGGCACGAGATTAGGCCACCCCTCACGGCTCACTCCTTGACTATTGCAAGAATGAAATTTCATAGGAAGAACGAGCACTTGCTGAGTGTTGGACGAGATCGTCAATGGACTCTTTTCACGCCGACAGAGCTCGAAGGTCAAGTCGATACTGGCAAACACGCTTCGCAGAACTATTCGTTGTTAGTAGCTAATCCAAAAGGTCACACTCGGATGATCCTCGACGTGGTGTGGTCGGCGGTCGGCGCTGTGCCTTTCTTCGCTACTGCAGGTCGCGATAAGACTGTAAAATTTTGGGCTCCTGTGAAGGATAAAGGTGATGACTTTGTCTGCAGGGCAAACATCACACGTACAGCTCCCGTCACGGCCATAGACATCTCTGGCAACTTTGAAGAGGACCTCGTCTGCCTGAGTGTAGGAGAGGAGACTGGGAAGCTCTCCTACCACATGTTTTCCGTCGAATCTTTCGCAGATGCCAGCTCCAAGCCAGTGGAGCCGCTCAAGTCCGTCGAAATTGAGGAAAGGCTGTGTCCATCCAAAGCAGTAACACGCTTGGCATGGAGACCAGCTGGTTCGCGACAGCGAGGTGGAGGGGCGCCAGGCGAGCTCGCGGTAGCAAGCGCCGACTCATCACTCCGCATCCTCTTGATAGATTGGCAAGATCGCAAGACATATGAGACGAACATGGATAATTGATTAGCATTAAGGCCTTACGAGAATATTAAATCTACCAATTTTGCTCATGATCTTGTTGAAGATCAGATGGGTATCAATGCCCGAACCCGAACCATAACTCCCAAAACCACAGCTCAACCTTCCTGCTCTGACCTCGTCTCTTGCCCATACCCTCCCTTCCCATCCATACTTTCATACGTCTTCCCCTCACTCGGTCCATGCCTCGCGCCGCGCTCCTTCAAATCTTCCTTCAACCAAGCCAGCACCAAATCACCCAACTGACTATTCCCACTCAACTTCAACTTCTCCAGATCCCACCTTTCCATACCCCCCCAATCCTTCACCCTCCCCAGATGCATATGCACCAAATGCGTCGGCCACTGCGCCAGATTATCCAAGATATGCGTAGCATAAACGATGGTGCAAGCTCGACTCTCCGTCTCGCGCTTCAAAAACGCCAGAAAGTTGCTCCTGCTCAGTAAATCCAGGTCGACGGTGATCTCATCCAAGAGCAGCACCGTCCATGGCCTCAGTAGACCCATAGCGAGCTGCACACGCCGACGCTCGCCATCAGACACGGCGTGCATCCGCCATCTCAAGTCGACGTCGAGGATAGAGACCAGCTCGTCTTTGCGGTCGGGATAGTGCCTCCCGCCCACGGAGTCGAGTAGCGTCGGTACATCGATGTCGGTGCGCACGATCGGGTTGAGCACCCATTCCAGGCCGAGGTAGGTCACCCCTTCCAGCCCTTCTTTGAAGGGGTCCACGCCAGCGATCGACACGGTGCCGGTGGGTGCTAGCCGTTTGCCAGAGAGGAGACGGAGCAAAGTGGTTTTCCCGGCGCCGTTTGCTGCTCAAGAGATCAGATTATGGAATCAGGGGATACGTGCCGGAAAGCAGGAGGAAAGCTCACCTCCTATGAGAAGGGTACGGCTCCCTTGGGGGAGGTCGAGTGCTACATCTTTCAAGCCAGAGGATCCGTCTGGGAAGGCGTAGCTGAGGCCTTTGACCTTGATGGAGGGGGCGGTCTTCGGTTCTACGCCATTGAAAATTGCAGACATGATGTTTCTACAAAAGGTTGTGCATTTATTCCTCGGCAACGATAAAATAGTAAGCATCATGGTGTCCTTCCATACCGGATGCGGCTAGAGATTGAGTCATAGCCGGAGATCTACCGGTCATTCAACGAGCTTGATACACAGTCATTCATTACGAACGCAGCTTCTGCACAAGGTTCTACTAGATCAACCGACTTCCTTTGAGGCCAGTATGCCTGGCTGTCTCTTGTATCGGATTCATTGGCCTGAGGGTTTTTTGGAACGGGACATGGGTTGTATATGTATAGTACAAGAAGGATCCGCGATCCATGTTGACAATCGACCCAGGTTGAAAAGGGTCCTGTAGCTAACCCTCTAAATGAATGAGCCAATAGATAAAGCATTCCGCACAGATAGAGCTACTGAATTCTAGGCGGTCAATGGGAGTTGACTTGTCGGTCTTTATAGATTCCGCTTGTCCACATCCTGGCCAAACATGCCTCTTCTCCTTCGGATCTTTGCTCAAGCTGTTTCGCTTAGGCAACCTGTTCGGACGCCCTCATGTCGAACCTTAAAACGCAAGTCTCCCGTGCAGCGTCACATCTCCCGATATCGCTCGGTATACCCGTCGCTCGCTTTGTGAACGCAGCACCGCCTTCTCCCCACCCTGTCCAAGTGCTCATCGTGTATCTGGGTAGCTTGATTCCTTGAGTTGCGCCTGTCGATTGGCGTTGAGACATACTTGTAACCAGCGGGGATAGGGCATGGAATGGCGAGGGCAGTGTACCCCTGGTGCTCCTTGATAGCATGAAAGAAAGCTCAGCAGGTGATATAGATGGGGTTGTTGCCGAGAGTGTTCGGTTATGTCCCTTGCGACTTTCCAACATGGGTAGTGCTCGAAGTCGACTCGTACGTACGATCGTTTGAGGCGGAGGCCTTTCTCTTCGTACCTCGTTGAGGAGCATCCAGGCTTGCCGGACCGAACTCTGTCTCTGGCTTTCGTGCTTGCTGGGCCGAAACGGGCTCTGGAGGAGGTACCATAGCATGTCCGGTCCGGGTACATATTGACCAGATGTCATCAGGACCTAGTGAGGCGTCTTTGGGAATCAAAGCTGGGCGTCGCCGAATTGGGATTGCGCTGTCAGTCATGGCTGTGTGCTACTTGATAGCGGAGGCCTTGTAACGCTGAGGCTGTTGTCGAAGTATGTTTGGAGACCCCAAATTATCTTGCAGGCGCAATGTTTGGCTTCAAGAAGTAACATTGGCATACTGTTGCTAGAATGTTCTTCATCACTCCAAATGGCAAATGTTTTCTTTTCTCCTGCAGCTAGCCCATGAGAACTGAGACGCGAAGACAAAGGAATCGGCCACCAGCTGGTTAATGAAGTCCTTACAATTCTGGAGGCTTTGCTGTCTCACACAAATTGACCAGAATCAGGAGGAAGAGACAAACACCTTACATTTCATGATGCTCATTTTTGTTCATTGAGACTGGCCCCATAGAACTTGGGGACGGCCATCCATCCTTTTCGCACTTTACGAACTGACTAAAGATGGGGGGGATGTCTTGAAGCTGAAAAGGGTGCTCTGGAATAATATGAGACAATTGCAACTATTTTTGTTTACTGCGTCTCAAAGCCGTTGCCAAGGTCTTTTGAACTGACCGTCCACGTGACATCAAAATCTCTGGCAGAAAAATGGCCGATGAGTGGGATCTGGAATGGTGTGATGATCCACACAGTAATACAGAGATAGTCGTCTGTGCTTCTGCGTCACATCCGTTCAACTACACTGTTTGGAACATGATACAGCCCACTTTATTCAACTGGAACAGATAAAGCCTTCTATCAAGCCGCTGTCAACATGGTCAGCGCAACGGAGGCAGAGTATCCTGCTTCAAAACTCCGTCAGTCTCCCCCTTTCTTCGCCTCATTCCCAACGCTTCCTCCGGCGCCCTTCTCGTTATCTTGTTAAACAGCTACTAAATCCCGTAGAGACGGTCTCCAATCAGCCCGAGAACCCCTTTGCAAAAATCATACCTGACCAACAAATCGCGATTGTACCCTCCTTTACCCTCGAATCCGGAGTCACTCTATACGATGTCCCCGTAGCGTACACATTCCGAGGTCGTTTATCGCCGGATCGAGATAACGCGCTCGTCATATGTCATGCGCTCAGCGGCAGTGCTGATGTGGCAGACTGGTGGGGTCCACTGATGGGAGAATCTGGCCAGGCTTTTGATGCAACAAGATTCTTCATTGTGTGCCTGAACAGCCTCGGAAGCCCTTACGGAAGCGCAAGCCCTGTCACCAGCAAGGGCGGGGATGCCGAAAACGGGAGATACGGACCAGAATTTCCATTGACGACAATACGCGACGATGTCAAGTAAGATCTGTCAATCGAATTGATGCGAAACGCTTAAAAACTTTAGTATTCACAGAATCATCCTTGACGAACTTGGAGTCCGGCAGATTGCGGCTGTGGTAGGTGGATCTATGGGAGGCATGCTTTGTCTGGAGTGGGCATATTCTGGCAAAGATTACATCAGATCTATTGTCCCGATTGCGACTTCAGCACGTCACAGCGCTTGGGGAATTAGCTGGGGCGAAGCTCAACGGCAGAGCATATACTCCGATCCAAAGTACGAGGACGGCTATTATTCATTAGACGATCCGCCAGCTACAGGCTTAGGTGCAGCACGTATGTCGGCTCTCCTAACCTACCGTAGTCGAGACTCCTTTGAAGCTCGATTTGGCCGCAATGCGCCGGACCCTTCAAAGAGACAATCAATCAACGGCGCCGACAAACGGCCTAGCACACCTTCGAACGAGCATTGGTCAATCCACAATGACGGACATAAGAGCACGCGAGGATCTCGTCCACCCTCCACCAACGGCACCCCAAAGATTGTACCTCGCGATATTGCTCTCCACTCATCTTGCCCGAACGCTTCATCGCATCCCGCCGCTGTGTTTACGGATCCCCAATTTAACGGACCCACCGAATTTGCCGTCCCCGTGCTGACCCGGAAGAGCAGTCAACCCAAAAACCATTTCTTCTCCGCACAGTCCTACCTCCGCTACCAAGGCACAAAATTCGTCGGCCGATTCGATTCGAATTGCTACATCGCTATCACCCGAAAACTCGATACGCACGATGTTTCCCGCAACCGCGCCTCGACCGTCACGGAGGCATTACAGCAAATAGACCAGCCTGCATTGATACTAGGGATTCAAAGTGACGGCCTCTTCACATTTGCCGAGCAGCAAGAGTTGGCCGATGGCATCCCCAATAGCCGGTTGGCCAAGATCGACAGTCCGGAAGGGCATGATGCGTTTCTGTTGCAGTTTGAACAGGTGAATCGACATCTGTTGGACTTTTTCCGGGAGGTGCTCCCGGAGATTATGGGAAGGCCTGGGATTACTGGAGTGGAGCATGGGGTGGACATGGCCCAGGATGCCGTGGGTGCTATCACGAAGAGCAGTACCTTCGGTGAGGCGGAAGTCGGGGATCTTACTGCATGGTGATGTGGTTTATGGCCAGTAGAGAATCCCGAGAAAGAATTGACAAGATCCTTGGATCGTTCCTCCGCGCTTACCCTTCGCTTAACTTATTCCTGCATCTGCGCCGTGCCTCTCCATTCTCCCACCCACGTACCCACTGCCAAAGTAAGCGCGGAGCAAAAAGAGCCGCAAAAGGCCGCGCTCCACCGCCCCGTCTACCAAGTCAAGGCGCATTTCCCCTACGTTCCCAACACAACCATAAGCGTGCGAAGCACGCTTGAAGCTCAAATAAGATTATTCTAATTCCCTCACATCATGGTCTCTATCTGAATATTTGAGTACAGAAGATATTGGAACA
>JAABUK010007968.1_pt1 | contig 15072 bp, 24 predicted proteins | sample 5559141 | NCBI WGS metagenome assembly JAABUK01 (sample SAMN10711869, study PRJNA513367) | rock metagenome | isolation source: Antarctica rocks | place: Antarctica: Victoria Land, Pudding Butte nord | collected 2016-01-03
TTGGTGTCTGCTGCAGCTAGCCAGAGAAACCACACATATAGTTCAGTCTTACACTCTGCCTGATGGAAGAGTGATCAAGGTGGGAGCTGAGCGCTTCATGGCAGCTGAAATCATGTTCAGGCCAGACCTTGTCGATGTGGAGACACCTGGCATCTCACAGAATGTCTTCGACTGCATTCAGGTCAGGCTGTGGCTCATCACCTGCTTGCATCTTCTGTGCAAAACGCGTCTTCTCCTGCCAGAGTAGCTAAGCAGCTGAATGACCCTCTGCCATTGTCATAAGTGGCACTGCAAAGCCCACACACAGGAATCCAGCTGAGCACTCCTCTCTGTGACAAAATAGACTGCTGGCCAGACAGATTGAGTCCACCCCCAGTTGATAGGGATGGCGTTGTAGCGTGCCAGACATCTGATAAGCTGCCTGATTGCAATACAGGAGATGGACATGGACAACAGGATGACGCTGTATCACCACATTGTGTTGAGTGGGGGCTCTACAATGTATCCTGGCATGCCAAGTCGAATGGAGCGTGACATCAAGGCTCTGTATTTGGATCGAGTTTTGAAGGTAGAGCATGCCCGTCAGTGTTGTCATTTCCATTACTCATGTGCTTCTTGCGATACTGTCACATTGAAGCTGTCACCGCTATGATGACAGAAATGGTTTTGTCAAAGTGTGACAACTCGTGGCATCTCAGCACAATGCCAGCGCTTGTCCAAGGGATATTGCTTGTGCTACAGGGAAATAAAGAAGGCCTACGAAAGCTCAAACTCAAGATTGAGGATCCTCCAAGAAGAAAACACACAGGTATCAGATCAGCAGCCTATGCACATGAGAGTAGGCTGCTGACTATTCCATCAAATTAGAGCGCTGTTACGCATGCTACAATGTGCATTCACACTCAAAGGTACTCTGCGGCGCAAGGCACAATAGTTGCCAACATGTATTCAACAGCAAGGACGTCGTTGTTAGCATTCATCAAGCCTAGCCGACATGATACAAGCAGAGGGCATGCAGGCAGATTATGTTTGGCCATGTTGTGTTGCAGTCTTTCTAGGCGGAGCTGTACTGGCAGACATCATGAAGGATAAACCATCATTCTGGGTGAGCAAGCAGGAGTATGAAGAAGATCCTTATCGAGCCCTCAAGAAGTGTGGGTCTTTGTAAAGACATGATGGGTAGTGTTTGCATGTTCATCGCCTGGTCAGCAATCACGATCTACCTGTGTTTACCCATTATCCTCTGTAATGGTTCACGTACACAGATTCATTGCAATCCTGCAATAAGCTAGTTCATTACTGAACATGAGACAGTATCATCAACGACAAAATTTTAATCCGCCTGATTCAGGCAAAACGGGGTTGCAAAGGCCTTGCAGGTGAGGGTACAGGTGTGAACGATTGATCAACACCAAGAGCAACATACACTTTGAGAGGAGCAGCAACAGCGGTTTGTCTACAGCACCGTGTGCAAGCAATTGCACACATACATTGCACATTGATTTGCACACAAACAACTCATCATCTGAAAAAGGAACAGAAATTCCTGCAACCATACTATCAGCACAATGTCAAAGAAGGCTACTTGCATCTTCTCTACAACAGTGTCAGCTGATGGTCACAAGCTGGAACTACACTGAGTGAGGAACCCTACTATCCTACAGAGCTAAGACTAGGCTAACCCATACAGCAGCCGATGCTCAAGAACCAAAAGGTGTTCTGGCCAGGGCATTTACAGACACCTGACGCTTAGATTCCGGCATTCGCCAGCTTCCTGGACCTGCCACCTTCAAGGGTGCAGCATCATCATTAGCATGCACAGAGGCATGACCATTGGCTGATGGCCATGCTGCAGGCCTACTACCCGGTTTTTGTGACCTACTATGTGCATGCTGCCGTTGTTGGGACAAGCCAGAAGCAGCATGGTCTGATTGGTGCAGACTGTGGGCTGCTGGCAGGTTTGCAAACCTTCCAAGGGCATGCTTTGGCTTCGATGCTTGATTGGGATTGCCTGCGAGGGGATTGTGAACACCTGGAAAGCTGGAAGAGCCTTGCTGTGGGTTCCAGGTAGGCTGTTGCCCTGACGATGCCTGCACTACTTGTGATGGCATTTGGGTCAAACCAGCAGCTGCGCTGTCATGCATGGAGCGTCTGTCCGGCTGAAACTGTGACTGAATTGCATGCTGACTGTGCAAGCTGTGACTGAGACCCAGAGACCCTGAAGCCAGCTGTCTTGAGGGAGCCACATGCCCATCAAGACCTGCTGCTGTAGCCATGCCATCAAGCGACTGTTTTGGGTGACCACGCATTTGTGTTTGCTGAAGCTGCTGCCAGCCTGTTTCAACAGCTGTATCAGATGCTTGAGCCGAGCTTGCCTGTTTCAGCCGTTTGGTAGCTTGTGACATATCCCCACCTCGTGGAGGGTGCCTGTCAGGCTGCTGAGACAGTACAGTGCCAGGACGCAGAGTCTCTGACAAAGCATCAAGCTGAGCACAGCCTGAAGCAGACTGTAGACGGCCCACAGTGTGAGCTGAAAAGGTGCCATCTCTGCTGAGTGTTTCAGGTTGAGGAGCAACCGAGGGGGACCTGCATCATCATCAGCATGGTGATTCATCAATGTCATGAGTGGGCAGTGAAGATGTGCAGCAGCTTGTGCAGCGTCGTCATTTTGTTCCAGCATTCTTGGCATCAGCACTGATGCGAAATGATGCGCAATGCTGAGATGCTTGTCAGACTGTACCCAGGAGTACTGCTGTGTCTCGTCATTGCGACCAATAAGTTAATCCGACATATCAACACATTTGCAACATGAGTTGTGCAATGCAGGCAAATAGAAGTGAGGTTGGAGAGTGACCTGGCTCTGCGTGTCCTGGGCCTGGTGGCCACCAGGGGAAAGCGAGGAGGGAGGGAGGGGTCATGCACAGCATCTGCCTCTGGGTTGCTGCGTGACATGTGCTCCTCATACGTCCACACAAGGCGGCTGCGCTTGGCTCTTTGTGACCTTGCCATGTCAGTATCCTTGCCATCTGTTGCTTCATGCCTCCTGTCCTGGTTGCCAGCTTGCTGCAGCTGCATGCCCTCTTGCGGCTGTATATGCTGGGATGGGAAGCTACTGCTTGAAGCTATTGATGCATAGACAGATGGTGCTGGTGGCTGGGAATGATTTGACAGTGGGTGTGGTGGCAGCTGGCACTCAGAGTCCTCAGAAGATTGCCGTGCAGCAGGGAGTGGCTGAAGAGGCAATTTTGCCTGCTCAGCAGCAAAGCGTGAAGGCCCTGCTGGGGGTTTCTTACTGCCCTTGGTACCCATCTTCTTGCCAGCCTTTGCCCCTTTAGCTGCTGCAGCTTTACTGGCAGCTCTGCCAGTTGTACTGGGCTGAGAGGTGGTGCTCTTGCTGGCTCTGGCAGGGGCTGTTGGTTGGGGAGCACAGGGCCTACAGTTGGGAAGGTGGTCATTGAAGGCAGCTGTGAGGAGGAGGCTGTGGCACACTGTGCATCTGACTGTTTCCAGCTTGCTGTTGCTGCCTGTGCCTGATGTGGATGCTAGGGCAGCCAGCCGTGAGGGAGGCAGGCACGTTGATGCCTGAATGCCCTTAATGTTGGCCTGCATCTCAGTCAAGGCTATGTCCATAGCCTGAATTTCAGCTTGACCTTGAGCTGAGTCTGGATCCTCTCTGAGAAGATCTTGAAAGTGATTCCAACCTGATGAATCTGCTGGCGCATCATGCACCAAGTCTGAACACCTGGTGGCAGAAACGGACTGTATGGGTGTTGTTAGAGTCCCAGAAATCACAATGCAAATGAAGTGCTGAGAGTGTGCTTGCCTGGCAGCAGAAGACCAATCAGTGTCCTTGAATATGGATGTAAGATGATCGACCAGGGCAATACAGTTTGAGGTCTGCAGCACTGCTGGCAGAAGTGCTGTTTTCTGCTCCAGCTCTGCAAGAATATTTACAAACAGTTGACAAAGCTTGACGTACAGAAGCGGCAAACATTTGATATGGTGGATGCTGCCAATGCAGGTCGACGCCGCTGCCTGGCGAAGTCACAACGCTATATCGCCAACGTGTTGCATATAGTGCTCACAGCGTGAAAGAGCCGCGGCTGACGCGTGCTGACATAGACCATGCAAGGAAACTTGCAAGTTCGCTATCCAAGCCAGGGGCATACCCGCGCGAAGAGTCCTGAGCCTGTCTGAGTCAACTTCCTGGCGAACCATGTTGAGTCAAAGCAACACGAATGCAGGCGCTGCAAGCTGTTCGCTCAATAGCGATTTGGGGTCATTACGCGACAAGACGTCTAGAGAGGCTTGCGCGCGCCCGGCAAGGCATATGCCGCAATGTATTGCGCGTGCATGCTCTGCGACAATTTGACCCGACTGACTGACTGAGTCAAGGCTTGCTTGACTACATTACATTTTCATTCATCAGTGCGAGTGAAGAAACTACGGATGACGCGATGCGCGACGTCGGGCTTAGCTGGCTTGAGGTCCGAGATCGCTTGCCTTGATCAGTAGCACGAATTTTCAGGTGTCCCCAAATCGCCCTGTACAGCGTCGGTATCGCTTTCACAGCTCGTGCTAATCCTCGCCTGCGAGTTGCGTACAGGACTACACGACACTGGCGAGCTTGACGCAGCGCCTTCTTCCAGGTCTCAGACAAATGCTGCAGTCTTTTGTGACACCTGGTTCATGCCGTGTATTTAGCGCAACAGCTGGGCCGAGCTGTGCAGTCCGCAGGCCAGCACAGTTGTTGCACCGCCACATGTGCTTGCCGAGGGTAACTGTGCTGACGTACTTTCTGTGGCGTGCTGTGTTGCTCTGCCCCTGGGCTAGAATGAATCAAAGCTCGTCGGTTGCAGGGCCTGTTGGGCGATGTGCGCTTCGCACGAGCTGGTCTTCCCGCAAGCTTGAGCCCATCCTGCCAGAGGAGTAAGTCCTTGATCACTTGCTTTTCTGAAAGGCAGGCAAAGCTTTGCAGAATTGGCAGGCAGCCAGCAATGACAAGCACTGCAAGAGGCTCTGCAGCTGTCAAGCAGGAGAAGCAACATGTATGAACTACTTTGTATGCAGGGCACTCCCATAATATGGGTATGGTCACTGCGCAGGCAGTTGCTGCCCCTGAAGCTGAGCAGGTCGAGCAGGCTATTTCATCTGATATACATGGCTTTGAGCTGCAGCGGCAGCAATGGGTTGCTGAGTACAACTCCACGGTCCTTCTTTACAAGCATAAGAAGACAGGTCTGCTGATACACATCCTTTTCCAACTGTAGACTTTTGTACATTTGCGTCTTTGGACAGCACAAACATGCTCTGACTCAACGTCCGCGGCTTCTTGCAGTCTCCACATCTGAGCAGTTGCTCAGAGACTCGACATGCATATGGCTTTTCAGCAGATCTTGTTTCATGGCACCGATAGTCAACAGGAAGCCAAGCATTCTGAATGGTACTGATGTTTTGGCACAGGGGCTCAGGTCATGTCTCTGCTGAACAAGGATGAGAACAAGACCTTCGGGGCTGTCTTTAGGACACCAGTGGAGAACAGTAAAGGCATTCCCCACATTCTAGAACACAGTGTCTTGTGTGGAAGCAAGAAGTATCCAATCAAGGAGCCCTTTGTTGAGCTGATGAAGGGCTCCCTCAATACCTTCCTCAATGCCTTCACATACCCTGACCGCACTTGCTACCCTGTGGCTTCCACCAACCTTCAGGTAAGACTGTTGTCTCTACTCGCCCCTCAGTCTGTAACAGAGTATTAGCATGCAGTCATCTCCTGCTCTGCAAGAAGGGCCAGGTGCTGGAGCATGTCTTGTACCTTCTCACTGTCAACTGTCGTTGTGAGTGATGCTTCTGCTCTGACTGCTAGTCTCACCTCATATGGCTTTTATGAACGTCAGCTGATGAGTCCCAAAGACACGAAATGTAGATTGGTTGATTGAGTCGATTGATTGATCATGTATCAGACTTGTAAGTGGTCTGCTTCGCATGTTCTCGAGTGTCCAGGAGGTTTTGCTGTTGCTGATGAATGGCAGCTTGCTGCAGGATTACTACAACTTGGTGGATGTTTACCTGGATGCAGTGCTGCAGCCCCGCTGTGTGACTGATCCCAAGACATTTGCTCAGGAAGGCTGGCATTATGAGCTTGATGATGCAAAGGTACCCCCTATCTCTATGCAGCTGAAGTGTGCAGTCAAAGCAGAAAATAAGCATCTTGTACAGCGTGCTCTTGACGTGTGTCAGCCTGTCACTGTCAACCAACAACACAGTCTACATGCGGCATGACCTGCCCCTCTGATGCATGCTGCTTTATGCAAAGCAGTTTCAACATAGCCGTCTGGCAAACCCCATAGCCTGCTTCAAGTGCTGACGTAGGTATAAACATGTTTACCAGCGCGACTCTGCTTGTTCATTGACACTTGTACTCAAGGTTGCCAGCAAACATACTGTCAAACCGTGCAGCAACAGCAGTGTGTATGATGTGCAATATGATGCAGGACGAGATCACTCGCAAGGGTGTTGTCTTCAATGAGATGAAGGGCGTCTACTCATCTCCTGACAGTGTGAATCAGCGCACCGTGCAGCACTCTCTCTTTCCTGACAACACCTACGGAGAGGACAGCGGCGGTGATCCAAAGGTCATCCCAGAGCTCACCTTCGAGGAGTTCCAGGTACAACAGGCGCTGCTGTCTGAGCACTGAAATCAACAAGCAGCAATGGCTGCAGCTGCATGACATGCAGCCTGCTTCAGATGTTGCGCAGGTTGTGCAGCATCATGTTGCCTGATAGGTGCATACTCTGGAAAGCTCCATGCCGATGCGATTACCACTGTCACTATCGATGGCACTGTGCATCGTATCTAAGCACTTAGGAGCTGCATGAAGCAGTCACTCTTTCATTCATTAGAGTTGAAAGGTCATTGGGGCCAACCACTAGCACTATGGTGTTCTACCCTTCAGCTGATGCCGACTGATGTCTGAAATGGCATGCAGGACTTCCATGGCAGGTACTACCACCCCAGCAATGCACGATTCTGGTTCTATGGAGATGATCCAGCAGATGAGCGCTTGAGCCTATTGAGCAAGTACCTTGATGAGTTTGAAGCACGGCCCGTGGACTCCACAGTGCATGCTCAGCCTTTGAAACAGGTAATGCTGGACCACACGCTTTGTGCTGTCTGTCGTACCCTCAGTGCTTGTCTCTGTGCTGTTCTCTTATGTGCAGACTTGCTGAGAGGCTTTGCTGGCCGAATTCAGCCAACAAATTCTCAGCTCCTGCAGTTGCTCAGCTACTTACAGCCATTGCTTTGTAGCAACAGTCAAGACAAGCTGTGACAAAAGTGCTTGCGGCAGGATAGCGCAGCCCAAGTCCTTGCATGCAGTGGCCACACAACAATAAAATCTTCAGCAGCTGAAACATTTCACACAGTTGCTGCCAAAATGTCTCAGCTGCTTCAGACCTTGATGTTGTGTGGGCGCTGCATGCAAGGACTTGGACCGCGCTGCAGCAGGCATGCTTTCATTGCGCTTCTGACGCGTTGCGTTCTACATTTCAGGAGCCAAAGAAGGTGGTAGAGCACTACGCTGCTGGTGAAGGGGAGGGCGAAGAGGCACCCAAGGTGACCCTTCCCTTGTGTTCCCCAAATCATGCCTTTCCTGCTTGCCTATGAGTACATGTAGAGTCTGGAGTTAGCTGTCTGCTGCTGCTGCTGCTGCTGCTGCTGTGTCATGGCATACATGCAAAAGACATGCTATAATGATTTGCATCAACAACACCAGATGTGCACATGCAGCAGCAGCACTATTCCTTTATAGCTGTCTACATACATCTGCAAGCATGAATGCCATGAACAGCACACTGCCTGTTTGAACATACACCTTGCGCCTCAAGCAAACAATCTCACTTGGTTTCCCCACTCCTCCAAGCTGACCTCCCTGGTGACGCTATGCAGGCCTTTGTGAGTGTGAACTGGCTGCTGTCAGAGGAGCACATTGACCTGGAGACTGAGCTAGCCTGGGGCTTTCTGGATTACCTGATGTTGGGCACCACGGCTGCCCCCCTCAGGCGGGCCCTCACAGAGAGTGGCCTGGGTGAGTCCATCATTGGTGGGGGCCTCAGCGATGAGCTGCGGCAGCCCACTTTCAGCCTGGGCCTCAAGGGTGTGGACCCTGCTAATGCACAGAAGGTCTGCCTCTTTTGCCCTGCCAGCCCTCCTTGTCTGTTACTCTTGTCCCTGTGGTTTGGATGGCCTGGTGTGGCAGCTCGTGAGTCTTTTGACAGCAGAGTGTGTTGACACATGTGTGACATAGACTCTTCTGCCTTGTGCTTGCTTGCCTGCTGCCATTGTGGCCCGCCTGCTGCTTGCGTTTGGCCTGCCTACAGCCAGAATGGCTGCATACAATTGAAACTCGTCCTGAATCATTGCAATTGTTGCAGTGTTGGCACACCCTGATGTGTCACTACCAAACAGCAGTTACAGTTGCAGTTGGGGTACATGACATTGTGGCATCTGCACAGGTTGAGGACCTGGTGCTGAGTGAGCTCGAGAAGCTGAAGAACGGCGGCTTCAGCAGCACTGCTGTTGAGGCAGCCTTGAACAGCATTGAGTTCGATCTGCGTGAGAACAACACAGGCAGCTTCCCCAGGGGTTTGAGCCTCATGCTGCGCTCAATGTCCTCCTGGATCTATGACAAGGACCCTTTCCAGCCCCTGCAGTGGACTGACTCCCTTGAGCACTTCAAGGTACTATCTTGCCTTTTCCTTGTCCTATCAAGGTTTTGCTTTCCCTTTTGCCTGTCCCATCACGCTGGCTTCTCATTTTCCTATGGCCTGGCCCACTGAACTGAACTCAACCCTTAAAAAGCCCTGACTGTCCTTCAGAGGTAAAGTCTCGCTGTGTCGTTCAGCTCCAACCTGTCTAGCTTTGCATAGGTGCGTTGGGCTGCCTGTTCTGTCTGTGTGATGCTGTCAACCATTCATCTGCTGCTGCTTGCTCTGCTGTCCTTTCAGTCCTGTGTAGTCATCAGCGCATGTTGGCCATTGCATGTTGCCGTTCCTGTGTGAAAAGCTGTCAGCCATCTTCCTTGCTCCCTCCTGTGTCACACAAGCAGCTGCACATTTGCCTGGTTTGAGTGCCGTCACTCTGGTTTTGGGACATAAACAGGTACGCCTGCAGACAAGACACATTTGTCAGAAGACTGTGTTGCTCACAGACTATATGTGTCCTCAAGCAGACCATCCAAGTACGAAAAACACATGACATGTGAATCTCATGAGGCAGTTGCAGGCAGTGTGTTCTTTTCTTTTTTTGTGCTTCGCATCCTTTTTGCAGTGCGAGGATGCCTTGCTCTTTGCAGAAACCGCGTTGGGGCCTCTTGCTTCACCAGCACCTACAGTGAACTGAACACCAATACCTTTGTTACTTTATCTCATTGCTTCTAGTATTCTATCTTGTTCTTTTTCATCTTGCTGCTTGCCCTTGTTGCAACGAATGCTTTGGCTTCTCATGAAATTGATGCCGAAAGGCGTAGTCTTGTCTTTGCTTTCTTTTCTTTTCTTGTGATGAATGCTGACTGCTAGCTCTGCCATGCAGGGCCGTATTGCATCCGGGGAGGATGTGTTTGGCCCCTTGATTGAGAAGTATCTGCTGGCCAACAAGCACAGGGTCACTGTGGAGCTGCTGCCTGACCAGCAGCTGGCAGCTAAGGAAGATGAAGCGGAGAAGGCTGAGCTGGCTGCCTTCAAGCAGAAGCTGGTGGATGCTGAATTGCAGGAGGTCATTAGAAGCACACAGGAGCTGAAAGAGCGTCAGGTCAGTACCTTCACGCACACCACTGCTTGTGTTCACCTTGAATTTTCTGGTCGCTTGTGTTTGGCCATCCTTCTGGTGCTTGTCTGTAACATCTTGCCTATTGTCTGGTTGATCCTAAAGCGTTTAGATGCAGCCTGAGATCGCTCTTAGATGTCAGCCTTCCAGGTGCAGGAGATGCTGCGCCTGTCAGACTATTGCTCATTGAATGGTTGCACAACAAGCGTTTAGGCCTTTTGTTATGCACAACAGGCCTAAACGCTTGTTGTGCATGGTTGCTAATGTCAGCTTGCATCAGCGTGTCATCAAGCTTAGCTGGTGGCACTAAAGAAACGTTTTGTTCTTTATCCCAGAGAGTGCTGGGTTATGTGCTGTTGAGATTGACTGTGGGCCGCTCAGAGTCTGTCTGCTGCAGCACAGCGTCGTCGCAACCTCCAAGATATCACCCATACAGCTACATGCAAGCTGGTGTTCATCCGTTGATACTGGCTGCAACTGCAACAAGGCATGATGACGCTTCTTTGTTGTACAGGAGACACCAGACAGCCCCGAGGCTCTGTCATGCGTGCCCACTTTGCTCATTTCAGACATCCCCAAGGAGGCCTCATCCATCCCCACAGCCCTGGAGGAGTCCCAGGGAGTGACATTGCTGAATCATGACCTGTTCACCAATGACATTCTGTACATGGAGGTGGCCCTGGACATGCGGCCTCTGCCTGCAGACCTGTTGCCCCTCATGCCACTGTTCTGCAGGTGCAGCCTTGCTACAACAATACTCATGCAACCTGAGTTCTGTCTGTATGTTGGTATGTGTGGATTGTCTGTACGCATGCTGCATCATAGCTTACCCAGGTTTGGGTAGCTGGTCATGTACTTGAGTTGCAGTGAGCTGTTCCCTGCAACTTGAGAGTAGGTGCAGATCATGCCTGCTGACAGCAGTTTTAAGGCATACACATATGCATTTGTGCTTTGTCTGCATTGCATGGTGAAGAGCCCAGCAACAAAATAGCGCGCAACGTGCAAGAAATCCTGCTTGATTTTGCTTTCCAGCTGGTCACAACAGCATGGATTTGAACATGTGACACATCAGTGGAGCCTGCAGCATCACTTTGACTTGGCTCCTCTTGCAGGTCTTTGACTCAGATGGGTACAAAGGAGGAGGACTTCGTGCAGCTTACAGAGCGAATAGGGCGCAAGACAGGTGGCCTTTCGTTCTCCCCTTTCACCAGCCACAAGAGAGGGCAGGTGGAGCCCCAGGCCTATCTGATGGTGAGGGGCAAGGTGACAGCCAGCAAGGCCCCGGACATGCTGGACCTCATGCGTGACATCCTGCTCACTGCAAGACTAGATGACAAGGAGCGCTTCAAGCAGGTGTGCCTCTTTTTGCCAGCCTGACCTGATCTGATCTGATCTCTGTTTGTCTTTGTCAGTTGATGCGGGCACTGGTTGTGGGAAAGGTGCAAGCCTGTTCTTTGTACCTTGTGGCATGCTTTCATGACTTTGCAGTGTCCTGTGAAGAGTTTGCATCGAGGTATGAAGCTCCTGATATGAGCACAAGAGGCGGATCAAGAACCAAGTATGTGTCCACACGCCATGCTGTGGAAGTCTCGTCCTGATGCTGAGCAACTCAGTGCTAACCTGCAGCAAAGACTGTGGATAGGTTCCAGGAAACAGTGGTTGAATAGACTAGATTGCTGTACACACAATGTCTGGTTTGGTTGCAACAGCAAGCGTCCTTTTGGTTGCCACTCTTGAGATAGTCTCTGGCGCAGCTGCAAACAGTATGTCTCAGAATCTGCACAGCTTGCTAGCCGTCTTGTCGCTAGTGTTCTTGGCAAGTGTAGTCTTGTGTTCAGATTGGCAGTCCAGAAGTTGCCTTCTGTTCCACTCTGCAGCTATTGAGTGTCTCAATCAGATGCTGATGCAAGGTTGAGTTGCATTGCCAGTGCCACTATCAATATTGCATGGCCATGAGACATACTTGCTCCTGATTCAGCAAGCTTGCCTGAACTCCCCGTCCAGTCAACAACAGCAGTTCACTCTCACTGCATGTGTTGACAGGCTACAGCACATGACTGTGCATCCCCCACATGGGCATGAACCCATATCTGGCTGCTGCAGATGGTACTAGAGACCAAGTCTGGGCTGGAAGGGGGTGTCATTGGTGGGGGGCACAGCGTAGCAGCATCACGCTTGGATGCGCAGCGCAGCGTGGCTGGCTGGGTCAGTGAGCAGATGGGCGGCCTCAGCTACCTCTTCTACATCAGAGACCTGGTCAGTCTTTCTGTTTCCCTTATGCAGTCACAGAACCCTCTCTCTTTCATAGTCTCTTTGCAGCTAACACAATCTCTTTCACAGTCTCTTTGCAGCAGCACACAATCTCTCATTTTTGTCACACCCATCTGTCTTGACATGTGCTTCACTGTCAGCAGAGACTCACCAGTGTACGCAGGCCAAGAGTCTGTGCTGTGAGGTGCAAAGCTACATGAAACTGGCTTGTTGGGGGCTGCACTGCTTTGCTGATGATTTTATGTCTGTAGAGGCCTTCCCAGCCAACTTTTCGCTGAACAGCTTCCTGCCTGGCATGCCGGCTGAGACCCAAGCTGGTTCAGTTTTGCAGCAGTGACTCATTGCCTCTTGTGAGGCTGCAAGCCCTTCCAGCCACTCAAAGGTTGACACATCATGATCACACGTATTGACCTGCATACTCGACTACAAAACCTGAACTTTTGTGTGTCCCAGAACAGCATTGAATGACTTGCTTCATTCAAACTCAGCATTCAGAGATTTCATAGGCATTGTCTGTTGACTCCTCTGATGAGTCCTAAAGACACAAAATGTAAATTGGCTGATAACACTCCTGACATAGTGTACATAGACCACAACAGGCTTGCAACTCACATAAGCTGACTTGTGCACTTGGTATTTGATACAGGCCAACAGGATAGACGCTGACTGGGAGGGCGTCAAGGCTGACCTGTCGCGCATCAGAGACATCCTGCTGCAGCGGCGCGGCGCCTTAGTCAACCTGACAGCAGACGAGCACACTCTGTCGTCAGTGCGCCCACATTTGGACGCTTTCCTGGGAAGCCTACCTGCTGAGTCAGCAGCCCCCACCAGCTGGGGCCAAATGCTGCAGCCCTTGAATGAGGCCATCACTGTCCCCACACAGGTATCTCTTTTAATCATGCTCAGGCTTTCATGAGACAGAGTCATGGAGCAGCCCATGCTGTTATACGACACAGACCAGCTGTGGCATGTACTGCATGCCTGCCTGAGCTTGATGACCACATGTAGGGTCACAAGGCCAGGGCCAGCATGCTCAGTCCAGCATAGACTGAGTGTTGATACAATAAAGCGCTTTTGCTTTGGCTTCTGATGCTATATGCTGGGATGTAACACATTGTTGTGTACTGACTTTGCGTCACTACTTGACTTGCCTGTTGTCCTTGTTTGCTGTTTTCGTCTCCTTTGTTTCTGCTACAAGAGCTCCAATCATGCCAGCTTTTGAGGCAAAGTTTCAAGCAAGGTTTGCTTGTATAGGTGAATTACGTAGGAAAAGCAGCCAATCTGTATGAGGATGCTGGCTACAAGCTGCATGGCTCAGCGTACGTCATCAACAAGTACCTGGGGACGACGTGGTTATGGGACCGGGTTAGGGTCTCAGGAGGAGCCTATGGCGGCTTCTCAGACTTTGACTCCCACTCGGGCATGTTCACCTACCTCTCTTACCGGGACCCCAACCTGTTGAAGACTGTTGACAATTATGATGGTGAGCATGCCTATATGCGCCAGCTGGCAGGAAGTGCCACACTATCATTGTATAGGCAACTTGTGATATTGGGCTGCTGATGAATTCTAGTGTACAAAGACTGACTTGCGGCTTGTTGTGATCGTGCTTTCTTCAAACGTGTCCACACTTCCATTGAGTGATTGCGACCTCAAAGGCAAGCTGTGCATCCAGCTCAGCTTCACACGTTCTGGTAGTATATGGTTGACTGCTGCAAAAGCATATCTGGCATGCATTTGTGATTTGTAGGCACTGTTGAGTTTCTGAGGAAGTTGGAGCTGGACAATGACTCCTTGACCAAGAGTATCATCGGCACCATTGGTGATGTGGATTCATATCAGCTGCCAGACAGCAAAGGCAGGACGGCTTTCATGCGCCACATCCTGAACATCAGTGATGCAGAGCGACAAGAACGACGGGAGCAGATACTAGGGACGTCTCTGAAGGACTTCAGGTGAGTGTCGGATTGTACACTTTTGTTATACCTGTGCTCTGGGCTGATGTTGGCTTGCATGCCACTGTGGCTGATACATGTACGGATGAAAAGATGCTGTTCAAGTGTTTGCGGTGGCTGATGCAGAGACTTTATCTTTGGCGGATGCTTGACAGTGTACTTGTACTGCTTGTGACTAGTTGTGGCTGCCTTGCAGGGACTTTGCAGATGTGTTGGAGTGTGTCAAGGGGGGAAAAGCTAGGGTAGTAGCAGTGACATCAGGCAGCAGGGCAAATGAAGTCAATGACACAGAACGACCAGGATTCTTTGACCAGATAACAAAGGTTCTTTAGCCATGTGGCATATATTTGATTGTAGCTGACAATGCTGATTCTTGCATCAACCATGTGTCTTCCAAATGAGTGACAGGCTATTGCTGGGGTCTTATGCGCATCAACAGCAGTTGCGTTGACGTATCGAGAATCCACCAGCTCCCATGCGCAAGTAACGTTGTCAACAACGCTCACACAGCTGCATGGCGGAGAGGGGATATGTAAGCCCATCACTCAAATCTGGACGACTCTCAAAAGAGCATGAAGTGCACAGCAAGGCCTGTAATAGTTTCGAGTCGAAAAGAAACAGTTGCACAACCACAGGCGCGGTTGGTGCCCTTGAATCAGCACACATATGGAGGTCGAAATACATTAGAGGTCATTGTCAGCAACAGCGTATCGGCCCTACTGAGCAACAAATCCAAATCTGAACCACCATCACCTCAAAGTAAACACGAACAAGCACAGCAGTTTGGTACATGGTGTAACATCACCAGCAGAGCAGAAAACTGATTGGTGCGACTTCAAAAGCTGCGCAAGGCCTGTACAGCAACAAGGTCAGCCTAGGAGCTTGGCTGAGGCTGATGTTGGGGCTGGGGTTGAGGGGGGGTACGCTGCCCCTTCCACCTGCCGCTGTTCATCCATCTGTACTGCATGCGCAGCCTGTCCAACAAAGCACTGGGCGAGTCCAGTGCAGGTCGCACATCCAAGTGCA
>JAABUK010007969.1_pt1 | contig 15070 bp, 21 predicted proteins | sample 5559141 | NCBI WGS metagenome assembly JAABUK01 (sample SAMN10711869, study PRJNA513367) | rock metagenome | isolation source: Antarctica rocks | place: Antarctica: Victoria Land, Pudding Butte nord | collected 2016-01-03
CAACAGGCTATTGCCTGCCACCAGCAGAAATCGTTGAAATTGTTGACCAACCTCCAGAACCAAGCCTGTCCTTTTCACCTGACAGGAAAAAGGTAGCCAAGCCATGGCAGGATCAACGCTCAACAGTTTTTTGCAGATCAGCAACGAAGCAAGCGGCCAAGACACCTCAGCTGTGTTCCTGATGTATGTAGGTCATGCAACTTTACAGACCGCCGCCCCTCCCCCCGATTTCTGAACTGGCAAGGCCAGAACTGAAGCTAGCAGGTATGGGGAAACCTGTATCACAAAACACCTTCTGCATCCTGACAATCTGCTCTTTGCTTTGTATGACACGAAGGTACCATCTGGATGAAAATGATCTTGTGCAGGATTACGCATAGACGCAGAAATCTTTGGCAGCAGCCGCATGGGCTATTCCACAGGTAACCACCACCTCCATCTGACAACAGGCATGGAAGTAGCACAGCATTCATAGACGTCATCAGACATGTTGCTTGTGCACATCTGGGGCATTGCATGGTACTTTCTATCTTTGTTGATGCAGCCGACGCAGCCAACAGTAAACAGCACTGCTAGTGGTGACAGACCGCGATACTTGTTGCAGGCATTGCTGTTGTGACTATGACAGAAGACCTGATGATTCCTGCTCCAGCAAGCTTGGAGACACGCATACATGGTGTGCCTGAAGGCTGTTGGTATAACTTTGTACAGTGGTCTGATGACAGCAAGCACATCTCTTTCACAATCAGAAGTGCAGGTACCCTGCCTTCTTGGTCTCACACCTGGGCCTACATCACTGCATGCCACCTAATGACATGTCAGCAGTAAGCTGACAGTTGGTACAGTGCATACAACTTTTTGCGCATTGATGGTCCAGGCACAGGCTTCAGTATCATGCCAATGCATGATAACTTGTGTGACTCCAGAAGCACTGATGGTGTCCCTGCAGCAACCTGACAACTGTGTGCTCATGGCATGCGTTTTTCACACACGCTATACCGCGTCTTTCTTTTGTGCAGGGGGTCCAGATGACCCTCCAAGAGGCCCCCTGGAGCTGTGGGTTGCGGATGTTGAAACAGGCGCTGCCCGGCCCTTATTGCCAGGTCTCAACACAATCTTTGATGAGTAAGCCTCTTCCAATGGCTGCTCATTTGCTCTGTCGTCAGGGCATCTGTATGTTGATGCATTCACCGTCCACACTCTTTTCCTTTGAAGCTGGTGACAGGAATGCAAAAGTGCATCAAGAATGCAACATCAACCTTGCGTCTCAGCGCAAGAGTCTGAAGAATCTTTGTAGCGTGGTTCAACAAGCCTCACACTGTCCACATCAAGCTTGTCTTGCACATATCCCTTTGCGAGCCAGACCAAAGCTGGCGTGCTTTGTAAGACGACCTGAATGGGCAGAGACATTACCATGAATGTGACTCTGTTCTGGTGAAGATGTAAGGTGACAACTGGTGTGCCATGCAGGCCAACTTGGATGGGCAACGACAGCATCATCAATGCAGTTGTACCTGAAGGGGTGGGTCCCGCCCCTGTGAAGCCCCCCTCTGCCATCGGGCCCAAAGTGCAGGACAACACCTCAGGCAAGAAGGCCCAGGCAAGAACTTACCAGGACCTGCTTAAAGATGCTTACGATGAAGACACCTTTGAGTACTACACCAACACAGAGCTTGTCGCTGTTCAGGTCTGTCATGACACTGAGCACACACAACAGTCTGGAAGTGGTAGGGTGCTGTTTGATGACTTCTAGAGCTTTGTGGTCCACAGCTCAATGCTACTGATCATGCCGAAAATCGATCACAGCCAAACTCGGATGCTGCAGTCCTGAATGCAAAGTTGCTGGTTGGTCAGGCATCATCATGTGCGGTGCTGTGCCGCTCATCTGTGCTGTGCTGTGCATGTCCTGGCTGCTGTGGACAGTGAGTGCAGGTCTTGCTCCTGCTTCACACACACAGTGTACAGGATCCTGCAGGAGCTTACATCGGCTGACAATCAAGACCAGACATTACTGTCTGACAGGCAGTGCCAGCGTGCTTTGTCAATGCAGGTGTCAACTGGACAAGTGACAAAACTTGGGCCAAGCAGATTGTACACAGCAGTTGCCCCTTCGCCAGATGGAGAGTTCCTGCTGGTTGCCTGGCTAGAGCGGCCCTTCTCTTACAATGTGCCCTGCGGTCGCTTCCCTAAGCGAATACAGCTCTGGGACAAGTAACATTTCCTGCCTATCTGCATCTTTTTTGCCAACCATGTCTGTGTACAGCAGAGTATGCCTTGACTGTAACCGTTTTTGCAAGACAGCACACCTGGCTTGCAAGCTGACAGCCTCTCATCCAGTTGTCGGCTGGATTTGCACTACATGCTCAAATTGGTGGGGTACAGTTCAGTGCAGACAGCATGATTGATTTTGGCTGGCGGCTTTATGCACATGAGCACACACCGTTACCCCTGCAGTTCTGTGAGCTGTCAGCATGTTGAATGCCTACAGTAAGACTCTATGTGCTGTGGCAAGCCTGATCTGACAAGTGTTATAGTGTATGTCACATAGTATATGCTTCCCTCTGGTTGCAAAGCGGCTGTGGCTTTGACTGCAGGACTGGCAAGGTCATCCATGAGTTGGCAAGCCTGCCCTTGGCAGAGGACATTCCCATTGCCTTCAACAGCTGCAGGCGGGGCCCACGTAGTGTAGGCTGGCGCTCCGACAAGCCAGCAGAGCTAGTCTGGACTGAAGCCCAGGTGCAGCCCCCAGCCCCCGTGCCTCTTCCTCCCTCTATGCTGCTTCTGCATGCACTGCCATTTGCGGCAGTCGCTAGAATGGTCTCCCAGCTTGGCATACAGTGCTGGCTCTAATCCATGGTTGGAAATTGGCTGCAGGCCATCCAGTCTGCAAATGCATGCAAGCCAAAGCTGCACAGCTGCACATTGACCAGTCCCATTTGCAGGCAGGGTGCCTGACGCACACTTTGTTTGTGCTGCTGCTATCTGCATCAACCAGCTCACCAGCAGAAAACTGGCAAACAGGAGAGCAAGACTGGCACTACTACCACCTGGCTGATTGCAACTGGCTTCTTGTAATCGAGGAGAGGCATGTAAAAGCTGAATATGCGATGTAGGACGGTGGCGACCCTGCCGTGGAAGCATCACCCCGTGACATTGTGTACACCATGCCGGCAAATGTTGCTGCCAATGGCACCGGCCCTCAACAGCTTGCCCAAACAGACCTCAGGTGAGCAACAGTGCTGCGCAGTGAGTATCAGCACACACTCATGTGCAACATCATATGTTTGGTAAGACACATGCTGTCTTGTGTATACAATGTGCTAGTGGGCCCGCACTCTACCTCAGCAGATTCAGGCGGTGGGGTGCATCAGCATGTGCATGCAGCCGAGGCAGCTCAAGACAGAATCTGGTGGAAGGCGTGAAGCCCATGCTGAAACTTTTTGGACAGCAAATCTGAGATATTGTGAAAGCTGCCCAGCAGCCGTCATTGCCCATTGTAGCAGCCTGACTGTCACAACTGCCTGAGTGTGTCAAAGCTGCACTCAGTATCAGCACACATGAGTTTCATACCTTCAGCATGCAGCTGAGCTGTGATGAAGCACCCAGGTGTGGCGGTGTCTTCTGGGGTAATGAAGATCTAGCGTTGATTTACGAGAGTGAGTGGAAGACCCGGCGCAGTGTTGTGTCCACTTTTGCACCAGGCAAGCCGGAGCAAGGTCTGCAGGTGCTCTTTGACAGGTATTGCAGCACCACATTGCATGCTTGCACGGCTGCGTATTGATCACTTACACCTAGCATGCAGGCCTCTCTCTCTCTTACACGTAGTTGCTGCCATCTTTGTGCAGGGTCTATGTTGCCTGATGCGCTGCTTGATAATCCACTGATTGCAATTGCCTGCACTGAACAGCGCCAACCAAGCCTCATGTGAGGTTCTAGAAACAGCTGTCTAACATGTGTTGACCCTTCTGTTGAGAGTGAGACTTGAATGCACACTCTTGGGTCATTGCCACTACAATGCTCTGGGTCAAGGGTAAATCAGAGCTAGGAAAAGCACAAGCGAGGGCTTTGTGCAAGATGCAGTCGACGCAATGCATGCGCTTAGCTATGATGTTCTTGATGATCTTTTTTGATTTGCAGGAACTATGAGGATGCTTACACAGATCCTGGCAGTCCAGCCAGCCGCAGGACCAGCCTTGGAACTTATGTCCTTGCCATGGTGGACAACCAGAAGAAGCTCCTCATGCAAGGTATCCCCCTCAATGTACCTGCAATGTCATGCTCTTCCCTGCCGACTCCATGCTTCCATTCCAACCTGACCATCAACATTTGCAAGTAACAACAGAAGCCTTTTAAAGAGGCCATTTGCTGCTGCATGATTTCGTAGTTGAGGTGTGTGGCTTGGCTTCACACTTAGCAATTGCTGCTGCTTCTGCAAAGGCTGCATTCTTGCTGCTGTGACTATGTTTACACACAAGTGAAAAGCCTATGATGTGGTCTGACACAAAATACAGGTGCCTGTACCAGGGCGTGAAAGTGAGTGTGTGAGTGTGTGTGTGTGTGTGCATGCAGGGTCTGGGGCATCTCCTGAGGGCAACAAGCCCTTCCTGGATGTGTTGGACCTGGAGACTAAGCAGAGCCAGCGCCTGTGGCAGAGCAGCCCTCCTTTTCTTGAAGACACTGGCAGCCTGCTTAATGACCAGCATGACAAGCCCATCACGTGAGACATGTGACCAGCCTTGCTGTGTATGCTCACATCAAGCTCATGCCTGCTTGCTTGGACACCCATCTTGTGCTGCAACATTAGCCACAGCAGTATATGGGTTTGGATTATCAGCTGCAGTGCCAAGCACCTGTTTACGTCTCGTTCTGTGATTGCCTATGACGCGCGGCGGCAACGCAAGAAGAGAGCAAATGCATGTCAATGGCTGTTGCTACTGTTCGAGAAAAGATTGTTGACACTCTGTGTATGTACCTTAGCAGACAGAACAATAGTGACTGACTGATCAGTGCTTTCTGGGGAAGCTATACTGCTGTCGTACTAAGCAACCATAGTGGGTGCTGTCATGCTTGTGGTGCTCAGGTGTTGAACACCTTTGAACATACAGTGCTTTGTGTAGACTGAACTCCCAGATACTGTCTGTTGACTCCCCTGTTGAGCCTTACAGACAGAAAGTGTAATTTGATTGTATCTGTAGGTTGAAAGGCTTATCTATGTTATTTACTAGAGAAACCAACCTAGAGACGACCCAGATCTACATCAAGAAGTGGGAAGAAGGGCCGGATGGACCCTCCAGCGAGCGCCTGCTGACCCACTTCCCCCACCCCCACCCCTCCATCAAGGACCTTCAGAAGGAGGTCATCAGGTCAAACCTGCTCTCCTGTGTGTCTTACATTGCATGTGCTTGTGTGCAATCAAATGCTGACTCCTTTTGAAGGAATCCAACAGATCTCGACTCAGCACTGAGTCTGCACACCCTTCATGCTCCTCCCAAATACTGCAATAGGGTTCAAGGTATGCATTGTCCTCAAGCAGCCCTGCTTTCACACTGCTCTCTCAGGTGACTGTACTTGACAGCTCGCCGCTGCATGCACAAAAGAGTTTGTCAATTGGCAAGTCTTGCACTTTATATGGGTGCTGCCCATTCTGCAGCACTCAGGTTGTCTCAACAGGTGTGTTCGGTGTCAGGTACAAGAGGGATGATGGCATTGACATGACAGCTACCCTGTACCTGCCGCCTGGGTACAACAAGGAGAAGGAGGGCCCCCTACCCTGCCTCATATGGGCCTACCCCCGCGAGTTTAAATCCAAAGATGCTGCTGGTAAGCCTCCCTGTCAGCGCACTCAGCCCTTTGTTACCCCAGCCCTGGTCTGTAGTTCCACAGCCTGATCAGCAGTTGACTCAGGCTGTGGATTTCAAGCTGCATTATAGCTGTTTCAACAACTATTGAATGCCGCACAGCACATATGCCCAGCATTACTAGTCAATCTGAGCTGTGTGATGCATTCATGCAGCACCTGAGCACCTCAGCAGTCAATGTGTTCAGCCAGGTCAGATTCAAACATGGAAGCATTGCCAGCAAGTGTCTCGTCACCCGAAGGCTGCCAGTCCTCTTCACATCCAAGGGCACATACCGAAGAGAGAGACAAGGGACCTCAAGGTGTTGCGTGTGTGCCACTGCAGGTCAGATGCGTAAGAGCCCCTTCTCATTCAGCAGCATTGGTGACACGTCGCCACTGCTGTGGCTGGCGAGGCAGTATGCCATTCTGGATGGGCCAACCATGCCCATTGTGGCCGAGGGAGATGAGGAGCCCAACAACACATATGTGGAACAGCTGACTGCCAGTGCCAGGGCAGCTGTGCAGGTTGCCCTCTTGCCCTTATGCCTTCACTGCCTTTCAACTAGTTTAGTCCTGATAAGCCTATTGTACAAGGCATAACCCGATGGTTGCTAGCAAGTCCTGCTGAGGCTAAGGCTTTACCCCATGGGGAGGCATCGGCCACTGCCTCTTCCAACTGCTGACTAGACTATCTGTCAGCGACCAGTCTGCTTTTATGTCCTGCCGCTTGCAAATGGTGACAACTTATGCGCTGGCTGTGTGCTCATCACCACATTGAAGGCTGCCCCTGCCATGTCGCCTGCACACTCCCATTGCTTCCTGTGCAGTGTCCACAGTGTGTCTTCCCAGCTGCTATGTCACAATGCATAGAACCAGGCTTGATGTATTAGCATGCACTGCTCACATTAATGGTCTTGGTTTGTCAGGAGCTGGAGCGGCGGGGGGTCGCAGACACAAGCAAGATAGCTGTGGGTGGTCACTCCTACGGCGCCTTCATGGCAGCCAACCTGCTGGCGCATGCACCAGACCTCTTTGCCTGCGGCATAGCCCGTAGTGGTGCCTACAACAGGTGACCTATAGTGACAAACGATATTTAGTGGTGTAGAGTCATCAAGTATGTCCAGCAGATAGTGACAGATGGATCTCGCCAACAGGATTGTCATGCATGTGGCTGTTGGCTACATGCATTGACTGTACAGCATCCTCAAAACCATGCTGTGTGGTGATGATGCTACTGACATGAGCTGCTGGCAGGCTGCAAGCACGGAACAAAAAAATTGGTTTTTACATACATGTTTGTCAAGATACATGCAATTCAGATTTCTTGATCTTGTATGATATGACACACCATATATTTTGAGCTTGGCAGCCTGTACTTTGTGCATGCACCTATTGGACTTGCGCCACTCCACTGTAAATTGAAAGCTACATGCCACTTTTGAGGCAAAGCATGAGATGTTTGGCTGGTGCAGGACGCTAACGCCCTTTGGCTTTCAAGCTGAAGAGAGGACGTTGTGGGAGGCGACAGACACTTACATCAACATGAGTCCCTACCTGCAAGCTCACAAGATCAAGAAGCCACTGCTACTTATTCATGGTGAAGATGACAATAACACAGGTGGGTAATGCTCCTGGTGCTTTTTTACCTCTTTACCTCTTTGGCAGCTTGCTGCTGGATTGGCAGGCATGTTTTCCCGAGTGACTCATCTGCTGGTCGAAGACTTAGTAGTGTGCAGGATACGCTGTCCTCTGCAGAAAGTTTGCTGGCTCTGTATTGCAACTTTCTTATAAGTAATCGCTCAGTCCTTAAAGCCTTGCTGCTTTCAGAGTCAGCAGTAGTGTTGTCTCAATCGACTTGTGGGTCAGCCTGTTGTGTTAGCATGTAAGCAATAGGTGAGAGGTAGTTTGCAGGATACAATCTGATCTGGTGCTGACTGGATATGCAGGCACATTTCCCATGCAGAGTGAGCGCTTCTATGCAGCGCTGAAAGGTCATGGTGCCCCTTGCAAGCTAGTCATCCTGCCTCATGAGTCCCATGGATACCGAGCAAGGGAGTCTGTGATGCACACTCTGTATGAAATGGATCAATGGCTACAGCGTTTCTGTGAGGACAAGCAGAGCCCAATGGCAAAGCTTTGACATGTGAACTGTGCCATGATTGCCACTGCATCCCTTGACCTGTCTACAGTCTCAACATGCAAATAGGAACGGGGCCTTGCAGTTCTAACGTGCGTCTTCCATAAGCATTACCTGTGAGACTATACAGATCTTGAATGACCTTCAGAGATGATAAATTAAACATCTTTACTGACATACATGAAAGTAAGCCCAGCACACAATCAAATGGAGGAGCTGGTAGGCTGCTTTGTTTGGAGGCAGCAGGTCAGCTGAAGCCTTGCCATTGCATGATCTGAATATGTGATGGCTCGTTTTGTGCATCCTCTATGACTTGTAGATACTGCGTGTTCTTCTCCTCTGCACGCTCTAAGCAGTCATGGTGTTCTTTTGTGTTTCCTGTTTTGGCATGGAAGTGTGACATGCGGTGCAGACCTCTGACCAATGTAGGCACATCATGATTAGTTGATGACAATGTCAAGCTTGACAGCAGCATATTTCTAGCCCCCTCTGTGTCACCCCTCTGCATTTGCTTTGGCGCCATTGCAAGTGTGATCTGCAATAATCATCTCTTTCACTGGTGCTGCTTTGCAATCAATCAAGCAATACTCATATATTGTGTGCAGATGTGTGAGACAAGCACACAGGTCAAAACATGTTTACAGCTACAAATGAAAGCACATTGCATATGGCTGTTGCAGCACACATATTGGTTCACCAAATGAGGACACGATGCATGAAGGTCATTTCTCATACCTGAGAGACCAGCTGCTGATTGCATAAGTGTCCATGAGCGAACCTGAGGGCTTTACCCAAAAGCAGGTGGCCCTCTGTTTCTTGCCCTTGTCTCATCAGTACCAGGCCTGTTGCAAAGCATCCAGCACCCCTGCACAGCCGTGCCCAAAACTTGCAAGACACAGAAGGGTTTGGATGCATCAGGACAAATACAGTGAGGTCTGTTTTATGATAAGTGAAAACATGTATGTGGAATTGCTTTGACTAGCTGCCTATTGGTTGTGGTGATCATGCCACTTGCAACACATCTGGTGATGGTGATCAGCATCTGACATGATCACATGCAGCAGCCCTGACGGCTTTTGCCCTGATGACATGACACAGTCAGCTGAGGCACAATGTGACAGACTCGCCACTCACCGTTCTGCAAATGGCAGCTTGCTGTCTATGTCATCAAACACTTCATACTGTCGCAAAATGTCAGCAGCTTTTAGAATGTCATCAGGTTGCTGAGTATCCAATAGAGCTAGCGCAGCAGACACAGCTGCCAAGCGCGCTTGACTTGCACTGGAGCCTGTCTGAGCTGCCTCCACAAAGCGCTCAGCCGCTGTTGATAGGTCACCTGCTGCCAGAGCATAGTTCCCTGCATTGCAGCACATCACTGAGCCATTTCAGTGTGCAAGGCCTGTCCTAACAAGCACTGCTGCTGGCAGCAGTGATACGGCACAGCGGCACAGTAACAATAACCATTTACAGGCGTTCCAACTAATTGTTTTCCAGGTACCTACTAGGTGTGCCTAAACCCTAGTTCTGTGAGCCAACATGCACTAAAATGAGACACTAAGTTGCACCCAAGGGGTGTGCGCTGACAGGGTGAGTGCCATAGACGCATTTGCGACGCAGAAAACCTCTGCCCACTACCCGACACGGAAGCCTGAGAAATCAGCATGTTACCACTGAGGCTTGAACCCGTGACCTGCTGCGTCGCATCCTGACACATAGCAGCTTATACCAAAGGCTGGGTGGACCTCTGGGGGAGCGGCACAGTGATAGGAATGAAATCATGCACAGCCCCAGCACTACTCAAGGTGCTGCAGCGAGACAGCTTGTGGAAATGCAGAGACATCATTAACTTATTGTGTGACTTGTAAAATTGTAAAGTAAATCTATATTCAAAAACAATGTGGGGACTTGCATCAGGCACTTTCTTCTAGAGGATGTCTTGGGGCAGACATTGACACATCTGCACTGACCTATGAGCATGTAGAGGCTGCTGAGAAGGGGCTTGCCCAGCAGAGCAGGGTGGTCGGTGCACAGCTCCAGCAGCACACTCAGGTCCCTCTGAGCATGCTCCAGCTCCACCTGAGTCATGTGCACCATGGCGGCCCCCTCGATGATGAGGAACTTGATGAACAGCAGGCTGTGGTGGTGGCATACTGCTTGTAGGGGAAGGTCACTCTCTTTACCCTGTTCATTATGCTCACATGTTGACCACCAATCAGCACGACACTATGAAGCTGCATAGATTTGTACACGCTGCATGAGACGCATGGCAGGCAGATTGTTTGGTTGCTCATTGGAGGTATTGTGAATATCTGATAACACAACAATCTGACTTTTGCTGAAGATTACATATGCTGTCACATGGACAGACAAGCTGACCTTGATGCCCTGATGCTGCAGTTCTTCATCAATGAGTTGCTGCGCCTGAGATAGATAAGCTAGGGCCTGCTTGAACCTGGTCTTTGGGCGATATATTGTAGCGATGAGGCAGAACACCAGTGCATGCACTGCTGCAGTAGGTAGCCATGTATACTCCCATTCCCTGTCCCCTATCTGCTCAAGTAGCCGCGACAGCTCAGAGATGCTTATGATTGGGGTATTGTCAACCTCTGCAATGCAGCAACGGATCATGTGAATGGGTGCCATCACACACCAGTGTATGCTTGGGCTGGCAAACATGTTATGCAACAGGCATGCCTGTTTATTTGGACAGCTTTGCTGCTAAGCCAGGGCATTGCCTGAAATCCTGTGATGTCAATGTGAGCATCATCTGGTTGCAGTACTTCATGCTTGACTGGTATACCAAAGCAAAATGCTGCTGACAAACGCTGTGCAAATGTTTACTTGACAGCTTGTCTACTTCATGCTGAAAGCAGGCCAGCATGCCCTAAATTCCTGCAAAGATCACAGCCTGAACCCTCTTGACTTTGCGGGTGTGCAATAGTCTCTTAGAATCTGAGGCTATATGAAGATACACCGACACATGAAATGCGATGCACAGCCCAACATGCCACCAGATCATAGCAGCAGCAACAGCAACAGCAGCAACATCGTCATGCTGAGCGAAGCCCTGATTGTCATGTCTAAAGCAGCAGGTCAAGCAGAAGGTGCAGTACCCAACACATGCAGCAAGAGAAATGCAACCTGTCTCTGCCTTTTTCTCTTCTGGAATCCCTTTCTCTTTCCTTTTGGCTTTCTCTATCTCCTCATCTCTTTCTTTCTCTGTCTTGAGAAGTTCATTGTACCGCCCCTCACTCATGAGGCAGAGCGCCCTCAGGACACAGAAATGCAGCTGCAGCTGACTGCACAGCGGCTCTTGGGGCTGGCTAGCAGCCCGCTCTAGCTCTACCAGTAGTGCTGTGCAAGAAGACAGCACCTGACCTGTTGCTGCTGTGTTCTGGCTCAGCATGTACAGCTGTAGCTGAGCCAGTTGCAACAGGACCTGTGGCACACAAAAAACTCAACCAGATTGACCTAAAGGGTAAATTTAACAAACAGAAACAAAAACATCAGCAATGTCTTATGGCATGCTGTCACTCAAGCTCGGCATCATGTAAGCATGGAAAATGTGGCTTCTCAGGCAAAGATCATGGGACATTTTCAGAAGCTGGCACAAGTGGCAATCACCAACACGATGAGAGACAGCTTGCATCAAGGATGTGACACAAACAAGACGGTGACCTGGCGATGCAGCGTGCAGGATTGACTTGTATGTGTATTATCAGCAGATGATACTCCAGGGTTTGGCGTTGAACAGGCTTCAGTAGACTACCTGCATGCGCATGTCTTGGAATTGCACTGCATTTTCCAGAGCTGCGTTCAAAACCTGCTGAGCATCTTGGAGATTGCCCTGTGCTACATGTATGTCCACAAGGCGCTGACGAAAGTGGGCTTGCCATTTATGGAGGTGATTCCTGTACAGCCAGCGCTGGACATAAGAATTTTGATGTGAACAGGGCTCAAGTCACTTTTTGAGCTTGCTGAGCACCGCAGATCATTTGGGATGCGACAGAGGCACCTCTCAACGGACTTCTGTCCACTTATGCATATCTGCAGACCGCGTTCATACGCCAGTATCTCCAGCTTGGGTCGAGCTAGGTATCTTTGACAGCGACCAAGCTCACTCAATACTTGACACTTGAGATCATACGACCCGGGCACCTGCTTGAGGAGAAGTTGCTGCAAGGCAAAGCAGGCTTTTGACTTGACTTGCAGGCTGCCGCAAGCGTTTCCACCAAGCGTTGCACATTGAGACTCACAGCCTGCTGCAGATGCTGAGTTGCCTCAATGATGTTCTGGGTGTGTTGCAGCAACAGCTGTGATAGCCACAATCGCGCCTTTGCTGCTGCCACAGGCATCTGCGTCGAACTGTGGCAGACTGCTTCCAGGCATTTTATCGCTTGAAAAGGTTGGTTACTAGCGAGCAGACCTTTCGCCAAGATGGACAAGGCTTCTACAGCTGCATTGGCCGGGCTTTGCGCCATGCAGGTGGTCAAGATATTTACAAGGAACAATGTATCTAAGTCACTGCGACAATTGTTGCAGCATCAGACCTACCGGCGACAACAATTGGCACAGCAGCTGGGTTCAAAAGCTCAGCATGAAATGCTCCGCTCAGGTGCTGAGTCTAGCAAGCAGAGCGAAGCCTTAGCGATGAGTCCACAGGAATGTGTCCCTAGCATAAGCGGTCGACGTTCAGTACCAGCACAGCGTTCTTATTTGTTTGCACAGTGACAAGGTGTCGCGACCTCTGCTCTTGTTTGCCCTTTCCCCTTCGCAGGCACTGGATCGCAAGCTTCGTTCACGCTGTCCCGTCCCCGTTGTACGTCAGGCAATCTTGTGACACCTCTTGTCGAAAGTCAGTCAAGCCTCAGGCATTGCAAAAGTGCTGGTTCGGTTGCTTGCTTTGCTGCGAGACTTTAGCACCTTCTACTGTCATGGGCACCTCACCACAACGGTGTCAGATACGAGGTTTCGCAGAAGCCCCTCCGATACGATACCTCGATCGCCTTGCAGCCTAATACCGCAGCGATAAGGCGTCGAAGCTCACTTTCCACATAGCTGCGTTCAACAAAACGCTATCGTTATGGCAGCAACTTTCTCACCCGGTGGTATCAGTCACCAGGCACCAAGGAACACCCTCACTCATCCCAATCTGGGAGTCAACAACGGCGGATATGATAACGAAAACAATGACCTCATACTTTGGACTGGTTTCGCCCTGCAGTCTGAGACAGATGCACGGTGAGATACCTTTAGTGCTGCTCTTGTTTAGTCTTGAACTTGCCAATGTATCATGTATAAATCTCCAGGTACATTGTCAGCGAGATGCTGGGGCAGGGAACATTTGGGCAAGTGGCACAGTGCATATGCCAACAGACAGGCAGTGTTGTAGCAGTCAAGGTTATCAAGAACCAAACAGCCTTTTATCACCAAGCCAGAGTGGAAGTAGGAGTGCTGCAGTATCTCAACAGGCTGGGAGATCCAGATGATCAGCATCACATTGTACGGATGTACGACTTCTTTGTCTTCAAAGATCACCTCTGCCTGGTTTTCGAGCTGCTCAGTCTCAATCTGTATGAGCTGATCAAGCAGAACCAGTTCCGAGGTCTCTCCATGAGGCTGTTGCGCATATTTCTGACTCAGGTATGCTATGTCTTGACACAGCCCAACTGCTCATCTGTTGCAAGTACCATTCATTGCATTCTGTCATTGCTGGCATCAAATGGACTCAGATCTGTTTCATGAAGCCTGATTGCCCTGTTGAGTTATGCCAACAGCAACAGGCACAGAGGTTTGCTGTGAAATGGCAATCTGTATCTTATGCATGTCCATGCAGGCTGCTTTCGCTGCTGCAAGACATTGCTGTGCAACATGGCAGCTGCTGTTGTACATTTCACCTGCATGACAAGCCCCTGCTGCGGGGTCCCACACCTCTCTGTCAACTCCAACTCAACTTCTTTGTACGGAATCCCTTTGATTTTGAGACAAAGTTCATGACAATAGTAGTCATTTACAATGCAAGGCCTGAATTGTATTGCAGATACTGGACGCGCTGTGTGTGCTGAGGACCTCTCAGATCATTCACTGTGATCTGAAGCCAGAGAATGTCTTGCTGAAAGGGCAAAAAGGGGAGATCAAGGTCATTGACTTTGGATCAGCCTGCTTTGAGAATCGCACCATGTACTCTTACATCCAGAGCCGCTTCTACCGGTCTCCTGAGGTACGCAACATCTAAACTCGTTTCTCTGATCTCAAGGATCACTGGTGCATATATCTTTTCTTTGGCATGCCCTGATTCTTTCTGCATAAGCGAAGTTGTTTCTGCAGCAGCATAAGCAGCAACATATGTTGTCTGCTATTGCATAGACCGCTGCGCTGCTTGTCACAATCAGTTGCAGAATGACAGCATCTTACCATGATTTACTCTGGCACAACCCCAGTTAAATTCAGAGCTAAGATGGCATGTGGTAGCCTTCCAGGCAGCTGTCTACAAAGCAATCGCCATTGCAAGAGTGCCAGCTAGCAATTTGCACGACTGCTGGTACAAGCTTCGACTTGGCAGACCTCACAGATGGCATTTGATCATAAGAAGCACAATTTCTGGGTGTTACAGCTGCCAATTTGGACAACAACCAGCATGTCTATACAAACAAGAGAGTGTGTATGCATGATTGACACTGCATGTAATGGCGACAGGTGCTGCTGGGACATGGGTATGACATGGCAATCGATATGTGGTCCCTGGGATGCATGGCTGCTGAGATGTTTCTGGGGCTGCCTCTATTTCCGGGAGCTTCCGAGCATGACTTGCTGGTGCGCATTGTGGACATGCTGGGCATGCCTCCAGATCATGTTCTGCAGAAGGCTCTGCACACCAACAGGTATAAGGCTACAGTGTACACCTTGATCACCAGAAACAGTAGCATGTTCTGCAGCTTCATACTGCAGAGGCTGTCGTTGATACAGGCATTGCAGCCTACTGATAGCTGCCCGCAATTGCATCAAAGCCACCCTTATTGGATGACCATGAAAGTGGTGGTTCCCAGTCTTATTGCCAACATTATCAGAACCACTGTTGTACAACCTGTACGCCT
>JAABUK010007972.1_pt1 | contig 15068 bp, 19 predicted proteins | sample 5559141 | NCBI WGS metagenome assembly JAABUK01 (sample SAMN10711869, study PRJNA513367) | rock metagenome | isolation source: Antarctica rocks | place: Antarctica: Victoria Land, Pudding Butte nord | collected 2016-01-03
GCATCGCCATCGCTGACGCCCCGGCCAGAACCGCCCTTCTTCCGACCCACGTCCCTAACATCCTTGATCCTGCTCCCGCACCCCGGCATCGTCGGACTCACAACCACCATCCCCGGATACTTCTCCCACAGGTATGCCAAATGCCGCATCATCAAATCCCTCAGTTTCTGCGCGGCGAGGAAATCGGAGGCGGTGGCGTGGCGGAGGGTGGTTAGGAGGACGAGTTGGGCGGGGTAGGATAGATTCTTGATCTGATGCGTAGGGGAATGGGTGGAAGGGGCGGGGCGCTGGGAGAAGTGAGAGCCAATCTCCGAGAGGATGGTGAGGGCGTGGGATTTTTGGGATTCAGGGAGGAAGGGGAGGGGGATTTCGACGGGCGTGTAGTTGCATTTTTGCGTGTAGTGGGTTACTGCGTGGTCTATCAGAGAGCGGATTGGGGGCTCGGCGCGCGCGAGCCAGGGGGTGCAGATTCCTAGGTATTTCTTTCTCGTCCCGTTTTCATTTCGGGGTGGTGGTGGGGAAATGGTTGCGAGCGGGTCGGGAAACATGGCGCTGGATGGATGGCCCGGGTCTGGCTTCGCCATGAGCCGGTAAGCGAGCCTCAGATCGTTGAGATTTGAGGCCATAGGACCGTAGACACCGACGCTGAAGCCTAGGTCGTGGGTTGGACGGCCGGAGACGCGGCCGTGGGTGGGTTTCAGGCCGTAGATGCCGCAGAGGGAGGAGGGGATGCGGATTGAGCCGCCGCCGTCGGCGCCGAGGGCGATAGGGACGAGACCGCTGGCGACGGCGTAGGCGGAGCCGCCGGAGGAGCCGCCGGTGTAGTGGGCTGGGTTGTGGGGGTTTAGGGGGGTGCCGGTGTTGGGGTTGTTGTTCGTCGTGTCTGTTGAGGAAATCCCATACGTTAGGTGAACTCGGTGTTGGGGCGGGCAGAAGGAGGCATGGCGGAGCCGGTGTGTTTTGTGCCGGGAGTGATGGGGGGAGGAAGTGACGTACCAAGACCAATCTCATGCATATTCGTCTTCCCAATAACGATCGCACCGGCTTCTTCCCATTGCTTCACACACCAAGCAGTCTCATCATCCTTGTTCGTGAAGTCCATGGTGCTGCCAAGAGTTCTCTTGTAGCCCTTCAAATCAACTTCATCCTTGACAGCGAGGGGGACTCCATCCAAGGGGCCGAGAGGTTTCTCTTGCTGATATCTTTGAGTAGATGCTTTTGCTGCTTCTCTCACAAGCTCTGCTTCGCACTCGAGGAAAGCGACGGAATGCTCGCCTTCCGGGTCCTTGCTGATGAGAGGGATTAGAACTTCGGCCACATCTGATGGTGTTAGTTTTCCTGATTTGTAAGCCGAGATGTAATCGGCGGACGTGTAATGATGATGGGAATTCAAGCGTGGCCCTGGAGCCTGAATGCTGTGGACAGAGACTGCTTCAGAGTTCGAAGAGTCTAGAATAGGGATCACGGTCGGATCATAGCGAGGCTCGTATCCATCAAGCTCCTTGATCTCTTTCAACTTATCGAACTTGGCATTCTTCCACAGTATTCCTGAGACGACGCTTGACGACGCGATGCTTGAAAAGGCCTATCAGTCTCTTCCACGATTGAAATTGCAAATGAGCCATGCTGGATTGACGTCTTACATCCAAAACGCTATTGCCAAAGGATACCCACGTAGAACAGGATTTGGAGGAGCGTCGTTTTGATATGGAACGTCTGGAGCTTTCTTTAAGATAGGATAATTCCAAAAGCGAGGCTTATCTGCCGCTCCAAACATGCTGTGATGCTTCACAGTAGCAATCTGTAAGTTTCGTCTCGATCAACAATGTCGATGAATCCACTTCCTCACCTGGGGAAAAGAAACAGATGGAGGTTGCCGGAGAACTACCATAATTTGGGGGTGGTTAGTGGCCTGATACTAGCACTTGGTAATGATCCTATATTGGTTTGAGTGATCTGTCTTAGCTTGATCCTGAAGACGCACTTTTGAGGTTAGATGGAGTAGTATCGTTTACCCGAAAATGAGAGCATGCGGTAGGTTAGAATCATATGGCATGACCTCTGACATTGTGGTGATTGTTGAACGTGGATGCGCGGATTACGCAATTGGGTAGGTTGATATGCGGCTAGCTGAGTTCGGAAGCATACAGAGCCGTTCCACTACGACTGCAACTCTTCACAATGTGTACCAGGCTACATACTCTGCTTTCTTGCTTGCATTAAAGGGGCTCCCTATCATTCCGTTACCGTAACAGCCAGGCACGTAGAAACGATCGGTCATAACAGCTTGACGTAGATTGACGAAGACTGTACCACTTTTCATGAGAGGATTTCGACGGACGTGCTGGAGTTGCTAGGAAGAAACATGCTCCATTGCTTCGAAGATTGCGCAAATTGTCTCTCTGATTGCACTGAACACTTTTCACGCGGCGGTGGCAGTCACATAGTTAGCTCCAAACTCGTGTGAGCGGTTCTACTATCTTGGAGGGAAAAGCAAGCAGTCTTCGAAAGTTCACCCAAACATTGCGCAACTTACATTGAACACCAAAAGATTCCTCGATCTCTCATCTTGAAGATGAACACCTCAAATATGGTTCCTTCTCCTGTCGCTAAGCAGGCAATGGATATCGATTCCACCAGCACTGTCACAAACACTCCTCATCACATTACCACCGCTGTGAATTGGGTTGAGTTCAATCAAACCTTCATTGCTCCAAGCGTTCGTGTCGACACCATCCAGCAAGGATCCCAGGTAAGAAAATCTTGATTTCATCCATACCCCTTCTGTTGTTGTGAGATGGGCCCCGTCCGAGGCGGCTCTATGAGCCTGCCGTCGTAGATTCGGGAGAGATAATCTATGTGCTTTGCCTTGGAACACGTGCTGATTGACATGCAAAGCAAACAACTCGAATCGGAGATTTGGTGTATGCCAGAGCCTCTGTAGACGGTGGACACCTCTTTGGCGATCGCAACGTGGACATCAAGAGTGCAGCAACATCGACGGGGTCCGCGTGGTTGCTAATCGGTCTAGTACCCGTTGCAAGAATCATGAGATTTCCCCTGCCTACCCAGACCATCACCGAAGGTGCCCAGGCTAGATATAGTGCTGATTCTGCTGTTCAAATGGCGAAAATGAGAAAGGTCCAGGATGTCTTTGCAAAAGCCAACTTCGATCACAGTTCCTTGGGACGTCTACCAGCAGAGATCTTCAACGACGTCTTGAGGCTTGTCGTGCAACAAGAGGATCATGATCCACTGGGTTCCTACCAGCGGTAAGTACTTCTGTTTGTTCGGATCAATCTCTGGAGTAAAGGTGCTAACAACATGTTAGTTTGCCCAGTCACCTTTTGGCAGAGATCAAAGCCCGACGGACTTCATTCTCTGGTCTTCTTCAGACATGCCGCCATCTCAACCAGGTATTCAAGAGCTTCGTCTTCGGCCGAGCGGTACTCTACTTCCGTACACCAGACGCCATTCAGTCGTTTATTATAGGCCAAGAACTAGCTCCGATGGTTACCCAACGTCCAGATCGCCTCGAGACAGTCATCCTAGACGTCCGGGACAACGCCAACTGGCCCCTGAAGACCGAGACGAAGGGTATCACCAAAGCACTGCCAACAAATGCAAACGAATGGGAGGCGAGAATACAGAGAGAAACACCGATGCGTCCTTGGCACAATCGAGTCGACCGATACGTTGCGCGAAGCAACAAGGACATGATGACAGAAGACTGGGGCAACGCAACTGGTGACCTCCTGGAGAGATATGGGGTCAAGAACTTAATTGTTCGCGGTGACCGAGCTTTCCAGTACGGCTTGTTCTCTAACAGATATCTTCTCCGTACGTTAATGAAATATGGAGGGTGTGTCGAAAATGTCATGGAAGTCGGACAGTGGCCGAAGCGAGGCGAGGGAGCGCTTGCTCGAGGAATGCTACTTGCTCCACCTGGACATGCCAAACCATGGACAGGTCCCAGCCCTCGCGATTGACATGGCGGCCTACCTGACCCGCCTCAAGCTCTTTTTCAAAGTCACCCAAGCACTCGTGAACACCCAGGGAACCAACATCTGGGCGCAAAGAAGAAGTGGCGGGGGCTTGGACGCAGGAGTGCAACGAGTAGGCCACCTCATATTCGGGCAGGAGCCGCGCCATGTTTTCTTTCAACGAGGGAGCTTTCTTTTGTCTGAGCAGATGAACAATAGAAAACAAATTTCCACCGATGGAGGTTCGTGGTCGTTATTAATTAGCGCCTTGGCAAAGCCGTGGGGCGCCGCCATGGTTGAGCAGCTACAATGTTCTGTCACTGTTGTCGGATTCGATGTGGCGAGGTACATAATTGTCGTAGTAGCACTGGCTACTGCGATTTCGCTTTTAGCCCAGCAGAGTAGCTCCATCAGTAGCATGCTCCGTACAGGATTATCACAGTGATCCAAACGAGCAACTGACTGCCTCTGCAAGACATAACCAATCAAAGTCTGCACGTGAGATATGTACAGAATACAGTCACAAGGACTCGGGGTATCATTGCTATGAATCTCGCACCGAGTGAAGAGGTCCTGCTAACGCCCGTCTGTCATCCAAGAAGTCAAACAGCTCGCGTGTTTCCCATCCGCTGCTGTACATCCCTCGTATCCTGCTGTCCAGGGGGAGGACTTGCACCCTGCGTTGTCAAAGTGTTGGCGGCGGAATCCTGTCGGTAAGCGTAAGTCGGTGTTGACTGAAAAGACGGCATTTGATTTTGTGCTCGAGGCTGTAGAGGCTCGGGCTGTGAAGGATTTTGGTGTAGTCCTGACGGTGGAGCCGCTTGGTCCGGACGGTGGAACAGACCATACGGTCGCTGGGGTGCGGCTTCGTCTGCGAAAGGATTTTCCGGTCTGTCGTACTTGCTTGTCTGTTCCCATTCCTGTTGCTCTTGCGGTGGTTGTGCTCGTTGAGGTGGAGGATTAGCAGGCGGCGCGTAAACATGATTTTCAGCTCGCTGGGGTGGTGATCTTGGAGGCAGAGGATATAGGTGGTCTTGAGCGTTCACAGCTCCCATGGCCCCAGGCGGAGGACCCGCCGGCGCCTGGTAATTGACCTGGGCTGCCTGTTGGGGCGCAGTCGCTTCAGGGGAGTTGCTCAGAGTTCTTCGCGCTTGCAACAGAGCTCTCTGATGCCTCGACATCGCAACGCTTAATTGATCGTTCGTTTCAATTAAGTAAAGGAGAGTATCTTCGTCAGGAGCTGGGCTGGTGCTGTGAATATAACCTTGAACACTTCGACTGGCGGATGAGGCCCGATCAGCGAACTCTTTGATGAGATCATTATTTGGTATTTCTGCACTCGGTGTTGATTGTACAGTTTGGGATAGAAGCTTGGCTGTTGTCTTTGCTTCTTCGACCCTGGCAGCCAGCTCGTCAGGGGGTGGTAGTGATCGAGGCTGCCGGTGCTGACGGGCGAAATGGTTTCCTGGTTGTGATATTTGAGAGGGTCCGTTTGGCATACGTGGGCCAGCCTGCTCTAACATTAGCACTTGGTGGACTGTTGACATGGCAAGAGCTACTCACACTGTTGCCGTAGATCTGGGTGTTGTTCTTCGCCTTCTCCCTCTTCCACATCTCCATTAACGGGCCCAAGGTCTCGTTGTCCGTTTTCCCCGTCGCAAACGAATCCAACGTCTCCCTCAGAATCTGCTGCACGCTTAGATCCTTTCCTTCTCTGAGCAGCTCCTTCACAGTCTTGATGAAAGTCGCATCAAAATTTCTCGTGAATGTTGTCCCAGGATTATCGGTCAAGATTCGTAACAGCATAACTGCATTGTATTGTGCATAGGCACGGCTCGTGTAGTCTCTGGTGAGAAATTTCCGAATGCAGTTTGCGCCTTCGCGAGCTGCCGCAGGGCTCGACTCAGCTGCCTCGACGATTGCAGGTAGGTGGAGAAACTCATCCCCCTACACAGAACGGTCAGCGTAGACCAGGGTCGCGGGAAAACCTATTCATACAGCAGTTGGCGAATTCGGCGCACTCGACTCGCAGAATGCAATCTGCAGGGCAACTGATCAGCGACTGAACGTCAGTCGAAGTTGCTAGACTCACTAATTCGCGCACAATGGTAGATTCTGGGGAGTCGTCCTGAGGAGCGACTTGCGTTTGACCTTCCTGAGCTGTATGAACGTTAGATTGGCAGCACGGTACAAAGATAGGGTGACTGACTGCTGCCCCACCTATTGAACGAGCCCAGGATGCGCTTCATCTTGCGCGACAAATGGATAGGATTCTAGAAAATGAGTGACTGGGTCTTATGCCACCGAGAGGAATGAAGAGGGAGAGTTGGCTGTTTTCAATCACGAAGCAGAGTATGTTGGCTGTCAGGAAGCTTCGGATGATGCTCGGATTGCCCGCAGATCGCGACTCTAACTATAATTTGCGCCAGGGGCTCGCAAGCGCCCAACGATTTTTGGTGGGATTGGCCGATCGGAGGGGCCGGAGGGCTGTCGAAAGATGTTCCAGGGGCGGCTGCTCGTGCCCGAAGCGCCTGGAGGTTGCAGTGGTTTGTTAAAGAACCGGTGAAAAGCAAAACCAACGACTCCAACATGAATTGTCTTGAAGTTGGTCAATCACCTAGCAACGAGGAGATGACGAACACCATGCTTATCCATCGTCTTTGGCATTGCCTGACACATCACCGTCAACGTGCTCGTCTACGAAGCTCATCTTGGCTTCGCGAACGTAGGTCTCATGGTTCGCCACTTTACGCGTTGCTCGCTTGAAACGAAGAATGAAAGAGCGAATGAAAAGGCTTACATGAAGCAAGATGATCATTCAGGATCGAAGGTGAAATGTTGGTCTCATGCAAATGAGGTCTATGTACAGTCTAGCTCGTCTGCAAGCCGCATGCGTCAGCAAGATCCAGTGACTCGATATGCTCCCAAACGTCCGTGGCTTCCAGTGCTCTGCAATGCTGATGAAATGCATCACTCATCATCAACACCGAGTGGTATGCCAAGAAAACAGTATGCTGAAGGGTATATGTACAGGTTGAAACAAAAAAGGCGAATGGTGCTCCAGTCCTCTTCCTCAAGCTGGCCGCTCACCAAGTGAACGCCTCTTCGACAAAGTCCACGCACCCCCAATACATCCTCTCTCGTGTAGCAGCTCTGACTTCATCCGCGAATGCACCAGGTCCGCAGACCGAAACGGCCGTTGCACCGACTCTTGATGGCATTTCCTCGTCGAGGATGACGCTTGGTCTGCACCTGCCAGGAAAGAGTTTGACAGTTGCGCTGGGACTAACGAGATCCCTTGGACTCCTTGGCTTGGTGACGAAGAGGAGGATCTTGAGGATTCCTCTGCGACCCTCCATTTTGAGGATCTCATCCATCCAGGGTCTGACCCACGACAGCATCTCCACTGAGCGCACTGACCAGACGAGCACGATCTTGCGTGTTGCAACTGTGCCTGCTTGGGATGCGGCGATGAGATGTCGGATCTGGACTAGATGATGGGTAATGCCGGCCCCGCCGGCGAAGAGTACGACAGTGCCGTAACTCTTCAGAGAGTCGTGACCAGCATACGGTCCTTCAACGTAACCTGCCACTCGAAGGATGCCTCCTTCAGATGCTCGGGCTTTGTTGTAGATTTTGCGAGTCATTCCTGTTCGAGCGGCCATGATGAGAGAAATCGAGGTTGGTGCTTTAGATGAATTGAGTGGGGGAAGAGTCATCTGCTTCTCGAGTGATCCGGGGGTAGGTGGAATTGTTGGTGACGGAAGTTGGGCGCCTGTTGGAGGTTCTGAGTCGACGTTGGTCCATGCGACGGAAAAGGGATGTGACATCCATAACGATACCCTTGGAAGGTAAGCGTATACGTGACTGCCCGGTCGAACGGTGACATGTCGAGGGAGGTTGAAAGTCACTCTGCAAGCTTCTCCTTGCAGCGCTTCCACGACCACATTCGTGCAGCCATGTTTGTGAGAAATATTGAGGTAGGCGAGGCGGAAGACTCGAAGCAGGCGCTCACTTGCCCACAGCCCAACAACGGTGCGGATGTAGGGAAGCGCCGGAAGCTGGGCGACTTCCAGGTGAACATAGACTCCGAGAATGGCCGTGAAGGCGAGAGCTTGGTGCAGGTGGAGGAAAGTCTCGTAGAACGCATGGCGAATGACGGACGGTGACTGGAACAGAATGATGGCCATTGCTACAGTGCCGACCATTCCATATTGCAGGAAAGGATCGCCACAGACAGCCTGCCACGTGCCATGCGAGCCCTTCGCCTGGACAGAGTTAGCGGCCCATGCAATGGTGTGAGCAATCGCTTCAACAACGACGATGCGACCGATCCAGCGGTGCAAGAGGTTGTAGGTGTCGAAGCTGACTTTGAGCAAGGCAATGGCTGGATTGTTTCGCCCTGCCAGGAGGATCAAAGGAATCATGTTGACCGTCGCTAGAATGCCCGTTCTTCCTCTCACTTCTGCAATCAGCGCAGCTTTGTTGTTCTCGCGGTAGTCGAGGATGCAGCAATAAGCAATATTACTGCCGAGTAAGAGGAAGAGTAGGAAGGCGTGGAACCTCGACGGCAGAGTTCCCACATTGACAGCCTCGGAGAACTTGACTTCGCGATTATGTCTTTTCTTCCCCAGTGGAGCATACAGCACACTCTTCTTGAATCTTGGCCAGAAGATCGTTCTGTCAAAGCTCCAGTATGATTGCTGTCTCCTGTTGGCGGTCAGTGAGAAGATTCGTCGAAGATGTGAATCGCATAGTTGAAGGATTCGAGAGGCCAGGATGAAGGCCGCGATCGAGAGCATTGATATCCACAGCCATCTGATGAAAAATTGGTCCTTGTGCATCTTGACTCCACTCAGACCTGACGTATATGGCATTACACTCGAATTCGAAGCTGTTGCAGCTTCACCAGGTGATCCATGAGAGTCTGCCATTCTACGTGCAAAGTAGGCTCCTTGGGGGAATCGATGTAAGATCTTGGAATGTGCGTCGGAACGTATCACGACCAGCACGATGCGTTTGTGTGTGATTGAAAAGGTTTCTTGGCCGAGGCAGTATGACCACGGAAAGCAACGGATGGAGGATGTTTATCCGAGAAAGATGTGCAAGATAGCAATGTCGAGAGTTGCAGATTCGAAGTGGTCTGAAAGAGCGCGCGTGAATTGCGAAACTCCTTGTTGAGAGGTCTATTGCTTTTCTTTATTCGCGGTTGAATAAAGGATCTTTGTCGAGGTGTGATATTCCGTGTGACTTTCTTTATTGAGTAGGTTCCCCAACAACAAACTTCCTTGTCAACCTCCACAATCGGAATTGTATCTCCTTCAATGCATGGCGACGCAAATAGAAGAGCGAAAGGGGTGCGCAAAGAAGGATGCCTGAGATCGAAGATGGTACTCGGCTGGCAATGACAGGAGAATCAACAACACAACCAGATCTTGTGGTGTTGTGCAAGGTTCGTCCAGATTTTCCACCGTATCAATAGCGAAATGGTCACTTCTCAATAACCATCAATAAGTCCAAAGTAGAGTCAGTCAAGGTGAAAGGAAAGGTCTTCGTCCCGCGAGGCTATCGTAGCGAATGATCTCGAATTTGAGTTGACGCCTGGCAAGTAATGAATGGAAATGTGGTTGAACCACCTGAGAGAGAGTGTGCAAGAAGGCCGGAGAAGAGAGATGACCGCCTGGGTCTGTGCGTGGTAGGTGTCTCAACATAAACGATAGAGCAAGAGAAGACAAGAACGATGAGACGAGAAACCTTTCATCCCCTGGACCACTGCTCCTGGTGCTGATTCTCATACTGACTGTGGTCGTAGAACCTTGCATTTTCCCTCCACTGCAGACCCGCCCAGCTCCGCGCCAAGGCGACGGCGCGCAGCCAATGCATGCCCCTTTGCAACTTTGTTCCGATGCGTGGCGAAAAGAGCCTTCGGCGGTGAGCATGGTGTCATAGCCAGTCGAATGGTTGAAACATGCCTTCGGGTGGGTAAGCATTAACCGATGTTTGGAGGTCTAGCTGGAAGTGCTGATGATTGGCGTCCACTCCCCTAATTGAGCCATGGAGTGGCCCGATTGGTGTTCCTTTCCAGGGACACAAGTCCGAACAAGGGGCTCAGCGCAAAACTCCACCAGCAATCAATCTTGTTTGTCTTGGTCGGTGCCCACACTGCGATCTCGACCGGACAGTATCCTCCATACCTTGATTGCATCATTCAGACAGAGAAACCTGCTATGGCTTCCAGAACCATACTGTTTGCTAGAGACGTGGCTACGACCAGACGGTCGCGTTCCTTGCTGACGTACACTGACAGTACCGCCGCTGTATGCATTGTGAAACAACAGGCGACCAGTCAACCGCTCGCCTCTGGGCTATCCTTGTGGCACTGAATTGACTGCATTCCCCTATGTAGAATAGTGTTGCCGCTCTTTAGCGACCTTTTGGTGTTCTTCGTGCCAAGGCTGCAGCGACATTATGACGCTAGAAAGCGGCAACGCTATTCTGTATAAGGCAGCTCACTGGCACCCTTCTTGTCCTACTGCTCCTTTCCCGAAGAATATAATCTCCTGGCAGAAGCCGGATAAGTGGAGAGCTGTTCTGACTTTGACTCTTTTTCTGGCCTTGGAATTTGCGTGTCCCAAACAGCGGAGTTCAAGAAAGTTCTCCAACCGTGGAAGAAACGAGACGGTCTGCCCTCTATGCAAGGATTCAGTCAAGTTGTTTTTATCACTTACATAGAAGCTAGGAGGAGACAATCGTAATAGGGCTGGAGCGCAGGCACACGCTAATCGCTGCATGAATTGAATCGTCAAGACGTTTCAAAGAACAATACGAAGACCTAGCCATTGTATATCCACAATGTGCCTCCGGGTTGACCATCCTTCAATGGAGGTAGCATACGGAGGTGTACTTTACCCACAGCGAGACTGCTCTTATAAAGCTGTATTTTTTATGTATAAGCTAGTTCTTCACTTATTAATCATAGTTAGTAAATTTTGAAAAAGTGTACTGATCGATTATGATCAATCACCTAAGATCCTTAGTAAATTTTAAAATGCTTAGTAAATTCCTGTATCATTTTAATTACTAGTATTAGAGGCGTATGCTAAAATGCTCCGGCTGCGGGTAAAGTACACCTCCGTCTTCACCCTCTCTATCCTTTCTCCTCCTTCTCGTTTCCGCAGAATTTCGCTCTCAACTCCGGCTCACTAAATCTCTTCGTCTTTGTCCTCAACATTTCCGCCAGCTCCCGCTCACTCATTCCCACCTGCTCCCCCATCGGCACCAGACACTTGGCCAATTTCACGTAATCCTTTCTCAGCAACGTGATCGTTATCATCAGGTAATCGATGTTGTGGAAGACCAGGGCGGAGCCGGCGGCATACTCGGGTTTAGCCTTGAGGAAGGCGCGCGGGTGGTCGCGCCAATGGCGGCGCGGATTTAGATGGTGAGAGGTGTGGTAGCCGTCGTTGAAGCAGTAGCGGTTACTCTGCAAGGACGCAGGATCAGTGTTTAGGTAGACAGGCAGGAGAAGGCTTCAGGAGAGAGAAAGGAGGGAAATGGACCAGGTTACTTCACGTACCGGCACATCAATTAATGTTATGCTGGATCGCAGGTCTGAGGTTGGCTCGACTTGGTCGATAAGGGCGTGCTGTCCCCAGTTGCCAATCATCAACCCGAGACGCATCAGGACGAGAGGTATGATCAACACGAAAACGGTAGGGCGAAAATTCCATCTGGCCATCAAGGCAATGAAGACATAATTCGACCACTCCCAGAAGGCTACTTTAAGTCCACAGGTGGCTCTGTTCTTCCTGAAGAAATAAATTGGTAGCTCTATCCAGATGAAGAAGATGAATCGTCCTCCGTAGATCAGAAAATCGAAGAGCTCGTCCCGTTGGTAACGCACAGTCGAGGAGAGGTCGTCTGGTCCGTTGTTCTCAACGTGGTGATGCTTGACATGATGGTAATAGTAGGAGTGCCACGTGTGGCCCATCAGAGGCTCCAAGACATATGGCCAAAAGTTGTCGAACCAAGCATAGTCTTTGGCCAGTAATCCGTTGTTGTGGATGTGATTGTGGAGCATGAGGGTAAAAGAGCCGCAATACCAAAGCTGCATTGCCGAATGTAAGATACCGTGCGGCCATGAGAAGCGGTAATAGAGGAAGATGGCGCTTGTCACAGAAGTTGAGAGGTACAGCAGAATATGTGTAAGAAAGACCACATCAGTTGGATTCCGAACAATTCTTTGGGCCCACGTTATGTATGACTGAATGAAGGACTTTCTGGTACCCTCAGAAACGTCTTTCAAATCCCATGCTGTGAAGACCGTTGGCTCGTCCTTGAGCTTGAGCAACTGCTGCTCAGTCTTCTCGTCATCGTAGTCAATTTCGTCTTTGCCGAGGATTGCGTTGGTATTTTCTTTGGAGCTGTTCTTGACATCGACATCGCGAATCAGGTCCTTCAAGACTAGATCGTCAGCCTCTGTCAGATCAGGGGCTATGGTGAATCTCATGTTATTGGGACAATGCTTTGCACAGGTATTAGCTGTATACGTGGCAAGGGCAGACAGGGTGAACAGACCTAAGAAAAGGCAGAATAGGCGCTTCAACGAGCTAACAAGGGTCAGACTTCGTAACATATACTGCACAGAATGTTCAATTCATCGCTAACCGTCAGAAAGATGTCTGAATGATCGTGAACTAAGGCTTGGGATGGAGTAAATGTAAAGCATTCAAGACAACATTGCGATCCTGCATTCCTGAAGCGACCGGGTCTCAACGGAGGAACCCACATTGTAAGGCGCGCCCGTTCGAAAGTGGAAGTAGTAGGGCCAACCATCTCCTGATTGGAGAGTAGAGCGTTCACGACAGGTTTGAAGCCAATTTATCTGTCATTTTCTTGAACCTGTACGATGTTTGAAGCTGTTCAATAATGTGGGTCGCATCCCTATCGTCAGGGCTGCAGTATGAGACGCTATTGTGCCGCCAATCCCAGGTTCCAGGTTCGCTCACTCTCCAGTTAGACGCTGTGAGATCAAGTGCCCAGACAGAGTCAGATCCGCTGTACCAAACCCGCTTGCTGGCTCCTGAGATCTCTCTTCTCTTCAGTAAATGCGCTACAGCAGTGAAGCTTCTGGACGCGATGATACAGAATACAACAAACATCACATGCTCGCACAGCCAAATTGGATCCAAAGCCTAGAGCAGCAGAACATTCACCCATGTCACACAAGGAACTCAGCAGAAAACCTTTCCATGTTGCAGACAGACAAGTGACCAGCGTTGGCAAGGAAAAAAAGGTTTACATTCTGCTGGAGTGCATCATATATACGCGCAAATATTGAGGGTCTGGTCGAGATGGTCTATGTACGAGCGGATTGGCTAGAATTCTTCTTCGTCTCAGGGCGTTATTCCCTCGCTCGGCACGTCTTTACCTCGCCATCCATCCTCCATCTACCGACAGAACTTCTCCGCTCACATATCCACTCGCACTGCTGGCCAGATAAACCGCCGCGCCCTTGAAATCCTCTGGCCTGCCCCATCGCCCTGCTGGAATTCGCGACAAGATGCTCTTCTGCCTCTCCTCATCTGCCATTAACGCCGAGTTCATATCCGTGTTGATATATCCCGGCGCAATAGCGTTCACATTGATCCTCTTCCCAGCCCACTCGTTGCTTAGTGCTTTCGTGAGTTGAGCAACCCCGCCCTTGGACGCTGCATACGCGGGTACGGTGATTCCGCCTTGAAAGGAGAGGAGGGATCCGATGGTTATGATGGCCTCTTCTCCCTGATTCTGGGAGGCGTTTGGAGAGGAGGTAGGCGCCGAAGTCTCGACACAGGGTGAATACGGTGGTGAGGTTGACTTGGAGGATGGTATTCCACTCACTATCGGGAAATTGGTGTGCAGGATGACGGCTTTGAATGCCCGCACAAGTGAGGAGGATGTCCATGTTCTGGCCTTCTGCCGCTAAGCTTGGGATTATTCTGGAGACAGAGCTTTGGTCGGAGAGGTCGGCGGATACGATACAGGCTTTGCGGCCAAGTTTCTGGATGTCGTCCAAGGTTTTAGTATTGGATCTGTCTCTCTGCGGGAGTCTGCGATCAGTAAGTTGGCGTCTTGTGAGCAGTGGGCAAGACGAAGTACCTGGATGAGGATTACATCTGCGCCTGCTTCTGCCAGGGCGATCGCCATGGCGGCTCCGATTCCTCTGGTACCCCCTGTGATTACTGCTGTCTGGCCCTCCAAGGAAACATCCTCATGACGGACTCCATGGGGTCTCTCTAATCTGTTCTCCGGCTGGCCTTGAGTAGCTGATGTTCTGATTGAGGTTGAGAAACGCTACCTGGCTGAAATGAAGTGACGCTGTGGGTACAGCTCCTCTTCAATTTCCTCCTACTTGCGGTACAAGAATGACACTGACATCGCGAGAGCGTGTGCTCCCAACATGTGGGAAGAAGTCCAGGTGGGTGAAGCGAAGGTAAAGCCCGGCGCTGGTTTCTCTATTGACACAGCTTCGTTCCGTCATCGGCCCAGGATTGTGTCGTGCCGAATTGAACGGCAATTGATCCACCATAGCCGACTTCTCGGATTCTGTGCTCCGAAAATTCATCCCCATCGTTCACCTCTCATCTCCTACCAACATTCACACATGCAAGAACCACGATGACGATGACGGTGTCCCTCGCTAGGTCAAATCGGAGTTCCCACACATCGGGTCAGATTCTCCAGTGGAGGAGCCTATCAACCTCGAAACACACGTCGTCTCCCGCAACGCAATACACTGTCCGTACAGCTTTTGCTGCCACTGCTTAACCGACACTGCACTCGGACCCTTCCACCAAAGCATGCATCAAACAAGTCTTGTGCGAGATGACCCCATAAGAAAACGGTTGATTTCAAAAATCTTGGCATCGCCATTCACCTACATATCTTCGGCATCACCTGCTTAGTCTATCCTCAACCAGTCCACTGCGGTGGAAATCACTATTAGATATCTAACCGGGTACTACTGGCGTGGCTGAGGTCAATGCTCATGACTTGGCACCTTTCGACCAGCAGATTCTTTATCCGATCTGGTTCTTGCAGCAC
>JAABUK010007973.1_pt1 | contig 15066 bp, 24 predicted proteins | sample 5559141 | NCBI WGS metagenome assembly JAABUK01 (sample SAMN10711869, study PRJNA513367) | rock metagenome | isolation source: Antarctica rocks | place: Antarctica: Victoria Land, Pudding Butte nord | collected 2016-01-03
TGATAACCCTGACAGCCCGTTATTTCTACCAGCACTGTTTACTGTCAGCAACGCAGTCCAGTATCTTGCACGCATAGGCACAGCTATTTTTTTGTTTTTCTTTCCTGATGCCTGCTGGCTAAGTACATGATTTAATTGTTATTATAGGCATAGCTATAACAAGGTCTTTAGTACCTGTTGAAGAGCATGTTCCATGGCATGCTGCAGCGCAAAGGTAGAGCGGCACTCTGGTAAGGTTCTGTCGTCTGCTGAACCAGATGGCAGTGGGTGGAAAATGTGATGTATAAACGAGTCTACTTTTATGTTGTCAGCCGTTGACTGCAGCAGATACAGCTGCGTCAGTTCAGGTGGATGCTGAATGCTTCTACAGCAAAAAACTGTGGGTGCTTCTTCACAATCCAAGCAAATGGCACTGTTTTGTGACATTCACTGCGGTGTGTGTCTTGCGTGTTGAGCACACGCTGATGCTTGCAAGCATCTTGTGCATCACTGGGTATATAGCTGCGCAAGGCAGCACACGTTACAGCACAGTAGTACTACAGCATGCCTTAAACCATGCAAGCCGTGCAACTTGCATGTGAGTCTTCTTTGCATCACACACAACAAGCTAGGTATGACAAACAGTCAGTCGCTTGGGCAACAGCAGATGCAGCTTTATGTACCTGGTCAATTGACAGTGATGGAGCCTGTTGTGTATCAGCTGCGCCATTCTGCGAGCCAGATTTGCTGCATACCTGCTCCAAGTAGTGAGCGCTGTACCGCACCACCTTGCCAGGATGAACCTCCAATGCACAGTGTGGCGCATTTGGACCCTGCGTTTCAACCATGTAAGTGTGTGCTGTACATTTGTATGTGGTGTAAGCTGTTGACTTACATGCTCAACATGCAAAGCACGCACAGGATGAGGTTGACACAGCAGCACACAATAGCTCAATGTGTGATCTGACATCCTGACAATGGAGTGCCACTTGCAGAAGACCTTGCTGAGTAAAGTCAGCGATAAGAATTGTGCCATAGCAGAATGCATGGTGAAGTCCAAGCCAAATTTCAAGTCATATCAGAACGCATGGCAAAATTTCAGCCAAAGTTCAAATCATAGCAGTATGCCAGACTGGTTGCTATGAAGCTTGCAGGTCTAGGTAGCTCACTGGGTGTTGCAACAGCTGCTGTGCCGTGATGTATGGATCCAGTAAGTGCATCCTCAGGCCTAGCTGTGTCCACAGGAAGGTCAGCAGCTCCTGCAGAGACTCCAGATTCAATAGACTTGCATGTTCCAAGTAGACCCTATCACTGAACTCCTGCCAGCTGAAGTTGGGGCCCAGACATTGCCTAATATGGCTGCCAATGGCGGCTGCCATGCCGCAGCTGAACAGCTGGCTGTCCATCAGCAACTTGACTGCTGTTATGACTTCACCCAGAACAGCATCACGCATCTGCAGGATGGCACTCAAGTCAGGGTCTGACGCTGACTCAGTGTGTTGGCAGTGCAAAGATTTTCACAAGTGGGTTTGGTCACCGCATTAGGTTTGATGGCATACAGTGGGCACACGGATCAGTAGGGATAACACTAGTTTTGACTGTCAAGCTACCTTCAGAGTTGCCAGATGGTGCGCCCCAAAGCACCCTTGGGTACACGATCAATACAGTTCCAGTCAAGTCACCATTGTTTTGTAGTCATTACCTGTTGGGTGGCGAACCTTTGTCTAGCTTGCGCCCACCAGATGGTCTCTGCCTGGATATTCTGACAATGCTCTGCAACGTAACTGTCAATGATGCCCATGTCGAAGCCGTCACAGACTTGGTCTGGAGTATGTGCAATCTCACAGACGCCCATCATGTCAGATGCTGTTAGACTTTTGCCCTCCAGTCTGGACTGCAGCATTCACGCGCACGTCATCACCGCGTCATGACCTCTGCAGCTCAGCAACTGCAAAGACAGTTTGGCATACACATGTCAATGCAACAGCTCAAACACTACCAGTCACGAACATCTACCAGTGCAGCTGCATGGGTTTTGAAGTGACCCAAAGCAGTCGTTTTAAACAAGTGGTAAGGTTTCTGACCTCTACTCTATACACTGGGGGTGGCTCCAGGCACTGAAGAGCTGTCAAGGTGGCATCCAGAGCATCTCTTGACTTAGCAGTGTCAGCATGCTCTGCTAGTTGCTCAGCCAGGCTCACAAGCAACTGACCACGATTTTGCATGAGTTTGTCAGTACTGTATCCACAGACTTGCCTGAACTGCACCAGAAGCAAAATCACGGTTGGAACTGATACTGTCACGATATGCGATTTGCCTGTCAGGCCTATGCGGCTTGACGATTTGTTGGTGTAGTGTCCTAGCAAGGCACGACTTGCCCATGAATCACTGACTCTGTAACATGAAACATACACGAGCAAACCCACGTGCAGTGTGTATATGCAGTGTGTACATGCGGTGTGTACATGCGGTGTGTACGTGCAGTGTGTACAGATATAGGAGGCTAGACTAATTCTTGCAAACAGAAGGCCACATTGGATCATCAACCGGCAGGCTTGTGCAAACCACTCACCTCAGACATCCTCAATTGGGCTGACAACATGGGCTTCTGAAAGGCCAAAGATAGAGGCGTGCCCTCCTGAAGCAGTCCAGTGACGCCAGCAGCAGCTGCAGCAGTGAGCAGATGTTACATCTTATTCACAAGCCACGGAAGAGCAGAAGGCAAAGCACACACAGGTGCGCACACTAACCAGCTGAGATATGGTCGAGGTACAGATCTGTTACATCTTGTTCACAAGCCACTGAAGAGCAGAAGGCAAAGCACATGCAGGTGCTAACACTCACCAGCTGAGATATGGTCGAGGTACAGATCAGATGCTGCTCGCAGACCAAAAGGCATGCAGCTGTTGCTCTGCAACCCAATGTAGCCACCCCTGCAGGACAATCAGCACAATGGACTTGCACTCTGAGCATCACAGTCATGTCTGAAAACAAAACCTGCACAGACTCTCAGCTATGCACATTGCAGCACAGTGAACACTGCAGGGACAACAACCAGTGCAGAGCAGACACACACATAGCAACAGATGGCAAGGCAGCTGTAAGCTGAGCTGGACCATGATTTTCAAAATCACCTGTTGTGCAAGCCAGCAGGCATCTGATCTAGGGGCGTCGCAGAGTATGTGGCTGACTGGGCCTGTATGTGCTGCCTGAGATCAGCAGGGCTAGTGACAGGTGGCAGCGTGAGTGGTACTTGACCAGGCCATCTGCCCCAGTTGCCCTCTGCCACCTATAACATGAAAAAACTGAGAACAAGTCAGACACACGTTCAGCTGGAACGATGAGACACCTTGCATTAGCTGTAAATGTCATCACTGCCTCACATTGTGAAGCTGTACACGTATCCACAGTGACATAGACGCAGTGACTGACCTACAAGGTGCTTACAAGAGAAAGCCAACAGATGCACACAAAATCACTGGCGGATGAGCAATGTTTCGTAAAGCGCTGATATTGATGCAGCTGACTGCCTTGGCTCTTGCTGCTGCAAAAGCAGCATAGCAGCAAAGTGACATACTGCTGTGCTCAGCCATGTGAATTTGTTATCACCTGACTGACAAAGCTCAGTGGCTGCTGGTTGTCCTCCAGGACCTCGTCTCCTGTGCGGCCCTACATTTGGCACACATGGTTTTGGCTGCTGGTACAAGTGCAGGCACCATGACACATCAATGGCATCTAGCAGGCAGGCAGGCAGCAGGCAGGCAGGCAGGCAGGCAGCAGGCAGGCAGGCAGGCAGGCAGCAGGCAGGCAGGCAGGCAGGCAGGCAGGCAGGCAGGCAGGCAGGCAGGCAGGCAGGCATGCAGAGCAATGCCAGCAGTCTTACTTGAAGTACCCTTTTGACTGTTTCCTGCCTCAGAGTGTCATTCAACTCAGGCCAAAAATGGAAGGTGTATGAGCTCGTCTGAGGCAGCACCCATGAGAAGCGCTTGACACTGCCAGGGTAAGGCTCTGCAGCAAGTGTAGCATATGCCTGCATTGCAGACAACATTTCAACTGATGCTTGGCAGCAACAGATTCACAAGCACAAAGTAAGCACCTTGTGAAACCTGACACTTAACCAACATCTCATACATGCATCAGAATAGCTGAACATGGCTGCTGTAAGATGTGTACGGAAAATCAGGATACAGAGGCTGCTCCCAAGCATCTGTCAGAAAAGGACACTTGCAGTGGCCACATCAGCGCTTGCTCAACAAATGAACTATCTCGTTTTGATCTGTCATGTTGCTAGCTCATTTTGACATACCTCGTCTGATGCTAGACCTGCTGTGTCTCTCTTCATCATTTCCAGGGACACCTTAGTGAGGTTCAGCAGACAAGCCAGACAATCTTCACCACTCTGCATGCAAGGTGAAAGATCCATGACTCAATGCTGATCGTAATACCTATGTTGCTGTCAACAGATGGCAACCATAGTCCCAATACAATGAGCGGTTGAGACTTGTAAAGGACCATTTGTGCGCCAGACAGCATGTCTAAGATAGCTTAAAGTCTCGTATAGCTTGTACCACAAGCAATGCTTACCAGATCACTCTTCACCCGGTCTTGGGCATACTCTAGCACCTGTACAGCCCATGCCAGTTGCAGTTGAAAATAGGCAAGCACATGCTTAGATACTTACCAGACAGCAGGAGTGCAACAATACAATACAGGATGCATAGCCCATGCCAGTTACACTTGAAAATAGGCAAGCACATGCTTAGATAGTTACCAGGCAGCAGGATTGCAACAATACAATACAGGATGCATAGCCCATACCAGTTACAGTTGGAAACAGGCAAGCACATGCTTAAATAGTTACCAGAAAGCAGGGTTGCAACAACACAAAGCAGGATGCATCTGACCTGCTGAATGGTGAGCTTGTGACTATGACTTGTGCCTGACAAAGCTTGTTCCACTCCACTCTGTGCAGCGTCTATGTGAGAGATGTTGGAGGCACGAAGCTTCTCCTGCAGGTTGCGCCTCCTAGTGTCCAGCGCTGACACTTTCTGCTGGCCGCATATGCCCTCCTGCATACCTTGCAACCCTGCTTTTGCTATCTTGGCTTCATGTCAACACGCAACAAAGAGAATCCAGCAAACAAAATGCAGCAGATCTGAGAATGCTGGGTAATCTGTGTGCCTTGCGTCAGTCACTGTAAGCATCAGTGCACAATTTGTATGCCTTCATGGCTTTGCCAGGACCCACCTGCACAAACTGTGCTGCTCGGTTGAGAAGTTGCTCATGAGGCTTGTACAGAATTCCTGCGTTGCGTAGCGCAAGTACACCGTGTAACAGACATACACCGTCCATTATGTCTGCTTCCTGCTTCCTACCCTTCCTCCACAAACTCTCCACCTCCAAACGCAGCAGTGTGATGCGTGCATCAGGACATTTGTTTACCTCATCAGGCCATCTTTCAAAGTCACAGAGGTGTGGCTCCTGCAAAATCCGGCAAGGTCATTGCCGGGGCTGTGCGTACTTGACCCATGGGGAGGACTCGTGTGTTTATGCCCATTGGCAGATACCAGCGCAGCCATTTGGGTTTAATGCAGAAGTACGCAAGAGAACAGTCAAATACCTCTTCCACAAGTTCAGCTTGAGGGTCTGACCAGTTGACCCTACTGCTTGCAAGCACAAGTGGCGGGACAGCTGGCTTGATAGCTCCTACAAGCTTTGTATAGAACCTGGCGCACAGTATTGTATCTTACTCTGCTGTACAGTGCAGCCCGTACATTGCAGAGTAATGCTGCACGTCATGCGCAAAGGGACACTTGCAGCAATCACCTGGCACACAGAAGGGATGCAAAGTCTTCAGCTCCTTCTTTTGCGCTGTGAATTACTGAGCGCAAGTGACGCTTCAGAGCTTGAGATTTGACTGTCTGCTGGCAACCAAAATTGGCATCATCCTTGTCAGCTAACCTGGCCAAAAGTTGCACAACATGGCAAAGCTCAATTCTAGCTTTGCACAAATAGGCTTCAGGGCCTGCACAGGATCACGATTTCTGAAACACAGCACCCATTTGGTGCTTCCAGCTGCAGCATCCTGGTTATAGGCCTAATTAGCTTATAAGGGTAGCTTGCCTGGAGCTGAGCTGATGAGGTCATCCGCTTCTTTCAGAAGATGTCGCAAGTCTTTGCTCACATGTAGCTGCCGATACATCTCTCTGAAGCCATGTCTGCTGGCAGATTTTTCGGTTCTCGCAGACACTCGTGTCTGACGGTGGCTGTCTTTGGTCACCATCTACAGATCGCCAGCAAATGCGAGGCGCCAATTGGCTGTGATCCTACAAAGGCATGCACGCAGAGCCTTCAGTTTATTAGGTCAATCAAGGCGCGAGCCCGGGAAAGCCTTGAACCACGAGTACTGCATCAAGATTTGATCACTGCTGAACCAACAGCACCAGCTCAATGGCCAGCACAGCCAGCGGCATCCAACGTGTTGTGACAAGTCTGTCGACTCAAACACTCTGCACTGCACATTCAGGCGTGACCACTGAGGTCCTGCTCACACGCTCCCTTGCGATCGCGCTTTCGAGCTGGAATTAAACCCTAATGTGAGCAGCTGCTTCCTCAGCTGCAGGTGATAGCATGCACGTGCAATTCGCTTACAGTAATTATGCCTAAGGTCGAAGATGGGTGAAACTGATATCGGGGCGCATTCCTATGCAACACCTCACTGTCGCGCCTGCGCCTGACGACGACGCTCCCGTGTATGGAAGCTGTTAGACGGGCTCTTGCAGACCGGACTAGCAGGGAATGGTTTCGTGGAGGATCCTTGACTATTTCGTGGTTGCTGGCTATCTAGTGCTGACTGCAGGTGCGGCAGCTGGACCTGCCTGGATTGTGTCTTACCATGTTTTGTGCCATTTTCTGCCTTACTTTAGCAGCGCCAGACTGACACATCACCTTTTGCGACTGTGGCGGACTGATCTGAGCTACTATGCAACTTTGCTAGAGCAGTATGATAGTTCCTCTGGAATTCAAACGCTCAGCTGGACATTAATTGTGTAGATGCCTGGTTTTCAACGGCACTGAACATCTTGTACAGGTCTCGGAGCTTATTTCAGTAAAGGCAACAACACCACTGAAGACTTCTTCCTTGGTAGCAGAGGCTTGCCAGGATGGGCTGTGGGGTTCAGCTTGCTGTCCACAACCATGTCCAGTGTCACCTTTCTGGCATATCCAGCCACATCATATATCCTGGACTGGAGGTGTGACCTATTTTGTGAATGCATTTCACCGCGTGATCTTTAGCTGACACACGTCCGCAAACAATTTTGGCCATCGGCAACACACGGGTTTTCTTTTGCAAAGGTCATCTGAACACCAGTCAAGCATCCAATTTTACACTCATGTTCTTGTCTGTGCAACTTTCACTGTGCCATTGCAATGTGCATGCTTTTACACCGTATCTGCATGTATGCAGGCTGTACACAAAAGATTTCTTCTATCCAGTCATCTCAGTCTTCACAGCTTTGCTAGTTGCACCTCGCTTCCGCAAGTCTCTGCAGTCAGCCAGTGTCTATGAGTTCCTAGAGACTCGGTTTGGCTTGGAATGTCGCCTGTTTGGAGCAGCAACATATGTGGTGTCACAGCTGTTGAAGCTGTGCACTACGCTGTATCTCATGGCAGTCCCCATCTCCATGCTGCTGAATGCTCCCTTGCCCCTGGTCATCATCTTCACTGGAGCTTTTGTGACCTGCTACAGCATGGCAGGCGGCATTTCAGCTGTGGTGTACACAGATGTCTTGCAGGTCAGCAGCTTTGCAATCATGCACAAGTACACTCAGTATGCTCATGCATGTTGCACATTTGCTGGACATGACCAAGCTAGGCCTGCTGAGTAATACAGCCCAGGGCTCAGATCAGCATTGTGGCCTTCGCACTGCCATCACTGCACCTTGACCATCGCCGCAGACCCACCTGCATGCATTGTGTCGTCTACACACACATATCTGTTTACAGTATGTTATGTGGACTGGTCAGGTAAACCATACATCCCTCCTACTCGCGCTTACATAGGCTGCCATTGCCTACTCAGGGAAGATCAGTGTTCTACACAACTTTCCATAGCTTCTCAACTGTGCTGCCTGAAACCTGCAAGTTATCACCATCTTCTTGCCCCCCTTGCAGGCTATCATACTCTTGTTGGGCGGGGCAGTGAGTGTCATAGCCATCCTTGTCACGCAGGGGCTGTCGTCAGAGAAGCCAACCAGCATCACAAGATGAGTTTGGGGGCAACAGAGTGGAGCTGGGAGAAGCGCACGGTCCCCACCATCCTGGCCTACTCAGCTGTGCACTATCTCACCAAATTCGTCACCTTCCAGGACGCTGTGCAGCGCTACCTTGCTGTGCCTAACCACAAGGTACAGCAGTGTGCAATAGAGATGCATCAGGCCATGCATTGGACACAGCCATCTTCAACACCATTTGCACTCAGAGTGCAGGTGAGGGCATGCTTGGTGTTTTAAAGGCAGGTTTCACGCCAGGCAGACATGCCTACACGTCAATCAGGCTCCCTGTAACACCAGCATGAAACAGCCCTTTGCTAGGACCATTGATACATCTCGCTCTACACCATGCTCTACCTGTGTGGCCAGCCACTGCTATTTGTACTGACTGGCCCATGTACCCAGGAGTTTGCCTCCAGCGTGGGTCATGCTTTGGGAAGTCCATCCCTATATTGACCCATACTGTGGGCATGTGCAGGAGTTGTTGAAGGCCATGAGCTTGACAGGAAGCCTGGCATTGCCCACCTGGGCGCTCTTCTACTTCATTGGCACCTGCCTGTGGGCCTTCTACAGAGCCTTCCCCAGTTCTGTTGTGCCTGGCTTGCTGCCTGATGCTGTGTTCCCTAACTTCATTCTGCATGAGCTGCCTCCAGGTGGGCTTCTGCTCAGCACAGCAAGTCTATAATTCCAGGTCTTGCCTCTCTTGCCTTGCCTTGTCATTCCTTTCATTTCAGTATTTCTCTTTCTCTTGTTAGGTTTCACATTCCATGCATGTGGCCTGCAACACTCCTTCTCTGTGCTGTTTGCCATCGTGCATTAGAACATCCCAAACCTGTAAAGTTTTACTGTGAGGCCTGTTTGCTTGTAGCAAACAGGCTACAAGCAAATGCTGTTGTCTGGAAGTCAATGTCAGACCAGCATTGCATGGTGGTTTCACACAGTGCTGCCCATTGTTGTGGTTGCGTTGGGCATCAATACAAAGATTAGCGTTTGTGGCGTACACCCCCGCCAGCCCTGACAAGCTGACAGGGTCTTTATCAGCACTCCCATGCGGTCACCTCAACCTGCTCTGAGCAACTCATGCTGCGACTGTGGCATCATGCATGTTGGCTGCCATCACGGCCACTCTTGTAGAGATGCGCAAGACAGACCCACACATACCTAGCTCATCACGAGCTGGAAAGCAAATTTATTATTATTATTATTATTATCATTACTATTATTATTATTATGGCCACTCTTGAAGAGCAATGGTGATGTGCAGGTGTTGCCGGGGTGGTCATCTCTGGTGTCTTGGCTGCAGCAATGAGCACCATGGACAGCTCCCTGAATGCAACCTCCTCTGTGGTTGTGATTGACTTCATCCAGCGCTGCGCCTGGCGCGACAAGACAGACCGCTTCTATCTTCGATGCGCACGTGCCGTCAGCTTGGCTGCTGCCACCTTCATGATCAGCAGTGCTCTCATCTTGGAGTACTTTCCCATGGAGTCCCTCAATGAGTGGTGAGCTCTTTTCAATCTCAAAACACATTTTTTGATTCAGAAACGTCATCCCTAGACTGGAAATGTAAACTCAGAGACGTCTGGGGACAGCAAAACTGCGTTTTTACATTGTGGACATGTTTTGAATCTCTGCCACCTAGCGCAGCTGGACCCAACAGGTATACCAAATGTGCTGGCAATGCACATGTGTGTCTTGGCTCTCACTCCCAAAATTTGCATCAGAGCAGGTGAATGTGATTGCCAATATGTCATGTTTGGTCTGATCAAAATGGTGGAACGTTTGGTCTGATCAAATTGGTGGAATGTGTAGCAGTACGCACAGATCGCCTCCCTCTGCACTGTGGTGGCATCCAGTCAGGCCTCCAGTCATGCAGCAGTCAAGCTGGCGTGACATGTTCTGTTGTGCTGATAGGACACAGGTGCCTTCGCTGCGGCACCTCATGTGCACTTGTCTGTTTGGCTGTTGCCTGTCCTCTTGCTAGCTGATACTGCAAATGCAGTTGGCAGTCGCGCTGATGCCCCTGGTGCTGTTATAGACGGCCTAGCCATCATAAATACTGAGTTATGAGGTGTTTGACTAGAAAACTGACATCCCTGGCATATTGGTATGACCTAATCGAGTAAGCTGAAGATGTGGATCTCCTCCTCCTCCTCCTCGGGTGATTATCACATGTGACTTGCCAGGTTGCACATGCACAGCGAAGCAGCATGCAACCTATATGCAGGTACAACTCCATGCAGAGCATTCTTGGTGGGGCTGTGATGAGCCTGTTCCTGATTGGTCTGTACGCACCCTGGTTCTCCAACGCCTCCATGCTGGTGGCCATTGTGGTGTCAGTGCTGGTCAACATCTTCCTCATGGCGGGCTGCATGCAGATGCTGCCGCCTCATGGGGTATGCACCCCTGCCTTTACCATTTTGCACTGACAAGGAAATGTCAACTGCATATAGTTTGCATGCTGCTTCACTGTGCATGGGGTATGCATCACTGCCTTCACACTCTTGCCTGTAGGATTTTGAGAAAAGAAAGAGAAGCAAGAATAAGTTTGCGCTTTTCAGCGACAATAACGGGAGCCTCCTAAGGCGGCAACCCGGAGCCTTTATAAATCTTGCACAGACAAGGAATTTGTCAATTTGCATCGCTGTAAATTGTTCGTAGCTTGCTGTGTAATCAGCTTTGTTAAGTTGACCTATTGGCATTTGGAATATGGTTCATGGGGTCATAGTACAACCTGCATGATGAAATCTTCTCCCTGTGCAAGTACTCTGTGTTGTGATGTGAGTTTGCTCCAAGCCCATTGCTACGAAGTTCTGACTGACCATGCCATGCCTGCAGGCGTTTTTTGGCTTCTTCAATGAGCTCAACAGTTACTGGGTGGCTCCCCTGGTCAACCTGGTGTTTGTATTGGTCGCCATTCTAGCACAACTCTTCCTCGCGACCAAGTGGGGGCGTGATGTGACAGCATGGACGAACTTACGAATGCTGCATGTCAAAGGGAACAAGGGTATTGCATTAGGTACAGAACAGCGACGTCTGCTGACAGCGACCCCTCCTGGAAGCTTTCGTCTGTATTCTGATGACAGCGAAGTCCAAGATCAGTCATCAGCTTCTGTGATTGGTCAGCGCACAAGCGCTTTGCATGTTGAGCTGTCAGATGCCCACAACTTGCTTTATCCGGCTAGCAATGTGCCAAGCAACTAGATGTAGGTTCAAGCTGTCAGTTGTTACAGGTCAATGCATGACTTGTGATGATGTTTTGTGTCTTGGTTGCATCACTGTCATGGATTCATTAGTGTGCACTGCATGTAGTCAGCTATTGCTTTGTCACACTGTTCTGACTGGATTTCTGCCTTTTCCCCTGTCTCCTGCAAGATGATTGACTCTGGAAAAAGGATGGCAAAAACGAATGCAAAAAGATCTCTGGCAATTCTGCAACCCTCAAGCAAGTCAAAGCAAGTAGAATGTGTAAGGAAGTAAGTGGGCTGTCGAAGCCTGCCAACATGGCAACATTGAGTATGCATTTTTCACCAGCATGGCTGCTGTGGGGATTACAGGCTGGCTCGAAATTCAGCTGTCATAGCAGACTGTGTTCCTGCACTGTGTTGCCTTGCATCCTATTCATGCAGGACCTGCTAGCATCTCGCCTGGTGCTGATTGTACACATACCGACGACCTGATGCACTAAACTTGAAGCCGCACAGTGGATTTCTGATGATGACCTGGTTGCATTGGTAACCAAATGGGACATGCACAGGATGCTCTGAGGCAAATGAAGCTCTGCAATACATGTGCACTGGCTGTTGGAATATCTGATCATAACAAAAATTAGATTGCATGTGTCCCTTGCCAAGATTCCACATCACAGGTTGCAAAGTGCTTGGCAGCAATCAGCCATAAGTGTGTCCGACAATGCTGCTTCATGCAGCTACCAGCACTTGCTCATAGTTTCACATGATGCCAGATGCCAGCAGACACCCTACCTACTTTGATCAGCAACAATTCTCACCCTGGATGATGTTGCAGCATGCCATGGTGTCATGAGAGACAGACATGTTCATTGAGGCCTGGTACAATAACAAGCTTAAGGCACGCGCCATGCAGAAGCAGTGATATACTGGTCTACCAGAAGCAACACATAGCTGCTTTGCATCAAGTCCATCTGGCAGGTTCATAGGGCTGAAGCCCTCACAAATGACACAGATGTCAGGCAACTGCAATGAGGGGTGGTTCTGAACCGTGGTCATGAGGCTGTGCTTTCATCACCAGCTGCTGCCACTCCTTATCAGCTTTCACCTTCTCATAGCCTCTGCCATTCATTGCTATCATCTCAGCCACAGTCTGGGCTGGGTAAGCCTTCTGTGGCCCTTGCATGATGGCAGACCCACGGCCATGTACAAAGAGCACCATGCTGCGCCTGGCGCCCTGCATACACATGAGCAACCATCCAAAGTTGCTCAGGCACACTTGCCACAAGTTGATGCTTTTGGTGGGTTGCAGTGACGTGGTGGCGTGTAAGGTACGCAGCTGTGACTGTGCTATAGCTGTGTGTTTGTAGAAAAGAAAAGAAAAGTTCACGCTTTTCAGCAATCATGACGGGAGCCTCCCAAGGCGGCAGCCCAAAGCCTGTGTGTTTGTGAACATGCATGGAAATGATCCAGGTAGAAAGGGTCACAGCATAGCTGATGATTCACTATGGCAGAGATCTCAATCTGCCAAGCTGCAATGTAGACACGTCGACTTGACTATACCTGCAGTCAAGCTACGATGACAAGCACAGTCAGGCTATGAAGTAAGTTTGTCTGCCCTGGCTGTTGAAAATCAGCCCAAAGGCTTTCAGGCAATGTTCCATCGAATCTGTTGTGACACAACATGTGCTGCTACAAAAACAAGCAAAAGCTGCAACGTACCGAGACCTCTCCCTCTTCCAGCGCTCTCACTCTGTGGTATGTTGACTTCAGCTTGTTGTCGCTCAACCGCATCAGCATGTTGCCGATGTTCACAGTGATAGCACCAGGTATGGGATCCATCTTGGTCCATTTACCCTGTGGTATGCCACCTGTCCAAGCCCCATTCAGACCGTAGCTATCTTTGCCAGAAGGATCATTCACAGCATGCTGCTCAGCATCTTTGCCTGGCAGGATTTCCAACCCTGGCTCACCTGCAGTAACTCTACCGTCATTACGAAAATTGCAGTCATAGCATCCAGAGCATGTCTATGTATACACATACAACATGTCACTGTGGTAGTATTTGTATGATATCATCGATGCATGGCAAATCATACAGCAGACTCCATTGGTCCATACTGACCTCCTTGTGCCATGTTATCAGGTAGCTGCGAGGCAGTGACCAGCATGTCATATGCCTTATGGTGGGTGCAAGGGCTACTGTTGTGCCTTTGTGTCTAGTCCATGCTTGCTGTGCTTGCCTGCTGTACAACCAGGAGCAATCATGTGCCCTGGGTGTGCACATGTATGACTGTTTGTAAGATGCAGGAACAAGAGCAACAAGCAGACAAGCAGCAGCAAGTCATGTCAAGTGGCAGCATGCATGCATTACCACTACCTGGTTTCTGGAAGAGCAAGGTGATGACGTCAGTGTCAGCGTGAGGTAATAGGCGCAGCTGATCTGATCTTAGCTTACTCTTGTGGGGGTCAGGGTAGTAGTTCCAGCCAAAGAGTGTCCTGTTGTCCTCGGCCTCTGGCTCTAGATGCTGCACAAGACTCCATTTGGTACTTTGGCTGAATCAAAGCATTAATTTGAAGAAGGTGACTGCATGTGCTGGTGTAACAAAATGTAAGTAGATCATGCAGGCCTCATCTGATCAGAGACTTGGCATGAGACGATGACATGAGACGATGGTTCGGCAGCAAGTCACTTGCAGACAGCTGTGATGCAAGGACTTGAAACCTGAGTGTTGCATTCATGTACGGAAATGCCAGCCTGAACATGTCACAAATGCATCATCGTGCCCAGAGTTCCCATGCACTTTGCTTTGCTCAACACGCCAGGAGGTTTGGTAAAAGTTTGCAGCTACAGGTTGCTTACATGCTGAAAGTAGCCTTCTGGGAGATTGAGTGCTTGCTCAAAGCATGACAAGATCTGAAGAGCCACCGCATTGGCCTTTCGAGCAAACTCCAAAGCACTAGCTCTGCAGCAGTGATGTATAATTTTTGGCATTCTGAGTCATGCAGTATATAACGATGCCTCCAAGTACTCACCCCAAAGCTGGGGCCAAAGCTAGGCATATGCACAGCGGGGCATCCTCCAAAACATACTGCATTTTGGCAGGTTACACAGGTAATAAAACAGATTGGCAAGTTGAATGCAAGGATACGTGCATGCACAGCAGTATTGCTGCCATCTGCTGCCATCTGCCCTTGCTTGTAGACAGAAATGCTATGCATATACATGCTGATGCAGCTTGCATGCTGGATGCAGTGCTTTGTCATGGTTACTTGAAGCCAGGAAGGTCTTGTTCCAGAGGCCAGATGCCCTGCATGTAGCTGTCATTGAAGGCCACAAGGTATTGCTCCCATGACGATGTACCTACGCATCAGGAGCTGCACACCAATGGGCACAGTTGCAGATCCTTCCATGAGGTCACATAATCATGATCTGCAGGTTTGATGTAAGCCGTGCATAGTCGAGACACTCAGGTCAGCATGACAAACTGTCTATGTGGTCATTTTACGGTGCAACGCAAGCTTGCATGTAGCTGTGGTTACCAACAGCTGCTTGTGTGTCCCTCAGACCTCGCCAGCCCATGAACAGCTCAGGCCTAAATGTGGCAAAGTCCTTTTGAGCATCA
>JAABUK010007974.1_pt1 | contig 15066 bp, 15 predicted proteins | sample 5559141 | NCBI WGS metagenome assembly JAABUK01 (sample SAMN10711869, study PRJNA513367) | rock metagenome | isolation source: Antarctica rocks | place: Antarctica: Victoria Land, Pudding Butte nord | collected 2016-01-03
CGCCAGCGGCGGCATGCCCGGCGAGGAGCGGCTGCCGCGGGGCACGTCGACAGACTATGCGGCAGACAGGCTGCACCACGGCAGCGGCGGCAGCGGGCAGCACGCCGAGCCCGTTGGCACGACGCTCGGCCTAGACATGAAGGCCCTTGCGCAGATGGAGCGCGCCGTGGGCCTCAGCGGCCATGTCTCTGGCGGACAAATCTCCACTGGGCACATCTCTGGCGGCCTCGAGCGGCCGGGCGGGGCGCTCGGCAGTGGGGGCTTCGCCGGCGCCGGCGCCAGCGGCGCCTCTTCGGGTCGCGAGCTGCGGCGGCCGCCCAGCGGCGGCCGCTCGGCGCACGCGAAGGTCATGATGTGGGACGACTCCACGCCGGAGGCGCCGCCGCATCCGGTCACACTGCCGGGCGCGTCCGCGGCGCAGTCGGCGGAGATGTCAGCGGCCGCCACGACCGGCGGCAACCGCATGTCGCATGAGATCAGCGCGCCAGGTGCGCCGACGTGCTGTGATCGCCCTGTGCAACTCTATTCGTTCCAGCAGACTGCGCAGCTGTGCAGCTGGCATTCTTTGTAGCTCTCGCTATTTTGTGCACCACCCTTTTCCACGAAGCCAGTTCCATGCAGCCAATTGCCAATGCGCAGAGGGCCTAGATGCCAGCACCAGCCCCTGCATGACACCGTACGTGCATTTCGTCCACACTGCGGGCTTCAACGCCTTTGTGCACCTGTACAGTGTCAGCAGCAGCCCAGGCGGCCGGCGAGGAGCTCACTCGCACAACGCGCAGCCACAGCCACCATCGCACGCGGATCGGGGCGCTGACAGCAGAGAATCTGACGACTCTAGAGCCGCGCCGCAGACAGGATCCCAGAGGTGGGCGACGATCTGCTTTGTATGTTTGAATCTGCAAGTGCCGACAACTTAGCATGCAAAGACTCAGCATGCATCTTGCAGCATGCGGGCGCTTCGCTTAGGCTGTGTTCAGTCAGATGACAGATGCATGTGTGTCCTCTGAACATGGAGGGACCTGGCCAGATTTCTGCTGATGATCGTCCAACACCAAAAACCATAACACATGTGTCAGCTTGCTGTTACCACAGACCGGGTGCTCCGATGGCTGGACGACGTGGAGCTGGTGGAGACGGCGGAAGCGGAGATGCGGCGGCAATCCGCCGCCGCCGCCGCCAAGCCGCCGCCGCCGCCATCGCCGCCCGCGGCCGCCCGGCGCAGCGCCTCAGCCGGCCGCCGGGCCGCGCCGGCGGCCAAGCCGCCGGGCTTCTCCCTCAGCTCCCTCTTCGGGTGCTTCGGCAAGCCCAGCACGCGGCACTGACGCCGGCGGCCGCCGGCGGAGGCCGGGCCGGCGGACGGCGGGCATCAGGAGTGCCACGCCGGGGGGCCTGTGCCAGCCTGCGCGACGAGACGAGACAGCCTCCCTGCGGCAAATTTCCAGTGCGGCAGCCGGGCCGCGTGGCGGCAGGCGATGAGCGTCTCGGCGCAAAGCGCCCACATTCTGAAAATCCGTCAACCGGCGTAATGGAAACAAACAGCCTGCGGCACCGAAGTGCGCTACGCCAACCGCGCTATGAGCTGACAGCGGCAAACTTTTTGCTGGCCCCCAGGGCCGGGCCTCGCTGAGAGCTGAAGGAAGCTGCAGGGCACAGCAAGACAACGTGGTTTTATGCGCCTTTGTTTTGGGGCAGCGTCGGGCTCGCTTGCAAATCGTTGCCGCCAGTGTTTGTGCGTCTCTACACAGCGGATCTCTGCACCAAGTTCGTTTGGGCAAGACGGAGGAAGGTAGAGGGCTATTGCACCAGCCTCATCGGGGCAGGACACGAAGCCAATGCCTCTAGGTACCTACGAGAGTATGCCCACATATCCATATATACAGAGAGGCTGGGGCAAGTCACCTCTGATGGTTTTGCGATGGCGGAACAAAGCACGCTCGTGTCTGTCCTGACAGTCTGTGAAGAAGGAACCAGTTCCGTGTGGTCTGTTCTCTTTTAAGATGAACTTCTGTTCAAGCCTACATGTAAAACTAAAACAACTGAGCCGACAAGACGTCGGTCATGGATTGATCCCAAAGCTCATTGTTATCATGCCCAACTCTGCGACAACTGCACGAAACAACGATTAGATGGAACTGAGTAATGGCCGCGTCTGCCCCACCGCCGGCGCTCTGGCGGGCGGCATCAAAGTACTGCGCATATGGCAGCTACCTTTGAAGACCTTTATCAGCTCCACCTCATTGGCTGCGATAATTCACAGCACTGCGTCAGGGCCTCATGTAGGTAGTACCACCCTTGAGCATGCACGTCACCGCAAGCAAGCAGTCAAGCGACATACAGAGCTGTATTGATGCCAGCACGGCAGTGACTATCAATAAGTGATCCGAACCACACAGCACAGGCTCACCGTGTTGTTGTCAGCTTAGCGCCAAAATCGGCGAGCTGCATATGCGCTGGAGGGCGTCGGTTGCAGATCTCGCCTGACCCACCTGGAGAGTAAGATATAGGAACCATAAGGGTCAATTGCGACGAAGAAGCCAACAAACGCCAAAGGAACATGCCAGGCTACAGGTTCACCACGACTTGCCAGAGATTTGGCGGCACCACTATGCGCCGCTAGCCCCCTTCCCGCATGCCGCGCATTGCATTCAGGATGGCCACAGGCACCGCGCCAGCCTCCAGTGTGATGCGCACTGTGTCGCCCACGTCCTTCTTGCTCTCCTGCGTCGTGACAACAAAGGGTTTTGTAACGATTGAAGCAAAACCTGTGTGCTCTGCATACAGCGATCACAGGTAAGAGCAGCGCCCACCATGCCAAAGTCGACGCTGACGAGGTAGAACCCGCCTGTCGTACAGTAACATACAAATTCTCGATCCCGACCATGCCAATTGCCATGCAATGCTAACGGCCTGTGGCCTAGCATTCCCTTTCCAGAAAAGACGAAACATGAGAAGGCCTTAGCATTCCCCTTTCTTGAAATGGAGTTCCACGCCTTCTTATGTTTGCTCTTTTTTGAAAGGAACCGGGTAACCCTTTTCAGAAAAGACGAATTATGATAAGGCTGTGGCACTCCCTTTGACAAAAGGCGGAGCACAAGAAGGCCTTTGGCACGCTCTGGCTGTAAATGAAAGGAAGGCCGTTAGCACTCCCTCATGAAGAAAAGACAAAACATAAGACGGGAATGAGCCTCTTGCTGAAAACACCTACGTCGCGCCCTGCATTAGATGGGGCAATACCATAACTGGAGGCTACGCCTTCAATGTGACAAACAAAGGCGCAGCCGGGTGATACCATTGATCCGGAATGGCGACCTACCTTCCGTGAACACCTCGTATGCGATGTCGCATGTGTCGCCGCGGCGAGCCTCCTCGCCAAAGCCGACCTCTATCTTCCTGTATCTGTTTGCCGCAGCACCGCAGTAATCACGAACTCATTCACGTTGCACATAATGGTTTCTGGGACGCAGGATGTTGCAGGTGCGGCATGTGTTCATGCCCTTCTGCACATGCACGCCACTCACTGGACTCCTGACGGCGTATCGCGGATGGGTCCTTTCGCGAGCTCGAGCTCCTCTCGCCGGCGGTTGCACTCCTGTGCGCCACATCAACGATTTTCCTTGACTGGCATTGCTTTGTGGGTCACCCCTGCAGGTAGAATATGCATGCCTTTGTCAAGATCTGATTGTGAATAGCACTGCATCCGCAGCTGTGCGATGCCCTGCACAACCTCCAGGGAGCGTTTGACGTCCCGCTTGCTGATTGGCGGTGGCACGACGATCTTCGCATGCGCGCCGCCGTTAATGGCCCAGGCGGATGTCATGGATAGTAGCGTAGTGACAGACAGCTGAATGCAGATCCTCCGAGACGCTGATAGCAGCGTCCATCTGTCAGCATTGGGCCGCGCTGCAGCGCCTTTGTGCGCATGAATAGCGGCGTCAGCCGCTTGCGCTCAGTGAGGAAGGTGACGTGCCAAGCGTAGCTCGAAATTCAACATTCACTACGCCGTCTGCAGATCCTTTGCGTAATCGAACGATGCTGGCTGCACCGCAGTGCGACTGCGCATCGGCCCGAAACACTGGCTGATGTTCCTTGCAAACAGCAGACATTGTAGAAAGCTTCGATTTGAAAGAGTGTGCGCAAGTTCATGCAATTCTGGGCCGGATTGTGCTGAATCGATCATGCGTAAAGGGAATGCAGCTGCCCGTTGAATACCAGGTCACGTGTGCCGAGAAAAGTGAAGAGGCAAAGTGGGCCAGAAGCCAGCAGAAGCGCCAGCAATTCGTGCAGCACGTCTCAGCTGCACCTGCAGTCAGGAGCAGCAGATCTGCCTTTGGCAATCACGCATTGTACCAGCAACTGGAGCCAGGATTGAAAGGGTTGGGATGAAGTGTGGAAGTGCAGTGACCCGTCGCGCAACCCGCAGCAGCTGTCTCTGCCCCAAGCATACAAGGAGATATAACGTGACCATCCGGGTACGCTCCCGCGCCATTTGCCTCTTCCACCACATGGTGACTTCAAGCTGATCTGAGGCATCTAAGGGTTCGAAAATTTCAGCGTTGCCCCCGGCCAACGACCCATGTCTGGCTCGTGAATGAAATACAGCACGACAAGTAAACGCACGTCCACATGTGCAGGCGGCTCAGCCCAGGTGGTTTGACGAGCACGACTGGACCGCGCACCGCCCCAAAAAGCCTAAGCAGGTCCGCATTTCAGCATGCTACGAGGGCGCCATATGCACCAAGCTGCCTGGGCTGTTGACCAGAACAGGGCACTCAGCTACAAAAAATTTGCATGAAACGTCTACGTGATCTCATGCAGGTGGTGACCTTCATTACGTCAGAGGGGCTGGTCACGCTCAGCGACTCTCGGGGCCTCGCCAGCGGTCTTTCAGTGAGCAGCTTGACATTTCGATCAGCTCAAGGCCCATGTTGTCGAACTGTATGCCCACATGACAGCTGTGTCACATTCTAGCCGGCCTGCTGATGCACAAATAATGGTCTATTTGCAGGCCGAGCGGCAGCAAGCAGCTGAGCGGCTGCCGTGTGCGCCGCTGCTGTCGCTGCCAACGCTGGAGGAGCAGGGCATCTGCATCGGGCAGACATTCCTGCTGTCAGCGACCAACGGCAGGGACCTCTCGCGCCGCATTCACGTGCTCGGCTTTTGCCGAAGCATCGACATGCTGTCAGAGGTGGGTGTTGCGTCCTACATGGCGGCACTGTGGTGCAATGGCCAATGAAACGTGGTGGAAGCAAAACACACTGCACCTTCGATTCCCATTGCAGGCCGTGGAAGACACAGTGCTGAGCAACGGCGGCGAAATATATCAGCGCGACACCCAGGCGGGCGGCTTGGCGGAGCGGCTCGTAATGACTGTGGCGTTGCCGTATCTGTGGGGCCTGCCGCCAGCCTTCGACACTCTCAGGTGCCACACGCTGCTTCATGCATGAATCTCTAACCTTGCAGTGCCTGCTGTAATCCCGGCATGCGAGTGAAACATGCCTCAGCCGAGACATCATATCTGGATGCAGTGCCGCAATCCTTCACGGAGGCGGGATCGTCCACAAAGTCAGCAGGCAATGGCGGTTGGGGCGCGGCGAGTGACCAGCTTACACTGCAGGGCCACACGAACCTGATGTGAAAGTGCGAGTCCCTGCAATATCTCACAGACTGCTGCGTTATTGGACGTGCATGGTGTACTAGTGGACCGGCATGCGCTCTGGATTGTACTTCAGGACATTGCCGTGCACCATGCAATGTGTTGCATGCATGATGCAGCTGTATCATTGTACTTGGCTGTCTGTGTGCTTGGCCATGAACGGATGGTGAACTGTGTTGTTTGAAGTGTGCGCAATCAGTGAAATTCAGTCGTGCAGAAACCTCGATCGGCACCGTGGACCGGCGCCGCCCTAACTGGCACATACATCGCACGGTCCGCTGGCTCAGCACAGCAAAGCATGTATATATCACAGTAATGACGGGAAATTTTGGACCCCTTGGAGTGTCATCAGCCTGAGAGGAAGGGTTTTCATGACATGCTGACTGGCATGGCAGCGACGAGGCCCATACAGCGATCAGATTTATTGCAGTTTCTGGCAAAGCTCAAGCCGCATGTGCGTGGCACGGTACTGCTTCGATAAGTCAGCACTTCGATGAGTTCTGCTTGTGCCACAAGCGGCTGCAGCGTCAGATAGGGCACCTGCAGACAACTGACATCTTTCTCGAAGGGGGCCCGCACCTGCACGTACGGGCCTCCGCAGGCTGCTTCGACGTGCAACACTGAGCTTGCTGCAAGTTCTTGTGTGAAATTATCAGCACTGTTCTCATCAGCGTCGCATTTCGAGGAGACGTGCCGGAGTTTGTAGGCTGCCTGTCTTGCTCTTCCGGGGGCTCCGGGACTCGCTGCGCGGCCGCGCGGGGCCTTTGTGTGCCTCGCGTGCACGCTGTTCTGTGAGTGCTGCTTCCGACAGCTCGATCTGGAAGCTTGCACAGCAAAAACATGGAGGTGGTGAAGACCGAGCCGGAGCAGCAAAAAGGTCCAGCAGCCGAGGAGAGGGCGGATAGCGCTGAACCGGCAGTACCGGGGCCTCCCTTTCCGTCGGGGCTGCGCGTGCTCGTCGTCGACGACGATCCGCTGTGCCTCAAGGTCGTCGGCCACATGCTGCGGCGGTGTGACTACGAAGGTGAGCAGGCTTGTGTCGCGCTGTCTCAGTGTGCGTACACCTGGTTCTTGATCGCAACAGGGTCCACTGGATGAGCGCTTCCCGCTTGCCGGCGGCTGTGCAGCTCCCACACTCCCCTCGGAGCCAGTTGGCCTTCCAGCAAACACTGCAGTGCAGGTGGTGCGTCGCTCCGCGCCCCAGCTCGCTCAGAGCTTTCCGTGCATGTGCATGAAGCCTATAGCAGACTAGCTGCATGCCTTGCGCTTCTGTGCAATCTTAGTCAACTCGTACAGCTGGGATGTCATGTCAGGGCCTGGCTGCTATCCCAAGATTGCTTCGCCAGCGATCGATCGTGCCACACACGCCTTGCAAAGACCTGGGATGGCAAGCTCTGCGACCGTCCCGCGCGCTTGCCTGGCGATCGGAGAAGGTTCATTGACTTGTGTCTGTTCCGCCGCCCGCAGTGACCACCAGCATCAACGGCATGTCAGCGCTGGAGGAGCTGCGGCAGCACCCCAATCACTACGACCTTGTGCTGTCGGACGTCTACATGCCGGGTGGGTCGCGTTCGTCACCTTCTTGCATGCATCGGTGATCGGGTCAGCAGGGGTCAGCGGATGGTCAGCAAATGCCAAGCACCTTATGTGCCTGCCCATACGCGTGTTACCCATTCATTTCACACCTCAGTTGACTTTTTCGCAGACATGGACGGCTTCAAGCTCCTGGAGCACATTGGCCTGGAGCTGGACCTGCCCGTTATCAGTGAGCGCTCTTTCGCCATTCCTGGCACTGATCTGTCACAACACTATGGCATGCAGACGCATCCAATGCTGCAAAGGCCATCCGCAAGCGCTGCATGTGTGCCTGGGTGCATGCGTCCAGGTTATGAGAACCTGCACGCTTGCGCTGTAAATGGACTGCCCTGACTGTCGCCCGCTGCGACTCCCGCGCAGTGATGTCGTCGAATGGGGAGACGAACGTGGTGCTGCGGGGGGTGACGCACGGCGCGGTGGACTTCCTGATCAAGCCAGTGCGGATCGAGGAGCTGCGCAACGCCTGGCAGCACGTGGTCCGCCGGCGTCGGGAATCGGCGAGTGCTTTTGAACCTGCGGGGAGGAACTTTCTCTCGCAAGCCCACACATGGGGGGAGCTGGGAGACGTGCATGCTGTCTGGACCGACCGCTGCTCATGCAGTGGTTTAAGATGGAGGTGTGCTTGCCAATGTGATAGGCGGCTACCATATGTGACATGTAACAGGCTGGGACAATGCAGGCGTCCACATGCAATGTTATGGCACCTCGGTCACCGACATTACTGCAGGCCATCAGCAAGGACTCGGAGGAGGATCCGGACGACGATACAGCCAGGCGCAATGACAAAAAGCGCAAGGGCGATGAGCGGGTGAGTTGGCTGAGCCACCTGCGGGTGCCACTGCTGAGGAAGTCGCTCCTGCTGCTGTGGGTGGGCTCGTAAACCACCTGGGCCTGCCTGGACCTCGGAGTGAAACACGAACGAGAGAAGCTGCTGACGAAACTACTGTGCGCGGCAGAGGATGAGCGGCGAGCACAGCGATGGCGAGGGCGCCTCCGCGAAGAAGGCCCGGGTCGTCTGGTCGGTGGAGATGCACCAGCAGTTTGTCACCGCCGTCAATACGCTGGGCGTCGACAGTGAGCACCGTTTCTCTTGTGCAAGGCCAATGTCTGTGCCTGTTGAGGCGCCAGGCGGTCCCTTTGCAGCATTCGGCAGCAGCACCACAACAGCCATGTTCTGCTGCATGTGTACGCTGAAGTGTGCTGCTGGCTGTTGGTGCAGAGGCGGTGCCAAAGCGGATCCTGGACCTCATGAATGTGGAGGGCCTCACCCGAGAAAATGTGGCCAGTCACTTGCAGGTGCCGCCCGCTGGCCAGCTGTGTGTCCCCTCCCTCCTGGAGCACTCGCAAAGTGCCGAACTCCTACATCTCTGTTGCTGTGTCGCTGAGTTGCAAGCTACACACCCACAGCTCGACATGCAGCAGCTGGAACTCCTCCTCACCGCATATGTTTCTGTGGCGCGCAGAAGTACCGGCTGTACCTCAAGCGGGTGTCCGGCGTTGCGCCCGGCGGCGGCGGCGGCGGCCGCGGCAAGGGGTTGCGTCCGGCCAGCGCCGCCGGCAGCGTCGGCGCCGGCATGTCGCCGACAGGGCCGCCTGGCCACTGCCAGCCGCAGCCGCCGCCCGGCATGGCGGTGCAGATGCCGGCCGCGCCCGGCGCCTCGCCGCAGGGCCCCGTGCCGGCCTTCCCGCCGCCGCCCATGGGTCTCCAGCAGGTGCGAAGCGCCTGATGCCTCCTGGCCTGTCCCAGCCGCGCTGCCAGGAGCAGCTGCACAGCACGCGGACAGATTGTTGGGCGCTTCGACCAGTGACAGTTCTCTGGTTTCCAGGACAAAGCCAGTGGTGTGCAAACCAGGAGGGTTGTCGCAGCACAAATCCAAACCTGCATCTGCGCAGACGCCGATGATGCCGCCGGGCGGGACAGGCCCAGTGCCGGACCACATCATGCGTATGCAGCTGCAGACGCTGCAGCTGCAGGCGATGAGCCTGGGCGCGGGCGCGGCGCTTGCGGGCACCCTCCCCGGTGCCTCCGGCCCCATGATGGTGAGTGCCTGGAGCTCAAAGCAGGCATTTTGCGAGAAAGCAGTTGCCGTACTGGGTGGTGTGACGCGTAAAGCCAGCGTGCTCTCGGCCTTCTGGCCGCAGGCTTGTCGCTGATACTCGACCCGTGGCCGAGTCCCGACCCAATGCAGACCGCCTCGTGCCTCTGACTCGCAGGCTGGCGCGATGCCGCCGGGGCTGCAGCAGGCGCTCGGCAGCGCCGGCATGATGCCGCCGCCCGGCTTTGGCGGCATGCCAGGCGTAATGGGCATGGGCATGCCAGGTGCGGGTCATCCCAGCGAGCTGCGGCACGTCCAAACCCCCCAGCAATTGCTTGGCCAGGCTGTGTGCATCACCAGCTGTTCTGCTGGGGGTGGCGGGAGGGGAAATGGGTCAGCATCTCGGATGACAACGTTCACGCATTGCTGTGCGAGACTTTGATTTCGGTTAGCGAACTCATTAGAGTTCGTCCCATGCAAAGACGTGCGGCTGACGTGGGATGTGGCTGCAGGCATGGGCGGGCTGGAATACGCCATGCCGCCGCCCGGCGCATTCAGCGGAGACATGGGCTGGGCCAGCATCGCTGGCCAGGTGAGTGAGGACCATGCACATGCACCCCTGCTGCGACTGATGCAAATGCCCATCCGCCCAGCCTCGTGTGGTCCAACCACCAGACGTGGCCGCATGCCACCCCGCAGGCTTTTAGCGCAGACGCCCTGCTGGCGAGCAGCGCCGCGGCCAGCGGCGCCGGGCCGGCCGTCATGCCGCCGCAGAGCATTCCGATGGCGGATCCGGCGCTGCAGCACCAGCCGCCGCAGGCGCAGCAGGGCCAGCCGCCGCCCCAGTCGCAGCCGCAGCAGCAGCACCAGTTGCCGCCGCAGCTGCGGCCGCAGCAGTCCTTCCAGCCGCAGCAGCAGCAGCCGCAGGTGCACCAGCAGACGGGCGGCGGTGCGTCGCAGGCGGCGCAGCAGTCGCAGGCGCAGCCGCCGGCGCAGCAGCTGCAGCACTCATTCGAGCACCAGGCGCAGATGGCGGCGGCGGTGGGGCAGTACCCCGGCATCCCCTTTTCGCCCTCGCCCATAGGTGGTGCGGCGGCGCAGCTGCCCGGCTATGCGCAGTCCATGTCCGGCTATGGGCAGCAGCAGTTCCCGCTGCAGCAGTCGCCGCACGACCTGGTCCGGCAGCAGCAGCAGCACCAACAGCAGCAGCAGGGTGGCGGCATGGCCGGCGTGCATGTTGGCGGCGGCGGCGTCGAGCTCAAAGAAGGCAGCATGGATGACATCCTGAACTTTTTTCTGAAGGACGGCAACGCGGCAGAGTGAGGGGGCCTGGTGAGCGCCGCCAACTGCAGTGAGCCTCAGGTTGGACCTGCGGGCGGTGCACACTGACACGGCGGCATCGCTGCCTGCCAAGTAGGCGAGGGCGTGGCTGGTGGGCAACAGGATGCTGGCAGCACCACGACGCAGCCGCTGCTGCATCCAGTTTTGACACGGCCAAGGAGGGGTGGCGCGCACTGGAACAGTGCAAGGTTTTTCTCCTGAACCGATAATGGCATGCTTGCTACTTTTGGGGGATTTCATTCTCGGCGCACGCACACAAACACCCACCAGCATTGATGAGCAAATGCTCCTGTTTATCTGTTAGGACAGAGGTAAGGAGCGCCGCCGCAGCTGTCGCGGCGCACTCGAGGCGCCTCTGTCTCAGCGGCGGTCTGTACATGCATCCTTGTCCGAGGATGCCTGCTTAGTAGGTCGATGTGTCTGGTCCGCCGGTGTTTTGATGCCTTTGCCTTCATTTTCTGAGAGGTCCGGCAAAGCCGGCAGAAGTAGGTAGCTCCTTTGGCAGTGTATGAGGCTTGACGGCGATGGGCTCTGGGCGAGCACCGGCGGCGTCCTGCGGGAATTTTCGGCCTGTTTTGTTTCCCGCACTGAAGGCTGCAGGTCGCAACGAGGGTGTGTTGCTGGGCAGCACGCTGAGTCAGGAAACTTGTAAAGAATGTTCATCCGCTTGTCTGGGCTTCGTGGCAAAGAGAATCAATGCGCCAGCAACAATTCTAATTGGATGCCAGACAGCTGCCAAAGTCACCACATGCCCATGCTGCTGGCCACTGCCCGTGCACACGGCAGGCAGTGCGAGTATCAACCCGGCCCTGTCCAACGTGCAGCGCCGGCAGCAACACAGATGCCACTGCTTCGTGCCAAGCAGCCACCACAAGGCACCTATGCAACTGCTCTACAGTATCTATAGGGCCAGACTTGCCAACAGGCTGCACGTGGACGAGCCGCAGCGAGGCGGCAGCCGGCATCAGCGCTGCTAGCCTATCACGGCATGAAGCACGGCAAGCCGAGCGCCGCACGGCCGCAGCACTGCCGCAGCGGCGGCGCCGGCTGGGGACGTTATCCCTCGATGTGTCACCGCTGCGGCGCAAGGCACGGCGAGCAGGGCCATACCGCCGCAGCTGCGCAGCCGGCGGCCGGCCCGGCAAAGCGTTTGCACTTCATTGCTGCACCACGAGGTAGGGGGATCCAGGACGCAAAGCCGGCGGCGGCGAAGCCACACCGCTGCAGCTGCGCAGCCGGCGGCCGGTGGACTGTTCGCCCCTCATTGCTGTAGCACTAGGTATGGCGAGTCGAGTGCCGCAAAGCCGAAATCGACCGGGCCATGCCGCCGCAGCTGCCCGGCTGGCCAAGGCCGCGCGGTGGACTGCTGCCCCGTTACTGTGGCACCAGGTACGGCGAGTCGAGCACCGCAAAGCCGGCGGCGACGCCGCCCTCGTCAGACGTCGCCGCCTTGGTGCGCAGCAGGTGGCCCGCCTGCGCGATGGGACGGCACAGGTTTACAAGAACATGTCAATTCAGGAGCGTCTTTGGTGCATCAAGGGTCGGAAGCATTCAGCATGCTGTCTGGATGAAATCCCATCCATGCATGCCTTCTGCAGCTGATCTGACGCTGCATGGTGACAGACACCAGTGCACACGTCTCTGCACCTACAACCATTGTGTTTTGCACCCAGGCAGCACACCTGCTCGTTGAGCAGCACGCGCCCATCCTGAGTCACCCATGTGCCAAAGACGCCCAGCTCTGAGAGCGCCTCCACCTCGGCGACCTGGCCCTCCCGCACCATCGCCGTCCTGCAGGGTGATGCGCCACGACAGGTGAGCCCAGCTTGTGCGACATGGCCAGCATGGATTTGTGTTTGGATTCATTCGGCAGCTTTCAGCTCTGAGCGCGCCTCCATGACTCGTCTCAGAGAAGATGTTGTCACCAGTGGATGGGCGGCCGGACGCGCTGCATGGCGACGCAGGTGGCACACATCCTGGCGTCTTTTCTCAGAATGTGGATGGGCGGCCGGATGCGCTGCATGAGGATGCAGGCCGCGAGGCCAGACCGGCCAGCGATCCTGTGAGTCAGCTTTTTAAATCTCGATCCCAGTTTCATCCAGAGAAAATAGCTTCTCACCTGTGGATGGGCGGCCGGATGCGCTGCATGAGGATGTAGGCCGCGAGGCCGACGCGGCCCGCAATCTTGTCCGCCGCCTGCTGTCCGTACAAGTTGTTGCCGCCGCCCTCGCGCTGCGGCTTGAGCACATACGCGTCCGGCTGTGCTGCCGCCTGTTTGAGGACGTCCGCCGTCACTGTGTCGTCAAGGTCGTCAAGTCCCCACAGGCCTGCGCATTAGAAACTCTTAATGAACGATGATCCGGAAGGGATTGGACGTGAAAGCGCCGCCGCCGCCTGCTTCAGGGCGTCTGCCACCTGCGGTTATTCCGAGGCTTTACATGCACTGAGCTGCGATCGGCCGAAGTGCAGCTGCGTCAGGGCAGTACTCGGCGTTCAGCATGCTGGGTCGTGCAGGCGGCGGTCTGGCCCCGCGGCAGGCAGGGCTGCGGGCGCACCCCGCAAAGCAGGCGCTCAGCAGCTTCGCATTCCAGGGGTTCGGCCACCGCATCCAAAAGTTTGACCACGAGCGGTGTCATTTTCCATCTAATGTGGCTGTACAACTAGGGTGTGGCGCACCTGCGAAGCAGGCGCGCAGCAGCTCGGCCTTGGAGGAGTGCGCCACAAAGCGCTCCAGCACGCCCGGCCTCGCCAGGTCCTGCTGGATCTGCAGGGGGCATTGGATATGATTCAATATCCAATAGACAAGTTCCACATTCGTTCAGATTGGTTGATTGAAATTTGCTGCTGCTGATATGCACTAGAGAACACTTCGCAGAGACGCTCCAGCACGCCCGGCCTCGCCAGGTCCTGCTGAATCTGCAGGGGGCATTGAATACGACGTTTGTGAGATGATAATTGTGAACACATGATGTTGCTTCATGATGGAAGCCGCCTCGCAAAATCGGTCCAGCACACAACAAACCTCGCGAGGTCCTGCTGGACCTGCGGCGTATGACAACGATTGTTTTGGTTCGGGGGACTGTCACAGTTGGTGAAAGGGGAAGCCAAATGACACGGGCATACCGCACACGGCACACCACGCCAAATGCAGGTTTGCACCAATTTGCCTGTGGCTGCTCGTGATCACAAGCTAGTGACCCCTGCCCTGAGATACACGAGTCCGAATTCCTTCTCGTCGGCAGAGGACGTCGATGCGCTGCTGCCCCTCTTGCATTCACACGGGATGCTTTCCCTTACCTTTTTGGCGCCGGCCAGCTGGAAGGCATGGCGGGGGCACTTTGCGGCGGCGGAGCGTTCAAGCTTCAGAAAACGGGTGTGCCTCTACCATGTCTTCCAACAGACATGTTTGCTTCCTTTCGTTTTCTGTTCACCACCTACCTTCTTTGCGCCGGCTAGCTGGAAGGCGACGCTGGGGCACTTTGCGACGGCGGACCGTTCCAGCTTCTCGCGCGCGCCCCAGTGCGCCGGCGTCGGGTAGTCATCCGGCGAGTAGCCGGCGCGCAGGTACACAACGCCTATGCGCACGCCTGAAACAGCAGCAGTGCGGACAACCTTGGGCGCAAGCAGCAAAACTTGAGGCAGCACCACACAAGTCTGATCAGAGACACTCGACGTCGCCTTCTGCACCTCCCAGCCAACTGGACTGAATGTCATCGAATGAATGTAATCCAGAGCGACACCGTCAACGGTGAGGCTGCCATCGTCTGCCAGGCTGGCGCAGGCGTCATCTGCCACCTGCTCCAGTGTCCGCCGCAGCGTGCGCACCCGATGCCGCTCCCACAGCGCCGTCTGCACCCACTGCAGGTTTGGCATGGGACCATGTCAAGAGTGTAGAGTCCCTGGGCATCCTTCAGAGCTTGATATAGTTGTCAGATAGCGCCGGATGCAAGAAGCAGGTGCAGGCGGGGGATTCACTTGGCGCGCGAATGCATGTGATGTTGTGCCGACGGTGCTTGCAGCTCGGGATCTGGAAAGCTGCATGCGCTGCCAACTGCGGACTAGGACCTGGGACGTACATGCTGCCTTCACGAGACCAGTGCCGCCTGGCACCGGCGCAGTGACACAGAAGGACGCTTGCCTGCTGGTCGTAGCTGTTGCGCTCGCCGGGCTGCACGATCATGAGCACCGCGGCGCCTGCGCCGCCCGCCTCCCGCGCCCCCATCGCCAGCGCCTCCGCGATGCCCTCCGTGGCCAGATTCTCCGGCAGCTGTGCCTCCGTCTGCACGAAAGTCACACAAGCGCGTTCAAGCTGTGATGCAACTACTGTGTCGGCAAGAGTTCATGGCAGCGCCCTCCGAGGCGAGATTCTGCGGCAGCTGCGCCTCCTCCTGCGCGGGAATGGCAGTATATTCTCGCTGGACAAGGTTGTGTTGATGC
>JAABUK010007977.1_pt1 | contig 15059 bp, 10 predicted proteins | sample 5559141 | NCBI WGS metagenome assembly JAABUK01 (sample SAMN10711869, study PRJNA513367) | rock metagenome | isolation source: Antarctica rocks | place: Antarctica: Victoria Land, Pudding Butte nord | collected 2016-01-03
GGAGAAGTATGGCACCACCATGTCCCTCGACCTGTTCGGGCCGTCGCTGGGCACCGAGACCTTGCCCGCGGTCTCGAACGTCGCCGAGGTCAAGGCTGCCGTTGCCCGGTTCGGCGCCAAGGTCCGGGCCGCGCATCCCGAAGCGTCGTTCTACGTGTCGGTCAGCTTGGCCAAGGGCAGCCGCAAGCCGAACGGCTACGACGCCGCGCACCGCGGCAACGGCCTGGGCCAGGAGGACTTCGTCCGCGTCACCGACCGGCGCACGGACCCGCAGGTGCAGGCGGGGGTAGTCAGTGCCCTGCCAGGGCAGGCAGGGGCATGATCCGGCAGTACTACGCCCAGCGGGCGCGTGGCGGGGACAACCCGCTGCGCGTCGGCACGGTCGCCGTGGGCAGCATCTTCTACCTGCAAGATGAAGGGTTCTTCCGTGACCGCTATGGCGGCACGGCAGTCTGCCGCACGCCCTGGCAGGTGCTGGGCTTCCTGAACGGCACGATGGGCGCTGCGCGCCGCAACCGCGACACCGGGCACTGGGAGGACGCTTACCTCTCCGGCCGGTCGGACATGACGCTCGTGCGGTCGCTGCGCGACTCCCGCATCGTGCGCCAGGTCGCCGTCCGCACCCTGGTGCTCCACGACGACCTCGGCCTGGCCAAGCAGCCAACCCGCTACCCGACCCTGCCCGACGTGCGGCGGTTCCGCCCGGCGCGTTTCGCGCCCGCTGCGGCGCATGCGGCACCGGCGCCAGCGCCGCAGCAGCGCCAGACCGCCTGACAGCCGGCCTGCTCACGCCTCCTCCGGGCACCCGGGGGAGGCGTGATGCTTCCGCTTCCCATCCACCCCGCCCGCCGGCAGCCGCCGAGCGGGCCTTCCCGGTTAAGGAGTTTGCCATGCACGGTCACTCCAATCTCCAGCGCGCCGCCGACGCCAGTTGCCTCGCCAGCGCCCGCAGTTGGCGCAAGGAAGCCGAGCACCTCCGCGACAACGCCGAAGCGACCTACCTCACCGCCGGCCAGCGCGCGACGCTGCTGCGCGAGGCCGAAGCCGCCGAGCGCCAGGCCGACTGGTGGCTCGACGCCATAACGGCGCACTGACGTAGCGGTGGTGCAGCAGCCCGAACGTCAGCTTTCGACCCATGTAAGCCGTAGGAGGGCAACTCGGCTGATCTCGGAAGCAGACGTTCGCTACCGCTCGCTTGGGGCGGCTTTGCGCCTCATGTCGGACATTAGGCGCTTTAGGGAACGTGCTCAGAAGCGGACATGCCGAACCGGCGGGTCGCACCATTCCGGTCAATCTGCTGGGCCACTACGCGCGGGTTTGATTGCGTCCCTCCGACCCTCGCTTCAATTCGGCAAATTATGGTGCCGATCGGCGTGAGGGCCACGCGCCGATGCACACGGTCGGACGCTGCGAGCGGCCTGCCATCGACTACAGGGCGCTGGAAGCCGAGATGGCCCACTGCGCCGAGGTCCTCAGCTTCACCCGTCGCTCACTGGATCGGATGCCTCACAAGTGGACGCGAGGCTGGCGGGCAGAGCCGTAGGAGCACGCGACACCCGCGGCCGAGCCACAGGACGCGTCTCTTGAACCCGTGGTAGACTCACGGGATGAGTGATCCGGACATCCCGCTGCCGGCAGATGACTATGCTACCCTCCTGTCTGCCCTGAAGGAGCGGATCCGCGCCGCCCGGCTCCGCGCGGCGGTCGCGGTCAACCAGGAACTGATCTTGCTCTATTGGAGCATTGGCAGGGATATCCTCGAGCGTGTGTCGGCCGAGGGATGGGGCACCAAGGTGGTGCAGCGGCTGGCAAGGGATCTGCGGCGCGACTTCCCGGAGATGACCGGGCTGTCGCCGCGTAGCCTGAGCTACATGCGGGCCTTTGCGGCGGCTTATCCGGACAGGCAGGTCGTGCAACAGGTTGTTGCACGACTGCCCTGGGGGCATAACTTGCGCCTGCTCGATGCTCTGAAAAACCCGGAGCACCGGCTCTGGTATGCGCGTCAGGCGGCCGAGCACGGCTGGAGCCGGGCGGTCCTCGTCCATCAGATCGAAAGCGGCCTGATTGATCGTCAAGGTAGGGTGATCACCAACTTCGGCCAGACCCTCCCCAAAGCGCAATCCGATCTGGCGCGCGAGTTGATGAAGGACCCCTACGATTTCGAGTTCCTCGCGCTCGCGGATGAGGTGTCGGAGCGTGAGTTGGAGCGCGGCCTGCTCGAACATCTCCGCTCTCTGATCCTCGAACTCGGTAAGGGGTTCGCGTTCGTTGGCAGCCAATACCATCTGGAAGTGGGCGGCCAGGACTTCTACCTCGACCTCCTGTTCTACCACCTGCGTCTGCGCTGTTTCATCGTCGTCGATCTCAAAGTCGACGACTTCAAGCCGGAATACGCCGGCAAGATGAACTTCTATCTGTCCGCCGTCGACGACACCCTGCGCCACCCGGATGACGCACCGACGATCGGCATGATTCTGTGCAAGGGCAAGAACGCGGTCATCGTGGAATACGCGCTACGCGACGCCGTCAAGCCCATGGGCGTTGCTGGATACAGGATTTCGTCCACCCTGCCCGCGCGGTTGGAGGACGAATTACCCACATCGGCCGACTTGGCCGGCGAGTTCCCGCTGATGTCACTGGTGAAACTGCGGGTGGAGATCGAACAGCAACTTCGGCGTATCGCGGCCCATCACGGCGTAGCCGGACGCGCGACCGGGATCGGCCCGATGTTGGTTGACCTTCGGGCGCTCGGAGTGCTGCCGCATGGCGCGCCTGCTTTCGAAGACACGCTTCGCACCCTGAACCACGCCGCACACGGCATCACGCCCGAGCCGGAGACGGCGACCAAAGCCGTGGCGGCAGCCTCGCGTTTCCTCGACGATCTTCGCACGTTCGGAACCCAATAACATAGCTTGGCCAGACCGTATCGCCGAGCAAGAATTTCGCGGCGGCGCCACGAATTGCCGTCTGGCAGCGCCCACAACATCGACCGCGTGAGTTAGTCTCTTCGCTTACCTGGATTGTTCCGTCGGCTCTGCGCATCGTCTCGGACGTTTAGACGCTCGGGCCAGCCTCTCGAAAGCGGAGTAATTCGCACGCGTGCTATAGAATCTGCATGGCGATTCGCCGTCGGAAAGCAGGTCGCGGTCGACTTCGGGTTTGGGCGGGAGAGCGGTCCAGCCATACCATAGCGCCTGGCCGACCTACCGCCGAGCGGGATCCGGCCGTTGTTGGCGGGTCGGAAGGAGAGCAACGATGAGGATCGCGGAGATCTTCGCGCTGCCGGCCCGGACCTGCATCGACTACGAACTGAACGGCAACCCCATCCGGCAGGTCGACCGGCCGGCATGCGACGCGGATGTCGTGTCCACCCGCCACGACGCGCGCGGCAGGCACGTCGGTTACGTGGTCAGGACGAAGACGGGCGCGGAAGTCTTGGTCATGGAGAGGCGGGAGCCGGACGAGGACTGGACGGGGGAGACCCTGTGGTCCGACCGTCGGACCGGGGGGTGGTCGTGGGGTCGCCCGGACCCGTCCGACAGGCAGACGGTTCCGGGTATGCTTCTGGCCCGTTCCTCGGTCCTCGAAAGCCTGCGCGGCCGGGCCAACCTCAAGGACGAGGTTAGGGACGCGGAAGGGAACGTGACCGAGGCCGGCCTGCGCGCTCCCCAAGTCGGGGCCGTGCACGGAGCGCTCGCGCACTGGAAAGGTTCCGACGACCTTGCGACGGTCGTCCTGCCGACCGGCACCGGGAAGACGGAGACCATGCTGACCCTGTTCGCATGGGAAAGGTTCGGACTGCTCCTCGTCGTCGTACCCACGGACGCGCTGCGGACGCAGATCGCGGGCAAGTTCCAGACGATGGGCCTGCTCGGTCTGTTCGGTGTCCTCGCCGAGGGGGCGCTCCTCCCCGTCGTGGGCGTCGTGGAACATGCCTTCGGCTCGGCGGACGAGGCGTCGGACCTCATGCGGAGATGCAACGTCGTGGTGGCGACGATGGCCGTGCTCGACGCCTGCTCCCCGGACGCGCGGGACCGCATCGCGGACCTGTGCCCCTGCCTCTTCATCGACGAGGCCCATCACGGGGCCGCGCGCACCTGGCAGGAGTTCCGGACCCTGTTCCTGAAGCGCCCGCGCAACCGGGCACTGCAGTTCACGGCCACGCCTTACCGCGAGGACGGCAGGCTGGTCGACGGCCGGGTCGTGTTCAGCTACCCGCTCCGGAAAGCGCGGGCCGCGGGCTACTTCTCCGAGATCTCCCTCCTGCCGGTCTTCTCGTGGAACGAGGACACCGCGGACGAGGACATCGCGGAAGCGGCCCTCGCGCAGCTCGACAGGGATGAGGCCGCGGGGTTCGAGCACGTAGTCATGGCCCGGACGTCGAGCATCGCCCGCGCCACCGCCGTCGCGGCCATCTACCAGCGGCTGGCCCCCCATCGCCGCCCGGTGCTGGTCCACAGCCAGGTCCGGACGGTCGCGCGACGCGAGGCGCTGGACGGCCTGGCGGGCGGCGCCGTGCGGGTCGTCGTCTGCATCGACATGCTGGGCGAAGGCTTCGACTTTCCCCGCCTCAAGATCGCCGCACTCCACGATGTCCACAAGTCGCTGCCCGTGACTATCCAGTTCACGGGACGGTTCACCCGTGCCGTGCCCCGCCTCGGCGCGGCCACGGTCGTCGCCAACATGGCCAACCGATCGATGCAGGACTCGCTGGCCGACCTCTACGCGGAGGACGCAGACTGGAACGAGCTGCTCACGACCAAAAGCGAGGAGGCGGTATCCAGGCACATCGGCAGGGGCGCCTTCATCGCGGGGTTCACGGGTCCCGAGGCGGAAATCCCGCTCAGGACGATGCGGCCGAAGATCGGGGCCGTGATATACCGGACGAGCTGCAAGGGCTGGACGCCGACCAGGGCGCTCGACTCGCTGCCCCTCGGGGTGTCGCTCTTCGACGGCCCGCGCCACAACCGGGCCACCAACACCTTCCTGTTCGTCACGAAGGAGGAGGAGGCGATCGCCTGGGGGGATGCCAGGCAGGCGGTGAACGTCCAGTACCACCTCTACGTCCTGCACTGGAACAGGGATCTGGGCCTGCTGTTCGTGAACAGCTCGAACACCGACAGTCAGCATCCGACCCTCGCTAAGGCGGCGGTCGGCGACGACGCCGAAGTCGTCAAGGGCGAAAACGTCTTCCGTGCCTTCTACGGGATCAACCGTCTCGTGCTGCAGAACGTCGGCCTCAACCACGCCATCGGTCGCGCGGTCAGGTTCTCGATGCACTCCGGCTCGGATGTCGGCGCCCTGTGGAGCGAGGTGACGCAGGGCACCAAGACGAGGTCTAACATCTTTGGCAGCGGCTACGAGAACGGGGCCAAGGTGACGCTGGGATGTTCCCGGAAAGGCCGGTTCTGGACGTTCGCGGTCGCCGACGACCTGTCAGAATGGCTGTCGTGGTGCGCGTCCGTGGGGCGGAAGGTCCTCGACGCCTCGGTCAAGCCCGATGGCATCCTGAAGCACGCCCTGTCCGCACAGACGGTCAATGCGAGGCCGTCCGGGATCCCCCTCTCCGTCGAGTGGAGCGACGAGGTCCTCAAGCGTCCGGAGCGTGTCGTCCAGCTTGAGGTTGGTCAGTCCGTCGTCCCGTTCTGGGATACCGACCTGTCTCCCTCCGCGCGGACGGAGACGGGGCCGCTGCGGTTCAGGCTGACGGCGGCGGCGCCGGGCGGAGACGTGTGGGTGGACTACGAGGTGAGGTTCGCGTCCGGCAAGGTGCGCTACGTGCCCCTCGGCGGACCGCCGATCCGGATGCGGACCGGCAAGGGCACGCGGCCGATGGCCGAGTGGCTGGAGGAAAACCCGCCGTGGATCTTCTTCACGGACGGCGCGGTGCTCCATGGCGACGAGCTTCTGACCCCGGCGCTGGGCACCGCTCGGTCGCCGTACTCGGCCGACAGGATAGAGCGGTGGGACTGGACGGGGACGGATATCAAGGCGGAGTCGCAGACCGAGGCCAGGATTCCGACATCCATCCAGTTCAGGGTCATTCAGGAGCTGCTGGCCAGGCCGTCCGCGACGGCGTTCGACGTCATCTTCGACGACGACGGAACCGGCGAGGTCGCCGACATCGTCGCCGTGCGGGACGCGACGGACAGCCTGCACGTCCATCTTTACCACTGCAAGTATTCAGGCGAGCGGGAGCCCGGTGCCAGGGTGGGCGACCTCTACGAGGTCTGCGGTCAGGCCCAGCGCTCGATCAGGTGGAGCATGAACCCGGAGGGCATGTTCCGGCGGTTGCTACTCCGGGAGAACCAGAGGGTGAGGCAGGGGCGGCCGACCCGGTTCGACAAGGGCGACGCCCGCAAGCTGGAGGCTCTCAAGACGAAGGCGAGGTTCAAGGAGCGGACCTTCCACGTCCATGTGGTCCAGCCAGGGCTGTCCGCTTCCCGGGCCGGGGAAAACCAGCTGGAGCTACTGGCCGCCACGGAGGTGTACACGCAGGAGACGTTCCAGATGGCGCTCAACGTCATCGGGAGCGAATGAGCCACGGCGGCCCTCCTGGCGGGGACGGACCGCACCGCCATGGCATTGCTGGCCGCGGCGCGACCGAGGATGGCGAGGGAAGAGACCGCAACGCACAACGGGACCCGGTCATGCGAACGGCAGCTCAACGTCTGCTATTTCGTACTGTGCGTTCCGAAGCAGACTGGCCGCTTTCGGCCATTCACGCCGCCGCCCTCCGCCGCACCTCATCGAGTACGAAGAAAAGCTCGATGACCGCGTCATCAGGGAAAAGCCCTTCGATCCCTAGTGGGTTTAAATCCGTATAAGGACTTTCATATAGGCGACCCGCTTCGACCACACCGTTCTCGGTCAAGTGGTCCACGACCATTCCGACAAACTCCATCTGGCTTGCCGTCATCGTCCGACCTGCCATGAAGTCCACAAAAGCCTCTTTCGCCGCCGCACGATCCAGTCCAACCAGGGAGCGCACGAACAGCCCGAGCCCGTCCGCGTCGGTCTTGGCCTTCTCGACGTCCTCCGCCGTTCCGGTCCCGCTTTCACGCAACATGCGCTCCAGCTCCTCCAGATCGGTCGTGGTCAGCTGGCGGTTGTTGCGCAACTTGTGCACAGCCACGTGGTCCTGGTGCTGGCGCAGGAAGTGCCGCGCCTTGGCGCGGAACTTGGCAAACGCATCCGGCGGAACGAACCGGTCGAAGCCGATCTCCGCCGCCTCCCCGATCTCATCCTCGAAATCGGTATAGATCGGGGCGCGGCGACGCTTCTCGATCAGGTGCACCAGGCCGCGCAGCCGCTTGCGGACGATCTCCAGCAGCGACACGGTGACGTCCTGCCACCAGGTGTCGGTCTGCACCTCCTGGATCAGCGGCATCTGCGCCGCGACCACGGGAATGCTGTTCTGCTCCTCCAGCGCGGCCGCGATCTCCAGCAGCCGTTGCCGCAGCTTCGTGAAACCGGTGCCGGTTCCGAGCAGGCAAAGCTGCAGGTCGAGCAGCAGCAGGTCGAACTGCTTGGCCTCCAGGCTTTCCGGCGGGCGCTGCGTCGGCAGGCCGGCCAGCTCCGCCGCCAGTTGCCGGCGCGCATCCTCGTCGAGCACCGCCCAGGCGTCCGGCTTGGTATACTCCTCCACCAGCCTCCGCCTGGGCCGCACCAGGAAGTTCTCCGGGTTCATGGCCGCCACGTCCGCACGTAGCAGATCGGCCACGTCGCACCGAAGCGCCGTCTCCGCCTCAGGCCGACCCTGCATCCGGGCATCTAGCGCACCCAGCAGGTCCAGTCGGATCTTGAACAGCCTAGTCCCTAGGCTGTCACCCACGCTGCCCTCCACCGTGGGCGCATCCTGGCTGAAGAACTCCAGGTTCTGGCAGAAGTCGAACACCGTGAAGAACGCCTTGTCCCGGCCTGGTCCGAACAGGTCCGGGCACAGCCGGGTGCCGCGGCCGATCATCTGCCAGAACTTGGTCTTCGACCGCACCAGCTTGAAGAACACTAGGTTCACCACCTCCGGAACGTCGATGCCGGTATCCAGCATGTCGACGCTGATGGCGATGTGCGGCGGCCTGGACGCGATCGAGAAGCTGTCGATCAGGCTCTGCGCGTAGTCCACCTTGAAGTCGATCACCCGGGCGAAGCTGCCTTTCAGATTCGGATAGCTGGCATCGAAGCGCTGCTGGATGAACTCGGCATGGGCGTGGTTCTTGGCGAACATGATGGTCTTGCCCAGCCGGTCGCCGCCTTCGACATGCTGGCCGTGCGTCATCAGGTGGGCCAGCACCTTGTCCACCGTGTCGGCGTTGAACAGCCACTTGTTGACCGCCTGCGCCTCCACCCGGTCCGGCGCGCCGTCCTCCTCGTCCCACTCCAGCGCGTCCCAGTTGTCCTTCTCGTCGTCCGAAAGCTGGTCGTAGGCGATGCCCTCGCGCTGGAACTTCAGCGGCACCGAGACGGCGCGCATCGGCACCAGGTAGCCGTCGGCCACCGCCTCCTCCAGCGTGTAGGCGTCCGTGGGCACGCCGGATTCCAGCTCGAACAGGCCGTACGTGTTGCGGTCGATCTCGTCCTTCGGCGTGGCGGTCAGCCCCACCAGCAGGCTGTCGAACCAGTCGAAGATGGCGCCGTACTTGCGGTAGATCGAGCGATGCGCCTCGTCCACGATCACCAGGTCGAAGTGCCCGGCGCCGAAGCGACGACGCTCGCCGTCCTGCTCCTCGATCAGCGCCATCATGGTGGGGTAGGTGGATACGAACACCCGGCCCTCCGTCGCCTTGTCCGTCACCAGGTTCACCGGAGCGGCCGCCGGCAGGTGCGCCTTGAAGGCGTTCACCGCCTGGTTGACCAGCGCCACCCGGTCGGCCAGGAACAGGATGCGCTTGCACCAGTTCGTCCGCATCATCAGCTCGGCCAGCGCGATCACCGTGCGCGTCTTGCCCGCCCCCGTCGCCATCACCACCAGGGCCTTGCGCTGCTTCTGCACCTCGAAGGTCTCGGCAACCCGGCGGATCGCCCGGTGCTGGTAGTGCCGCTCGACGATGCGCCCATCCGGCACCGCGTCGGCCAGCGGGCGGCGCGTGGCGCGGCGCTGGATCAGCAGGGCAAGCTCCGCCTTCTTGTGGAAGCCCTGCACCGCGCGCGGCGGATACTGCGTGTCGTCCCAGATCCAGTGCTCGTAGCCGTTGGAACCGAAGATCACCGGACGCTGGCCGTGCATGGCCTCCAGGCAGTCGGCATAGAGCCTGGCCTGCTGCTGGCCCTTGAGCGCCGAATGACGTGTGCTCTTGGCCTCGACGAGGGCCAGGGGTTTGCCGTCGTCGCCCCACAACACGTAGTCCACGAACCCCTTGCCGGAGGGGGTCGGCATGCCGGCGACCTCGACCTCGGTGGCCCCGGGCGTGTCCGGGTTCCAGCCGGCCTCGCGCAGCAGCAGGTCGATGAAGCGGTCGCGCGTGGCGGCCTCGTCGTAGTCGTGCGTGTCCGGTTTCGCCGCGTTGGCGGCAAGGGCGGCGGCCACCTCGTCCTGCAGGCGCCGCACCTCGGCATCCAGGGCGGCGCGATCGGCAGCCGCGGCTTCCAGCTGCGCATTCTTGTTCAGCAGGGCGGCGTCGCGCTCGCGCAGCTCCTCCTCGCTCTTGCGGAGCTGGGCCAGCGTCAGCCTGGCGATCTGCGCCATGGGAAGCGGCAGCTTCGCCGGCTCGAACTGCAGCGTGTCGGCGGGCTTGGCGCCCTTGGCGTAGGAGCGGACCAGCCAGAAGGCGATGTGGAACAAATCCTTCACCGCGCCGCGCGCTTCGGCCGAGCTGAACTCGCCCTCGCTGTGCACCGCCTTGTTGCCGATGTCCTTGAGCAGCCGCGCCTTGAAGAATACGGCGTCGCCGGTGGCGGCGCGGAAGGTCGGCTCGTGGATCAGGGCGTTCAAATTGTTCTGGTAGGGCGTCGTGAGGCGGCGATCGAAGCGATAGAGCCAGGCAACGACGAGTTCCAGCGTGCGACGCGTGTAGAAGGCGGCGGCGCGGGGATCGGACAGAGCGAGAGCTTCAGCGCGGGTGGCGGCGCCGTGGATGTCCGGCCACTCGGGAAGGAGGAAGCCGAACTGCGACATTGGTCAGAGCTCTCCGGCGAAGGCGCGGTGTTGAAGGGAAGCGAAAAGCAAGTCCAACTGTTCTATCGATTGCAAGCCAGTTCGCCTTACTGCGTGGGTCGCGTTCAACCGTTTTGCAAAGTCGTGTTGAACTGCGGGTGGAGGTAGCGGCACCATCGTCTCCCTTATGAGACCCATATTCAAACCAGGCATCACAGCCCCGCGTGCGCTAACTCCAAGCTGCCGTTGAACGTCTGGATGGAGCAGAAAACAGGCGTGCAAATATTCAGGAATGCATCGTCCAGTATCTAATGTAATACTGCATAAGTGCTTTGTTGTGATTGCCAGTGGGATATCGTTTGGAACGATGGCTGCTCGTCCGCAAGTTCCCATAATGGTGACAATGACATCTCCAGCGAAAACCCGAAATCGGGTGAGTTCATTATACTTTTCCTGGGAGACATACCGACGTTCTCCCCATAAAAAGTCATTTGATACGGCGTTGTCTATACCTAGAACGGCAACGCCAACGTCAGTGAACTCAGAATGTAATAGCTGGCTGCCAAACGGACCGGTTCTCATGCTTTTGGCCAATGAACCGATGGCAACGATTGGCCAGGCACTCGAACCAGGGGCCTTCACCATCTCTACAAAGATCGCCCGGCTCATCTCGTCGAGTTGCGCCAGCGCCGCCCGCCGCTTCGCCCGCAGCGCGTCAGCCTGATCGAGGATGGCGGCGATGCGGCGCTGCTCGCTCAGAAGAGGCAGTGGAATGGCAAGCTCTTTCAGCTTAGATGCATTTACTCCCGGCTGGGCAGCACCTACGGCCTTGGATGAAATCTGCTTCCAGTAATCGGCAGATTGGAAAAATTGAGCCAAGAACGAGGGGTCAACTTGTGTGCTTGGCCTGACGCGGATCAGATAGGATGCAAAAACAGCTTGCTGGGGGCAGGTTGTAATGAGGAAACTTTTTCCCGTAGTCGCGCCTGTTCGTGCGAACACGATATCTCCAGCACGAAGAGTACTCGACGTGAGCTTGCGTTGCTCGGCCTTACAATAAGGAACATTCGTCCAGTCAACCTCTCCGTCCTGTATGTCGGTAATCCGAAGGAATTTGGGGCCGACAGCTTGAAAGTCTGCGGATGCGGTTACGCCGTAGTCGATTAGTTCGGCAAGTTCACCAAGAGGCACCCGTCTCACGACAGCATCCCCTCCAGTACCTTCATTCCATCCCTGATCTCATCCTCCAAACTTACCAGCTCCGCCAGAATCTCCCGCGGTGAACGATGCGCCACCGCCTCCCGCAACACCTCCTTGTAGCGGTTCAGCGACAGGTCCCACCCTGCCGCCGCGATCTCCGCCCGCGGCACCACGAAGCTCGCCGCCGTGCGCGGCCGCTCCCGTTCCAACCCGTCGCGCTGCAGCCACCGCGCCAGCACATCCGGCAGGTTGTTCTTCGCCGCTTCGGCCGCGTCCAGCGCCGCCTTCGGCTCCGGACCCAGCCTGTCCTCCGGCAACAGCGGCTGACGCTTGTCGTCCAGGCTCCAGCCGTCCGCCGCCATGTCGTAGAACCACACGCCCTCCGTGCCGCCGCTGTCCGTGCGGGTGAACAGCAGGATGGCGCAGGACACGCCGGCATAGGGCCGGAACACGCCCGACGGCAGCGACACCATCCCGTCCAGCTTGTGGTCCTCCACCAGGATACGGCGCAGCTCCTTGTGCGCCTTGCTGCTGCCGAACAGCACGCCGTCCGGCACGATCACCGCGGCGCGGCCGCCGGGCTTGAGCAGGCGCAGGAACAAGGCGAGGAACAGCAGCTCCGTCTTGCGGGTCTTGACGATAGCGACCAAGTCCTTGGCCACCGTTTCCGCATCCAGCGCGCCGGCGAAAGGCGGATTGGCCAGAACCAGCGTGTAGCGTCCGGCATCCGCGCCATGCTCCTGCGCCAGGCTGTCGCGATAGCGGATGTCCGGATTCTCCACCCCGTGCAGCAGCATGTTCATCGAGCCGATGCGCAGCATGGTGCCGTCGAAGTCGAAACCGTGGAACAGACCGGCGTGGAAATGCCTGCGGAGCGCCTCGTCGCGCAGCACCTCCGGGTGGTGCGCGCGCAGGTGCTCGCCGGCGGCGACCAGGAAGCCGGCGGTGCCGCAGGCCGGATCGACGATCACGTCGCGCGGGGTGGGCGCCATCATGGCGACCATCAGCTGGATGATGTGCCGGGGCGTGCGGAACTGCCCGTTCTGTCCGGCGGTGGCGATCTTGCCGAGCATGTACTCGTAGAGGTCGCCCTTGGTGTCGCGGTCCTCCATCGGCACCCGGTCCAGCATGTCCACCACCCGCGCCAGCAGCGCCGGGGTGGGGATGGTGAAGCGGGCATCCTTCATGTGGTGCGAGTAGGTGGAGCCGTCGCCGCCCAGGGTGCGCAGGAAGGGGAAGACACGCTCCCCCACCACGGCGAACATCTCGGGCGGGGCCATGTTGCGGAAGTGCGACCAGCGCAGGTCGTCGTAGGGACGGCCGCGCGCGTCGGTGCCTTCGGGGAAGGTGCGCCGGGCGATGGGCTGCTTGACCCGGGCGGCTTTGCGCTCCTCGACGGTGTGCAGGTCATCCAGTCGCCGGATGAAGAGCAGGTACGTGATCTGCTCCATCACCTCCAGCGGATTGGCGATGCCGCCGGTCCAGAAGCTGTTCCAGATTTGGTCAATCTGGTTGCGGATATCGCCGGTGAGCATGCAGATGTCCTGAGTTCGGTCAGTAACAGCGTACCAGACGAAAGCTGCAATCCAAACCAGCCGCGCTAGCCATGTCCGCTATCCGCGGCTTGCCGCTCCAAAGCGGAATGGCGGCTTTCGGCCAGATCATGCTAACGCAGGATGTCCGCTTCCGGTAGCTCTGGTCTGAGAGCAGACAGGCCGCTTCCCACCAGAACCCGACATTCAAACTGAGACAGTGCCGACGTGGCCGTGGTCTATGCAATCAGCACTGTAAGGAATAGGGCCGCGTGCTCACGCACGCGGCCCTATTCGTCACGCGCTGAGTGTTGCCTTGCGTGCCTGGTCTACCCGGCCAGCCGCGATCAGCCAATCCGTGGCGTCCGCCGTGCTATAGGGCGTCCAGGTCTCGCCACGCCGTGCCATCTCAACCGCCCGGCTGACCCCGTGCGCCTCCTGGCATCGCTGGTGCGCCAGGACCAGCAGCTCCGCCGACCGGCCCAGCAGCCCGTCCGCGTCCTGCTCCAGCAGGCCCCGCCATTGGCCACCGCCAGCCTGGGCCATCGCCAGGCGCTCGCCGGCCCCGACCGCGCGCTTGCCCGCCTGGTCAGCACGGCGGCACGCCTCGACGGCTGCCGCCACCACCGGCCGCAGTAGGCTGTCCAACGCCGGGCCGCGCTCGGACGGCGTCAGCGGCAGCACCTGCTCGGCGATGTAGCACGCCGTCTCGGCATCCACCTGGTTTGCCAGCTTCGGGTCAGGGAGCTCCAGGAAGAAGCCCTCGACCACCTGCATCACCTCCCGCACGTCAGGCTCGATCTTGTAGATCGCAGCCATGGACGGCGCGGTGCGCTCCTCAACCGGAAAGCGCACCACGTTCGTCAGGCCCGGCATCAGTTCGATGTTCACAACCCTTGCTCCTCATCCATGGCCGGACTCTAGCGCCAACGATTCGAGCCGTGCAAGCTAATATGTTGTTTTAGTTGTATTTATTCGGTCTAGCGGCAGTTGCACGCTGCGGCAGCCAGAAGCATGGCGCTGGCACCAGCCAATCCTTCCCCGTTCGCGTCCGCACGCGCGATACGGGGGAGGCGGCGCTTGCGCGCCTGCGCCCTCTTGCCAGGAGCTGCGAGGAAAGATGTCCCGACCCGTCCCGTTGCTGAAGCAGGCTGCCCTCTCTCACTTCCGGCCCGAGGCTGACGCTCGGCTTCAGCACCACCCTCACCAGCTCAGCCTGTTCGCAGACACGGATGATGCTGCCACCACCGTGGACGCCCCGGCTGCGCTTGACCTCGACGTGGTGGAGGAGCAGCAACGGCAGGAGCACGCCTGGCGCTCGCGCCAGGACTTGCTGCGCGCCGCACAGCTGGCCCTCGCCGCCCAGCAGCTGTGGGGCTTCCCCAACCTGATCCGCAACCCGGACGGCCCGTGGCAGGATCTGCGCGGCGCAGCCTGCGACCCTCACGCCTCCCGGCAGTGCTGGCCCGCTTACTACCTCGTGCGCGCCGACGCCGATGACATCCAGCGCATCACTGTCCACATCCGGCCCGGCTGCGCCGACATCCCGGCCATCGAGCGCGCCGCAGCGGTCCTGGCCGGGCTGGCGCCGGTCAGCATCGCTGCTTGCACTCTCTCGCATCCCCGGCACGAGGCGTCCTGACGCAGCCTCCTCCCGGTTGCCCAGCGCCCGTAGGGCGAGACACTCTGTCCGGATTATCCCCGGATTTCCCCCATCATATGCTCAACCGCTTCCTCCGGCGTGCCGATGAACGTCCCGCCGCCGTCGTCCTGGACCGCCACATACTGGCCACTCAGCAGCTGCGACCGCATGTGCGCCAGGGCCATCTCCGCCAGCTCCTCCGTGCCAGCTTCCCGACGGTCGTACGCCGCCCGGAGCTGGCGCACGACGTGGGCCGCGTCCAGTCGTCTCCATCCCATCGGACCTCTCCACTGCCCTGTGACCACGTACCTTATATGTAGCGGCGCGCAATGATGTACGCCTCGGCGCGCAATCAAGGGTGGTTTCTGGCGCACATTGATTGAGACTGGCGGGGGTGCCCGACGCAGGCTCTTGGAGATTGGGCGCACGGTCATTGAGACGGACGCAAGATCATGCGAGCCGGCGCACGGTCGGTAAGACGGATAGACCGCAAGGAGAGCTGCCAGGGCTATTGGGAAATCCCCAAGGCGATAGGTGCTCCGTCATGTTCACATGGTCGGCAGTACCCCGCCATCGACCCGTAGGTTGATGC
>JAABUK010007978.1_pt1 | contig 15058 bp, 14 predicted proteins | sample 5559141 | NCBI WGS metagenome assembly JAABUK01 (sample SAMN10711869, study PRJNA513367) | rock metagenome | isolation source: Antarctica rocks | place: Antarctica: Victoria Land, Pudding Butte nord | collected 2016-01-03
CAGAGTGAGTTTTCTGTCCTGTGCTAGTACATTAGTAAAGATCTGCTTCTGCTTCTGCTTCTGCTTCTGCTTCTGCTTCTGCTTCTGCTGGCTGGATATGGATGTCATACGGTTTTACTTTGGGTCACAAGCTGGAATTATTTTGGGGGGGGGGGTAATCCAGCATCAAATTGTGATGGTGGTGGTGGTGACACTACTGAAGGGACTACCTACCTGTTGCCGTGTGGGATGCTGAACGAGGAAGGGCATGGTGTGGAGAAAGTGCGCGCTCTTTTTGGGTATTGGATGGATTTTCTTTGTTATCCCCCATGCGTGTCTGATGCCTTCTGTTCTTCTTCTATATTTATATAACAGTCTCTTCTATCTATACATCTATTGTAGATGCTCTTTACATATCCTGATTCGGCATTTCTTCAAGTCGTACATGCTGGAAAGAGAAGTCCAACGGGTCTACTCTGCAGAAGTTGTGTTGACACTCAATAGGAAAGATCGACAGCGCTGATTGAGGCGTTCTTAACCCCCCTCTGTCCAGGCGCGGAGGGGAATATGTTCTGAGGGGCACCGGTGGATGGGAGCTTTTTGTCCTGTGTTGTTTGCCCGTCAGGCACATGTTCCTACGTTCCAAACATCTTGCTCGGAAGCGTTTGTAGATGGCTGGTGATGGTCGTGGCCGTGGCTGATGCATATATTGAGAAGTGGAGGAGTGTTGGAGGTCCTCCTTGGCGGCGGCTGACTCAGCATGGGCCTATGTTTCTATTTCCTTGCTAGTTTGCGTAGATGGCTTCCTCCCTGCACAGTTACACGCATTCATCAAGGAGCTCTTCAATGCCTAAAAAAAAGAAAGGACGTTAGCTTGCTTTGTACAGAAGAAAACCACAGGAGTGCCTCTGTCACCCAAAGAATTGCCAACCCGTATTGAATCGACTGTCCTGCGCTGACAGAAGGACCAGCATATCGAGTGTTTGCAGGTGGTGCTGGGGGAGGGAGATTGAAAGACGGACTAGGTTCAATTCCTGTTAGCGCCGTCATGGTCAATTCGTCTTTGGCCTCTCTTCTGGTGGTTGGTGAGGTGGTAATTTGGCATTGGAGATACCAAAACACCCACGCTCTTGAGGAGGAATGCGAGATAGGCCTCTTTTCCGATCCTTCCACTGTCCAGCCAGGAATGCCATCCTATCCTCAAGAGACGGAGGCGCAGCGAAACGCTTGCCACATGAAGCCTCTAGCTTTGTGCCACAATGCCGGAATGGCTTCTTCCGCGATATAAGGCTGCATGATTAGTGCGTTTCATCTTTGGTTATTTCCGGATATGGCGCCGCACGAGCCACCTTGGCCACATGCGACAATGCACGGACCATGCCCTAGCTTTATTTGAGACGGCAGGGCTGAGAAGGAGGATCAAGCTCAGCCTCACAGCAGACGCACACCTCCACATACGCTCGGATCACTACCGTGCCGATCAACGTTGTACGCGTAGAGCTATGTATGTTGTACGAGAGCAATGGGCTGGGTGTTGTTGGAGCTGTGCTGGGTGTCGTGGTTTGTCGTGGCAGATCTAATCCAGAAGTCTGAAGATGTTGGACGTGAACTGCAAGAAGTCCAGCTGAGGGCATGTGAAAGTCGTTAGAGCCCGGAATCATCGGTTAGTCCAGCTGAAAATATGGTCCCAGGATGACGCCTTTGTTTGAGCCAGAATGCCATTATTTCGGCCGTTCGTATTGCAGAGGCGGCGACTGATCTGATTGATCATACCACCCTTGAGCTATGGAAAGCCCTCAATCATGCTGGCCACTCGACGCAATGAAGCGTTTCTATCACACTTTAGTCTGACCGGAGAGCCATTCTGCCAGGCTGCCGGCTGTCCGAGAAGGATTCAGTTTCGCGGGCTCGCGCTGCTGACTGCACTCTCAAGTCCGAGTCAATTGCAGCAGGTGAAGAGCGCTGGTGGACAAGGCGATCAACATCTCAGCAAGCAGATTATATCCGATCCTGAGTTTCTGCCTTGTGGAACAATTGCAGAGATACTCGCATCGGATTCCGGAGAGTCGCAATGTTCGTATTTTGTGACCCATCGAGCCCGTCCAGCAGCAGTATAAGTCGCACATGGCCTGCCTTCCACGTAAATCCTGCTCGGTCGATACAACATCGGTGTAGGGCTTCGCACGCCGGGGGGAACCAACCCGCCAAGTCCTTCGCGCAACCCCCAGTACGCTGTGCGGACACTGATTGGCGGGACAAGCGTGTGATGCAATTGGCGGGACCAGTGTCTGATGCCATTGGCGAATGGGAGAGCTGGGTGAATAACGGTGTGGCGGCTGAGGGATGCAGGAACACGGTGATGCGACCGTCGTGGCTGCTGCTTTCGCCGTTCCGACCAGATCGATCCTTCCCACTTCGACCGCGTTTCAACGGGGAAAGAACGACGAGCAGGCAGTCGTGACGAGCCCTGCTAGTCCGAGCACTATGGCCCGTTCGGGGCTGGGGCCCGGTGCTAGAGCTGCTAGCTCACGGCCGAAAAGGCGAAATGGCGAAACGCCCTACTGCGGCTGCTAACTTTAGGGTCCCAGAGCGCGCTTTCCGGCCAGATGATTGGCTGCCGGCGCGCTAGACTTGCACCAGCCACTGTTAAGCCTCTCGCCCTGGTCTCCACTCCTCCGTCCACACCTCGATTCCACACTTCTCCACCAGGGCCGCCAAATCGGTCGGGATGGCGGAGTTCGGAACCTCTCTCTCCCATACGCCATCAATGCTACCCTTCCTGTGGCTCTGTCGCTCTACAACGGCCACAGAAACGGCCTGTTTTCAGACCCGCTGCAGCGGTATTGGACATCAATGCCAATATATACGGCCCGCTGCACCAGTCTGACATATGGCATCAGACATCGCAAAGCATTGCTTGCTTCGAGCGAGACATCTCGGTCTGTCCCTTCCACGCATCATTTGACGTAACATCCCTGTCACTACCTAACATGGACGACTCCAATCTCTCACCTCATCAATCGAACACATCCCGCCATGTCCGGCCGGCTTCCTACTCAAAGACCAGCAGTGCTTCTTGCTCCAATGCAAAAGCCAATGAGGACTGGACCAAGATGGCAGATCTAGCAGAAAGAAGACGGGTTCAGAACAGAATTGCGCAACGCAATTATCGTCAGTCAACCTACAAAAAAGGTCTCATAGAACATCCAGCTGACACGTTTGCCCAGGTCAAAAATTGAAGAAGCGTCTGGAAAGAGCAGGAGAGCTGGAAAGGCGTGCAAGCTCTACATCGCCACCTTCGACCAATGCCCTCCTAGCTGGTTCCCTATCGAGCCCGGAAACCCGAGACAGGAGTCGGTCAACAGGGGCAGCTGTCACTCCAAATTTTGTACCTCCACCACCGATGCGTCTATACCAAGAACTGTTTCCTGAGCAGTATGACTCAGTGCATGGCGACCCATTTCCTGCGGTTAGTGAAGGGTACTTGAAACAACCGACGACTCCAGCACCTGTTCCCTTCTCATTCCTAGGCTACAATCAGCCTGTTCCGGCTTCCTACCCGGGTTATCATCAAAATTCTACCTTTACCGATCTCCCGTCTATATCAGGCCCATATCTCAACCCCATGCATCAAGGCCAGTATGCTGTTGACGGGTCGTCCATAACGACAACCAGTGGCCCTCCAATCACGCCAGTCACACCTTCAAGTCAGCGAGATTGCTATCCAGTGAACGATCGGCCCTCCTATCCCATTGATTTCACCCACACATACGACAACGCGCAAATGCCCACCACTCTACCTTACACAGATTCCGCTACCTCTGTAAATCTCTCCGATTTCTTTACTCCGAACTATCCCTCATCATAAATCCTGCCCCAAAACAAAAAGAAGAAAACGTGAACATCGACTATTTCTTCCTTATCATTTTCGTTCTTCCAGTCATGTACATCGGCGAAATACCGTCAAGGCGAAAAGCTGACCCCGCATATCTTCGACAGAGTCCCTTTTCTTCTAGTTCATATTCTTCTTCGGGACATTCATTGAGATCGTTGGGAGAACAAACGCCGCCGATTCCAATTTTCCGAAACGATTAGCAATCTTGGTTTAGGGGTAGTGGATACCTGCGACAATACGAAGGGTCGCCCTTGGGGCAAACTCGAAAACGTCCCCCGTGAGCAGACCGGCGGACAACTTGTCCTCGAGGCACCTACGGCGAAGCAAAGGCAGATCAATCACGCGGGACCCTCGCTACTTCGATCGTCTTTTTGACTGTCACATACCCTTTTTGGATGGCCGATGTTAAATATGGACCGGAGGCCCTGGTATCATCAAGGACAATTTCATATCTGTAAAACAACACCCTCCAAATGGTTAGAACGTTCAAGTCATATTCTTCCGTCTTGCATCTGTCTTGCCAGAAATTCACCGGTACTCTCGGCTGTATGAATTGTACGTACAACCATTACATGTACTTCACAATCAATGTGGTGTTGCTGAGTAAATAGAGCCAGCGTCTTCTTAGCCCTGGCACTCACTCTCAGCTAGGACTGCAGTTGCCCGATCGGGATCTAAATGCTTGGCAATTACTCGTCACTTTTCAAGTAGATGTGACAACGACTATTGTAGCACCATCATCCACTTGATGTCAAGTGTTTCATAGGCCTAACCCAACTACAAGCCCTTCACCTCCTGGCCACAGTCGAAATCCTATCTAGAATAAGATGGCCATCGAGCGCAAGTTGCTTTTCGGGGGTGATCTGTAAGCCCTCCTCTCCTGCCATTCGACGCAACGGTCCATCAATGCACTCAATCGTCTTTGTCACGAAAGCCTCCCAGCCATACTCACTGAAACTCTGCTAAGGAAGTGGAATGCCAACGACTGGAGAGCAAGCGATGATCGAGTCCGTGGAGGAAAGTCGCAGGTAAGTTAGACAGAAGATTCAACCCAACCTTCTCAGTGTTCTTCCTCTATTATTTACTTCTATTTACGTCTTGCTCTCACATAGACCCAAGAAAACCCATCTTTCACTCGCACATATGCACACACCTCGCCCCTTTCCCATCATCAGACCTCTCTGTCACCATCCGAGACCTGGTGAACGACGATGGTAAGACATCGTGTTAAACGTCCTGCCCAAAATCCATTCCGTCATCGTCATCACAAAACCTCATCTCGCAACCCCGCCTTCTCCCTACTCACCCCCAACCCCACAACTCACACATCCATAATAGTCCCACCTAACTCCCCTCCCCTCCCCCTCGGACCCCCACCTCACCAACCAAACCGCCAAATTCCACGGTACGCTCGACATCACCACCCTCGGCTCCGCCGGCTTCGCCTCCCAACGCACCTCCTCCACCCTACCAACCTGGGACCTCCGGCCTTACTCCGGACTCAACCTAGTTATCACGGACGGGGACGAGAAGACGTACACGTTTACTCTCAAGGATGACTTGCTGGAGCCTGATCCGGAGAGCGGGAGAGAGAAGGCAACTTTGAATTGGGAGGTTGATTTCTGCGTGGCGAAGGAGAAGAAGGAGGAGGGGGGTGGAGAGGAGGAGGAAACGGAGGAGGAGGAGGCAAAGGAGATATTCGTCCCCTGGCAGAATTTCAAGCCAACGTATAGGGGCAAGGAGAAAAGGACCGTCAAGCCGCTTGATTTAATGCGGGTCAGCAGGATGAGTTTGATGATGAGGAGGTATGGCACCCGCTCACTCCGCTCGTTTTGTTATGCCGCGGGCTTCTGCTCTCTTGAGAACCTATGCTGCTTTCTTTGGTAGAAAGGCGGATCGGGCTGACACTTTCTCTCCTTGATCTTACAGCTTCTTCGGTACGCAAGAGGGCGACTTCAGCTTGACGTTGAGGTCTATTGAGGCGGTGACGGTGGAGGAGCAGGAGGCAGCAGATGGGGGCGCGGCGGCGACCAAGCAAATGCATCAGAGGGGGGGGAATGATTCCGAGAACTCGATGGTGGAAGGGTCTGATCGAGAAGGGGTGGAGTCTCAAGCGCATCCCAGACGGCAAAGCTGGCGGCAGTGGATTTGGGGAAGGGGTTGGAAACTCTGAGCGGGAGTCACAATCATGGAGACAGGGTCAAGTTCTGGATTTGGAATTCATTCCTCCTCCTCCACCAAGACCCTCGTCCAATCGAACCTCCTCCACCTCCTCTTGAACCCCTCCACCCTCTGCTCCGTATCCGGCCCCCTCCTCCACCTGCCTTGCCTCCTGACCACCTCCGGATCCGCATCCACCATCCCCCCCACCACCTCCCTCGCAAACAAGTCCCCCTTTGGCCACACAGCCGGATCCTCCACCACATGTCCCATCCCCCCATCCAGCTCAAACCAAACATGGAAATACGGCAGTTCCTTCACCAGACTCCTCCTGAACGCCAACTTGGCCAATCCGCCCTCTTTACTCTTCTTCAGCGTATCGATGATCTTCTGGTGCTGGGCCCACTCGCTCTCGGCGGCTAGGAGGGCCTCCCTGAAGAATGCAGGGGCCGTCTCGCCCGCGCCCCGCGGTAGCGGCACAACCTCCATGCTGGCATGGCGTTTGCGGTGCGGGTGAGCCGCATTCTCGTAGAAGATGAGGTCGAGGCCCTGGTCGTGGTAGAGCCGCGTGAGAGATTTCATGAAGTTGCGGATCTCTTCCCATTCGTCATCGTCGCATTCGAGGAGGTTGGTGCGGTGTTGGATGGGGATCAGGCAGGCGCCGCCACCACCGAGGGGGGAGACCTCGGGTTCGGTGGGGAGGGTTAGATAGGTACGCGTTGCGAGGGAGATGACCGGGGCGACGGGTGGGGTGTTGGTGTCTTCGTGGTGGCAGAGTGGGCAGGTGTCGAGGATGCGGTTCATCTTTTGGAATTCGGTGACGGTGGTGTTGCGGAGGTTGATTTCGGATTTTTGGACCCGTTTGGCTAGTTTGGAGGCGTTTTCGTCCATGTATTCTAGGTCGTTGGAGAATTTGGCGTCTTTGGCGATGCGCTCGGCGAAGCGTTGGCCTTCGCCTCCGGTTTGGCCGCGCGTTCGTCGCTCTTCCCGGACCATGTCTTCGATGGACATGTCTTCGTTCTCCTCGAGTTGGCCGCGTTCACGGCCACGGCGGTTGGCGACTGGTTTGGCTTCGTTACGGGGAGCAGAAGAGAGCATGCGGTTTTCCATCGTGCCGAGGATGACGACTTCTGGGGCGTTGTTGGTTCTTGAGGCTACCGCGAGGTTGTACTCTTCTTCTAGCCTTGCGGCTTCAGGGGCCTTTCGGAGCTGGGCTTTGAGGAGTTGGGCTTTTAGCTTGTTGAGTGATGTCTGGTCCAGCGGTTGTGTTGTCGGCTGAAGCGTCTCTGTTGGCACTATTAAGCCTTTTTCTGGCAGTAAAATGTCGTTTTCTGCGTGTCGTGGTTCTGGTGATCTCCTGATGCCGGCAGAAAGCTTCCTCTCCTCAAACAGCTCACCGCTTGGCTTCTCCTTGCCAACATAGTCAGCTCCGTATGTTTGACGTCTTTCCAGCTCAATTTCTTCCTCGCGTGTGTCATCAAATTCCCGCAGGTCGCCATAGCGCTCTAAGGCAACGTCCTCAACTGTTCGTCCCGACTCCTCAGCCTGCCGGTAAACTTGCTTCAATTTGGTCATCCGCCATTTCGAGCCTGCGTCGTCGAATGTGTAGGAAACTTCATGTTGAGCCGCTTCGTCTAGGGCATCACCCTCTGGTGTCGCATTATGTAGATCTCGCAGATGATGATTTAACTCCTTGTCACGAAGCTTAAGCTCAAAATTGGCACCAAGTGAGCTGGCTTTTGGAGCAGAGCGGGTGCGTTTGCGTCTCTGAACATAATCGATATCGAGCGCTGAAGGCGCTTCCATCCATGAATCGCGCTTCAATTCATCCGTTGGCAATGGTGTCATCTTTTCCGGTTCTGAAACCCCCAGCCCATCCTGATCTCTTTGAGTATGACGCTGATTTCTGTGCCTATGCCGTCGCCTATGGTCATCTTCTTCGTCATCGCCTGACCTCCGCCGTCTTTTATGCCTATTCTCGTCTCTGTCTTTCTGTCCCGAACTGTCATGCCTTGACGAGTGGTGTTGTCGGTGTCTCCGTTCGGATCGTCCAGTCTCCCCGCCTTTACCTCTATATCGGTGAGGGCGATCCTCGTTCTTGCTCGCTGCAAGGCCCTTCTCGAAGTCCTCGAGAGTCATTTTTGTGACTATGGGCGGTTTCGCTATGTTAGAGACTTGTTTCTCCCCCAACTCTTCGATTTTTCATCTAGAGCTCTCCCGCTCGGTGCCGCTTTAGCGGCCGAGCAAAGTCTAAGTGCGCTACCCTACCTTCTATTCTGACATCTCTGTCCGTACGGAGTATCTCTGCGCGGTAGTTCCGCAGGGCGTTTATCCCTCGTGTCACTGAATGGGCAGCTTTCCTATTTGAGATTGTCCCTCGTGTCACTGAATGGGCAGCTTTGCTGTTTGAGAATAGGAAAGCCGCCCATTCGGTGACACAAGGGATAGAGCAATCTTAGAAGCTAATAAGCACAGAGATGTTCTATCTCTTCAATAGAATGATCTCACTTTCTACTGGCAAGTAAGACCAGTTTCAGAGTCCAAGTGCGAGTCAGGTATTGAAGAGTCGGGTGGTTTTCCTATCCAGCTTCCTCTCTTCGGTGTGATGCGCGGTCGCAACGCGTACGAAACGCACGCGTTTCTCATGCTCAACAACGGTGGATTAAACTCAGCTACCTCTCAAAGAGAGTACTAACGCCGGACACCACGAGAAGATATAAATCCATCGTCCCAACTGCGTCGACAACGCGCAGTCGCTCGGTGCAAGCTCACCGAGGGCGGCACTAGAATTAGTGCACCAATTAAGTGCAATCTAATTGACAATTTAATCGAGATCAAGATATAAAAATAGCTTCCACAATCTTTATTACTAAGCTGAGATTACTAAGACAATGTTCGAACAGCATCAGTTACAGATAGAGTGCTGAGACGTTATCGAGCATTATGAGACATTACAGTGATTCATATCTAATCGATCTAAGTTACCAAATACATAGACTGAATAAATCTCTAAAGACTGTTTTTATGATCACTTTATAGTTAGACAAATCAAATCAAGATAATTGACAATTAACTTCAAATCAATTCAGAACAATCAATCAACTTCAAATCAATTTAAGATTATCGATCAACTTCAACTATTAAAGTCAATCTCTTCTCTTCTCTACTATTCTTTACACTAAGTATATAAATAATATTATTTTAACAACAATTATCCTAAAAAGATTTATGCTAATCTTCCCAGATCTATCAAAAGAAGCAAGCAACAATGTTCAATCGCTATAGAAGATCCGGTCAAAACGACCCGCATGTGACTAGAATGCTCGGAGCTTGGATCAACAGATTGCGCAGTCCGAGCCTCGACCCACCATGTAAATTGTGTCGAGGCAATGGCTCCTATACTACTACACGTACGAGACCAATAATCCGGCAGTGCGGTACTTGCTTCGGAACGCGTAAGACTCGGTCCGACGTTGCAACGGCGTGGGAGGGAAAATGTGGCTGTGAGAAGGACCCCAATTGCTGTTGGTGCCCCGGGAACGACAGAATCTGGTGGAAAGAGTGCACAGTTTGTCATGGAAAGGGTAAAACGGAGAAGCAGGAACAACGTATGGCTACGGCGCTTTGCAGGTGTTCTTTCTCACCGGTCAAACAGTCTGCGCCTGGAACTGCCAAGACAAGCTTCGCAAGGTCCAAGGCTGGCGTTATAAATAGGGATCCCTCGATCATACAGAGGAGGAAAGGCTAGATGATTCCGGTAACAAGGACTGAGTTCATAAAATGAGTTGACTACGGAAGAGGAACAAGACTATGGAACTATAGAACAAGGCATCGCTTATATATCCAAGGAGAATCGTGGTGATCATAATAATCACTCTGATCACTGACGATCACCCTAGTCATTCTGGTCAGGCTTCTTCCGCATTGGGTGTAGTGTGGTCGTGGTGATCATAGTGATCGTGAATGATCTTCCTGATCACCTTCTTCCATGCTGTGCCGGTCGGGGCTGTCTCGGTCCACCTCCCCATAGGGTGGCTATGATATTCTCGCGGAGAGGGGAGTGGCTTTCTATATACGTATCCGGATAGGCCGCGATCTGACTGATGGCAAAAATTAAGGAAAGGATAGAAGCGCGAGAGGGGAGGCAAGTAGGGTGGGAACGAGATGTAAAACCGAAAACCCCTTTGGATAGGTGGTGTTGGCGGTTCTGTTGGCATCCCTGTCTAGCATGGGTGCAGAGGGTGCCAAAAGCAGCGTCAATATGGATACTCCCTGTTGTCAAGGATGTCCCCCTTGCTCACCATCTCACACCTTGTCTTCGTATCCTCCATGGTAAGAAGAAAAGTCGAGGAACCAGACGGAAGATACGAAAGAGGTGCTATGGCAACTTCGGGAGACCCTAGAGTGATACCAGAATCTAAGACGCCAGACTCCGGCAGTGTCGTGCTCTGCCCCCATGTGTCCCTAATACACTCCTCGACTCATGTGGGAAACTTCCTTTTCACTGCCGTCTTCCCTTGGGTTGTCTCCAAATGTGCACTGCGCTACCCCGTTTCATCACATCCAGGCTGCTGCAATCTCCTGAGCTTCTTCGTAATTTCTGGCTTATTAAGTATTCCAGCCGCTGCGTGGACACTGATAACGACAAAGTCCAATGCTGATCCCTCTTTGTGGGCGGCTGCTGAGGGCCGGAACGAGGAGACAAGGAAACAATGACGCTAACCACTTCGTGAGAATCGGGCCACCCTACCAATTCAGCTACAGATCTATTATCCACACCAAGAACATCCCTCCACTTCTCGTATTCCACCTCGGGAACAAGTTGTGATCGTTCCAGTTGAGCATCTATTTCTTACTTACCCACTACTCTGTGTGGAATAAACCGCTGCATTCGGACTTGCAGTTGACCGCCTATTGTCAGAACGGCCGGGTTCCGAACAAGGATGTCAGACAGCCAGATGGATGGCAAGACGATATTGGGTGGATGGTCTTCACGGTCAAAACCATGCGAGCCCTCGGCGGCTGACTGTGAAAGTACGACGTACACTGCGGTGGCTAGCTGAACGCAGGACATCAAATGGGTATTCGTTTGCTGGCTTCATGGGATAGTGTATATATATTATGGTATTCCCACACGATGCGGAAGAGGAAATCTTCCCAAGGTACTCACTTGGATACCATGGCCACCATCAACGGCATAGCAGGCAATCAGTACACAAGAGGGACACAGGAATATGAGAATTCCAAGTACCAATATGCGACTTCCAGCTACGAAACGGAGAGGCGCATGGATCCACAACTGATCATTGTTGCCAACAACAGAAACGACATTGCACTGGCGCTGAAGTACGCCAAATCTCAAAAAATTGCCGTCGCCGTTAGGACCGGAGGCCACCAGTACAGCGGAGCATCATCTACGGCCGCCCCTAACATTCAGCTGGATTTGAAAAGCACTTTTAGAGGTGATGACGACCAACACTTTTACGAGACTGACGGGAAACCGTTCGTTCGCACAAGCGTCAGCTGGAGTCTGGGAGCATTTAACGCCTTTCTCAAAAAGCACCAAGTATTCGTGCCACATGGACAGTGCGTCAATGTCCACCTCGGAGGCCACGTCCAAACCGGTGGATATGGGCAACTTGGGCGCAGCTTCGGCCTATTCGGAGACCACGTCGTCTCGCTCGAGGTGGTGGATCACGAGGGGAACTTCAAGGAAGTGACTAGGGACAGTGATCGAGAGCTTTTTTACGCCATTCTTGGAGGTAGCCCCGGAAACCTATGTGTGATCACCCACTTCACGATTGAGGTCCACCACGATAAAGACCACAGGGGCTCCCGGGGCTTGAAGTCGCTATATTGGTACAATGCTGAAACGCTGAAGCACCTGCTGGACATCTTAGTTGAGATGTCGGATGACGAGAATTTTCCACGCAATTACGACTTTTGCATCAGCGTGCTTAGCTCATCCAACAAGCTCTTGGACTTGTTTCCCGAGATAGACGGAAAGATGAGAGAGGAGCATCCTGACCTTTACGGAGATGACGACATCCCCTTCTGGCCTCGTATGATCATCGTATATGCGCAGTGGGTTCCATTCGACAAGAACGACGTTTGTGACATGGGTTGGTTCAATCGCATAAGAAGGAACTCCCTCTTCAACCTTCCGGTGAAAGAGAAGAGTATGTCCGAGCTCACAAGTGACTGGATATTCAGGAACGTGCGAGAATTCGACCACCCATACATCAAGCGCACCCACCTGACGAACTCGAGGACTCTCGGTGCCGACGGTTGGGCCGGCTGGATCGCAAGCCGCATCGACGCTATAGTGAAGCCCGAGGAGAATCGGTGCTGGGTGTCCGCACAGCTACAGTGTTTCGGCGGCAAGAACTCCAAGTTTGTCACGAATAGCGACAACGGCACATCTTACAGCTGGAAGGACTCCACGGTCGCGTGCACCCTCGACTGCTTTTATGGTCTGGGGGCTAAGAAAACAGCCGAAGAGTGGCATGCAATCAATGACGCCGAAGGGATAGGACCGCAAGGTAAATTCAGCAAGCAGGACCGGCGTGTGCTGTGGGGTTCGTACGGCAGCTTCGATCTGGATGCGAGTTGGAGCTACTATTATGAAGACCGGGCCAAGTATGAGAGGCTACGTAAAGCAAGGAGCGCGGCCGATCCTGATGGCGTGTTCACACCGAATACCTTCTGCGTAGGACGCGACATCCAGGTCCCTTTGCTGCACTCGGACGGTACCTCGAAACTACAGTAAATGCTGCCCTTCTGGAAGGGGGATTTCTTCGTCATCATTTTTAGAATGAATCCAAACTAATTTAATGACAATGCCAAATATCTAAACAAAACCCTCAAACCCCTCCAACGAATTCGTGCTACTTACACGTTCCTGTTGTCGGATTCGGTGTGGCGAGGTACATAATTGTCGTAGTAGCAATGGCTACTGCGATTTCGCTTTTAGCCCAGCAGATTAGCTCCATCAGTTCCCCGCATGGCCTGAGTAGAAAGTCTCCCCGCAGACAAATCATTTCTTCTACGAATCAATAACTCTTACCTTATCCTTTCCGCGCAAACAGCGTTAATTCACGCCGAGGTCCTACAACGTCGCCAAAAACCATTCTCTGGGAAACCCAACTAGTAAAGTGCAACCATGGCTGATTCTCCAGTGGCTGTGGTTTGCGTTGGGATGGCAGGTGAATTGCTTGCTTCTTGCCCGCCTCGATTCACTTCCTAACGATTGTACAGGTTCTGGCAAGACGACTTTCATGCAGCGCATTAATGCACACCTCCACTCGAGGAATCAAACCCCATATGTGCTCAACCTAGACCCTGCAGTTCTCTCGGTACCTTTCGAAGCCAACATCGACATCAGGGATAGCATAAATTACAAGGAAGTTATGAAGCAATATAATCTTGGACCCAACGGTGGGATTCTCACATCTCTAAACCTTTTCGCTACGAAAGTGGATCAGATATTGTCTCTCATGGAGAAACGGTCGAAGGCGTCGCCCGATACCAAGACTCGACCTCCTCGCCATTTCCTTATTGACACGCCAGGCCAGATTGAGGTATTTGTTTGGTCAGCGTCTGGAAGCATCCTGCTCGAATCTCTGGCTTCATCGTTCCCAACTGTCATCGCCTACATAATTGATACTCCTCGGACATCCTCGACATCAACTTTCATGTCAAATATGCTCTACGCATGCTCCATTCTTTATAAAACGAAGCTTCCAATGATTCTTGTCTTCAATAAGACAGATGTGCAGGACGCAGACTTTGCGAAGGCATGGATGACTGACTTCGAGAAGTTTCAGGAAGCCCTGCACGAAGAAGAAGGAAAAGGTGTTTTTGGCGGGGAAGGCTTCGCCGGCGGTAGCGGCTACATGAGTGCTTTGCTAAACAGTATGAGCTTGATGTTGGAGGAATTCTACAGCCATCTCAGCATGGTGGCAGTGAGCAGCACGACTGGTGACGGGGTGGATGAATTTTTTGAGGCTGTTGAAGAGAAGCGGAAGGAGTTCCACCGAGACTACAAACCAGAGCTGGACAAGCGGAGGCAGCAGCGAGAAGACGAGAGGGCAGCAAATAAGGAGCAGGAGTTGACGAAGGTTATGCAGGATCTCAACATGTCAGCTGCACAAAGAAAAACAGCCGCCAAAGCTGAGCCGGACAGTGAAGACGATGACGAAGATGAGAACGACCCAGACCAGTATCCAGATGACATGGACGAGGAAAAGGATGATGGTGATCTGGCGTCAAGATACAAGGCAGCTCTGAGGGATTCTGGAGTCAAGGGCGATATTGGTAATGAGAGTTTTGCAAATTATCTCGCATCCAGTCAGGCAAATAGATGACAATGATACCCATTCTGTTTTTCCAGAGAGACGATTGCCTGGGCAAATCTTGTTCTCATGATCGCGAAATCTTGGCGTTGGCTGCTGTAGCCCTAATATCTTAATTTGGCGCTAGTGCCGACACATCTAGGTCAATATCCTTCCCGCAGTCTTGCCAGGAACAACCTCGAATTTCTTCTCGCCAGAGCATCTCAAGGTCTTCAAGATGCTTTACATCTACTCACAGGAGTCGCTGAAGATCCCCGAAGATGTCAAGATTCACATCAGGTCACGGTTGGTCACAGTTGAGGGTCCTCGAGGTAATCCATCTCTCACCCGTCCAAAGTTAAGCATTCTTATCAATTTGGTGGTGCGAGTGATGAGAAGTGCCCGGTAGCTTGCTAACGCGCTTGCCATCTAGGCAAATTGACGAAAGACCTTTCACATCTCGCAGTCTGCTTCTCTCTCCCCTCCACTAAGGAAGTCTCGATCGAAATCCACCACGGCTCTCGCAAGAATGTCGCGACTCTCCGAACAGTTAAGACACTCATCAACAACCTCATAATCGGTGTCACCAAGGGCTACAAATACAAAATGCGATATGTCTATGCCCATTTCCCAATCAACGTCAATCTCGAAAAGAACAACGATACAGGGCTGTACGAGGTCGAGATCAGGT
>JAABUK010007979.1_pt1 | contig 15056 bp, 13 predicted proteins | sample 5559141 | NCBI WGS metagenome assembly JAABUK01 (sample SAMN10711869, study PRJNA513367) | rock metagenome | isolation source: Antarctica rocks | place: Antarctica: Victoria Land, Pudding Butte nord | collected 2016-01-03
TCATTCCAATGTCTGTTGGCAGACCGCTGTCATACACTGCTCGCCCCATAGTGGTGGCCTGCCAGGCTGCAGCCTTGTCAGGAGAGGCCTGACTGTAGGTCAGAAGCTTCTGGGACCTGCATCCTTGCCACAAAGTTGCTTGAAGAAATCGCAACTTAGCGCCTGTTAGGACCACAATCGTGCAGTTTTTGCTTGCTGAAATGGCGCTGGAATCCAGCTGTAGAGCACAAAGCAGTGACATCGTGACATCGACTAGTGCTGATGCTGCTGTCTGATATGCTGTTCAGGCAGTTGCTTGCTTGGCAGGCAATTGGCAAGGGGCACTTTGATGCATCAGCAATCCTGTTCACTGCTAGCATGTACCTGTGCTTTGCCTGTGAGATGCTTGAGTTGTCTGAAGACAGATTCAGGTTTTGGCAAGTCTTGTGCCCATGACCAATGTTAGTGAACTTCATACAACTAGCTGGACACTCAGAGCAATCACAGTAGAGGAAGTGTCACCTGAGTGCTGCCAAAGCAGTCTTGGTGGCCAGTTGCATCCGGCTGTACTGGGACTGATGACTCAGCAGAGTGCTCTGGATCAGATGGTTGATATCTGGGGCGCTGCCAATGGACCCATTTGCAATTGCCTCCAGCAGCATTCTTTGCAGCTGCTGCGTTGACGTGGATGAGTCATCATGACCAGGCTGACTGGATGATGACTGAGCATTGGGTTGACTTGATGCCGACTGGATGGGCAACAAATGAGCAGCTTGCTGCGCAGACGATGAGTGACTAGCGACTGACTGTCTTCCAGAATGGTGGACAAACACAGACTGGGTACTTGAGGCTTGTGACTGAGGCTGCTGCTGCTGCTGCTGAGAAGCATTTGACGCCAGATATGCATGAGAAGGCTGACTGGAAGCTGAGCAAGCACTGCCCTGACTGGCACTGCTCAGCCTCGCCTGCGACTGACTAGGCTGATGTGATGTAACCTGCTGACAGGCTGCATGCTGCAGCGCTGCTGCGCTTGCTGTGCTTGTAGGAGCAGCGCAGGCTCTGAATGCAGATTCTGAAAGCAGCTGACTGTGCAGGGACGGCACCGGGGCGACTAACAGCTGGCAGATGTCCTTCCAGTCCCCAAAGGATGCTTCGGGATCCCCTTTGCCCATGATGAAGGCCTCGCCTAATTTGGCTTGGCCTGCTCTGCCTGCTCTGCCCACCATTTGGAGGTACTGGGCTCTTGAAACAGGCCCTACTCCCTGCAGCAAATACTGCTAAAGATGTTGACATCACTGGAAGCACCACATGATAGTCATGCTACAATACATGGCTGAGTCTGTTTCGACCACAATCACTGAAACACCATCAACTTGTGGCACGAGCTTCTACACAGACTATGCAAGTGGCAGAGACTTTGCAAGGAGTCTCGTCATCAAGCTTCAAGAGGAAGCCTGCTGCAAGCTGGTCACGAGACCTGACACTGCATGCTGAGCCATGGAACCTAGCGTACAGCCCATACCTGCCACAGGCTTCTCAGGATGACTCGCCGAGCTGGGAGGTTCACCCCAGCAGCCAATGTAGAAGTAGCAGTCAGCACCAGCAGTGCTCCAGACCTAAAGCCTGCTTCTATGGTCTGCCTCTCCTCTGTGGTCAAGCCAGCATGGTGGTACGCCACACCTACACAGGCACACAGTACCTTGACCTGCCAAAATTGAGGTGGCAGTCAGTGCCAGCACCCCAGATTTGAGTCTGGCTTCCATGGTGTGCTTGTCTTGCATGATTGGGAATGCATGTTTGCTTTGCCTCTCCTCCTCTGCCCTTGAATTGCCAAGCAGCTGGCTGCACTGTAAGCTTCTTTTTTCAATCTCAAGGGAGATAATGGAGTGAAGTTTTGTCTTGTATGAAGTGAATGCACAGAATATGGTCCTGCGTGTGAAGACTGCATGTGAGTATGAAATGAATCTTATTGTAGGTCATGTCACTGCATTGTTACAAGCCAGCATCAGGTACTCCTCTGCTGTGCAGTTGCTCTGCATCTGTAGCAATGCCTGCATGACACATGTGGTAGTACAAGTTGAGATGCTTTTGCACCAGCGTTTGACACAGTCTTGCATCTGTGGCACACGCTTGCCAGTCTATTTGAGCACCGTTGCCCAACCTACAACACTGTTTCTACTAAGCACCAGTTCCAGTACACCTGTTGGCACTAGTCTATAACAACATGCTGTTCAGCATTCATGATTTCAGCGCCTTGCAGGCGTGCTCCACAATGTGTTACAGACTGTAGGCAGGTGGACCGTCAGACACCAGAAAGCAGAATTGACACCAGGACAAACAGCAGGAATGTCAGCAAGACAATCGGCAGGACAGAATAACTAGCGTCAGACTTGCCACATCAGTGTTGTTGGACTATCCCGACTGCATTCTGAATCTCTAATCTTGGCACAGTATCAGCAGTTCCCCAAAGGGTCCTTTTGTCCCGACTTAACACCACAGACGAAACACAGCACATGAGTCAAAGCAACCATCAATGGCTGATAGGTACACGCAATCACCTGCCAGCATGAGCTTTTCCAGAGCAGTGTTGCTGAAGCCTCCCATGGCGTCCTGCATGTTCACCACCAGCGCCTTGCGAGCTTCTTGGGCAGCTTCCGCCACAGCTTCACAGCCAGGCTGACTGGGCAACAGCTCTGACAGAAGCTCTGCACAGCTCTGAGTCTGCTTGCGGCTGGCACAGAACACCAGCACTGGCTCACCTGCGTCACACACGCACGGACATTGAGCGAAAGAGGGGGAAGAAGAAGAGGAGTTGAGAGCAGGACAAGAAGAAGAGTGATGCCAACAAACAAGCTGTCTCCCTGCCAAACTGGTTTGGCAGCAGCTAGGCATAAAACACAACAACCGCAACAAAACACAGGGTTGGGGACACTGCTTTTGTTGCGGCTGGCACAGCAAAGCAGCACTTGAATTTCTTTGACTCGTTCTGTACCACACGACCGATCACTAATGGCAAGCCAGCAAGAAGCAATGTAGGCCTGTAGCAAGCAGATCAGTATGCTACCAAGCAATGGACACATCAACAGTGGCAATGTCAACCCAAAGGAGTGTTCATGGCATGGCCTCAGAAAGATATGACGAAGAAATGTTGATAGCAGGGGGCACAAGCAGCAATACCAGACTTGAAATGTGTGACCAGGCCATGCAGGCTAGGTGTTATGTGCAGTGTCCCATGCTTACTCAGCATCACAACTTCGGCCACAAGCGGCACAAGATGATCTTGGTCTCTGGCTGTGCTTTCAGGCAGCTCTCTCATGGCTGTCAGGACCTCATCTGGGTTCCTGGTGCCATTGACCTGCAGCACCACAGGTGTAGTCATGACCAGCATGCCATGTGCTACAAATTGAGACTAAGGCTATAACATGCAGAAAGGCGTGTTTTGCAAGGGGGCAGGGGGAGGACGGAGGGGGGACTGAGGCCAGGAGGCCTGTACCCTGGCATCAACACCAATTAAGCTTCCACACTCAGGAAAACAGGCCCTTTATACCATTTGAAGTTCAAAGGAGACCACAGTGGTCCTCTGCACTAACTTGCAGCAATGGTGTCACAAACCTGGGAAAAAAGACTGGTAACAAAGTTATCATGTTCATTTTGGTGTTTGGCAAGAAACATGGCATTTTGATGCAACACCACAACAAGTAACTTGATGCAGAAAGCTGAATAGTCGGAAAGTTTGCCATGGTATCAATACCTGTGCATGAAGCTACATTAAATGATAATGCTCCTGTCAGTTCTATCTACTGAGCGAGCACTTGCTGTTTGCTAGGCCAAAATCATCCTAGCATAGTCAACAGACCATGGCAATTCACCCTGTAAGAAGTGTCAATGCTTTAGGACTGAGCAGACCTTGGAATAGACACAGCCTTTGAAGACAGCATGCTCTGTGAGTGGGACCGGCCTGAAGTTGGTCAGAAAGAGCTCTGCTCGCATCCAGCTGCGCAGCTCCTGCAAGCCTGCATCAGCACAGGTGGGTCTTGTGGTTCCTGAACCCTCAAATATACATAACGCATTGCTTGTGCTATGAGAAGCAGCATCAGGTAGGTGTTGTGTGCCCTGAACCCTCAAATGTACATCATGCATTGCTTGTGCTATGAGAAGCAGAACCAGGGCCTCCAGGGCAGGGCAAGACCGGGCGAGGCGGGTCAGGGCACTGCAACGCAGGGCAGGGCAGAATCAAGAACGCAGCAGCAGGACATGGCAAGGCAGGTGAAAGCAAGAGTTGGGCAGCCTGGTATGATACTTGGCTTCTCATCAAGTTGACGCCGAAAGGCGTAGTCCTTTATTTTCTTTTCTGAAAGCAAGAGCAAAGGCAAGGAAAGGGCAGGACAGGCATGAGCAGGACAGCAGAGGCCAGGGCAGGGCCGAGCAGAGCTGAATGAGGGCAGGCCTCCCAGGCATAACATGACACCTGCTCACCTCCCATGGTGGCTGACATGCCAATGAGCTGAATGCGATCAGCATAGCGAGAAAACAGCAGCTTGGTAATGGACAGCTCCAGAGGCAGACCCCGGTGGGGGTCGCACACCATGTGCAGCTCATCCACCACCACACACGTCAGCTCCCCTGCACCATTGGCATTGCTTTGCAGGTCACAAATAATTTGGTTACACCACTGCCTATTTGGCAAAAATCTATGGATGTATGCAGCTTGTTCACCACCGCCACACACGTCAGTTCCCCTGCAACATAGCACCCACCCTAAGGTCCATGCACCACATGCAGCACAGCCCACACGTGTCAGCCCATCTGCAGTCAATGTCCCATATTTGGCTGACATGCTAAAAGCGCGCCAGCCATGCATGAGCAAAGTTGCATGAGAAGCCATTGCATGAAAGGCTTGCAGAATCAGCAGCCTGGCTACGGAAGGTCATGTGCAGCTCGTTCACTGAAACGTAGGCAGTGAGCTGCAGGGAAAAGCATGTCAGCAGTCTCGCTTGATGCATTTGCCTTGTGTTGATGCAGTGCATGTGCTTACCTAGCCTGCCCTCTTGCACCAGCTTGTTGATAGCCACATTTGCTTTCTCTATGGTGCACACTGCCACAGACTCGCCTCTGCACAAACAAGTCAGAAATTGCCAGATGGCGTGATATGTGGCATTGCTGTCCATGTTGCAATTCAAATCGTGTAGACCATACAGCACATTGTAGCACCCAGGCTGGCTGACGACGGTACAATTCGATTAGGCAAGGTGCAGCAAAAACACTGTTTGTGACATGCATGCATGCAGCTTCACATGCAAAACCCGTAATGACAGCCTTACACCCCCAATCCCCCTAACCCCCAGTGCAATTGGTGCAATCACACCAATGTGATGGCCGGTTTGCAAAATGTTGGTGCATGTTTGTGAACTGCGTTAGTGCCCTGATCCTCACTGCTCCCATGTGTGCAATATTGTTTTAACCCAGAGGAACCTGTTGCATGCACTACAATGACAGAGCATATGACCAGAATGACAAAGAGTGCTTACCCAGGGGCTAGGGGCGTACCCCCCTCTCCAGACCCATAGTAGCCCTTCACCTTGCATCTCATTGCAGCTAGAATGGTTGTTAAATGCTCAGTCTTCTCGGCAACAACGCTGACATACGGCAGGACTACCAGCGCCTTGCTGTACATCTGCACCAACAAAGCCGCACAATCAACCAATGATTCTAAGCAGCTGGCATCATGCAATTGACACAACACATGACACCTTGTCAGCATGCTGCAGCATGCATGGTCAACAGGACCTTTATCATTTGACAGTTGTTGCACAACATATACCACTGCCTTGGTCAATACGGGCATAATATGCATAACTTCTGCAGGACAGTCATAGCGGCATCTGCAAGGTCTTTAGGTGTTACCAGCAGGCTTGATGAGCAACACTTCTGCACTCAATCACTGTCATCTTCGGCATGCTAATCAAACTCTGTGCAAAGCAGAATAGGTGCCTTACATGGAAACCACCGTGAGGTCTGCCTGGTCTTTTGGTGTTGCTGAGGCGCCTGATCAGCAGGATCTCAGCTACCAAGCTCTTTCCACCAGAAGTGGGTGCACAATAGACCAGGTTGTTGCCGCTCTTTGCACAGTCCAATGCTGCAGCTTGCCAGGGATACATCGTGTGCACTCCCTTAGCAGCATACGCCTGCATAGTCATGCAAAACTCACCACCAAACAGCTTGTGAGAGCAAGTCTGAATACTTTCTAGATATTAGATGTTGCTTTGTTGCTGCTGCAAAACAAGCTGGCTCTCCCTGTGCAGCATGTATCTGCACAACAAAACGTTCTCAGAAGCTTGCAGAGCAGCAGACAGGTTTGCACACCTGGGCTTGCTGTTGCAGTGTATAGGAATGCCTTGCAGAACATTAAACTTCCTGACACACTCAGCGAACAGACAGGGATAGGCATGCCTTACAACAATAGTATCTGGTTCATGCCAGACTCAATGAACAGATCAGAAATAAACCCACAATCCTGCTCAAACTTGATATAGTAGTATGACTGCTTGCATAACAGCGTCGGCTGCAGGGCTTGAAATGTGGACATGCAACTTTACCTGCACCACCTTCTGTGGTAGGCCCCATTGGTACAGCATCAGCTGCAGCGGCAAAGCTTGAGTGGCCTTTTTGTGACCAGCCTGTCCTTGGAATCCTCTATGCTTATGCTCTTCAGCCTTGTGCACTTCAGCCCTTTGCTCTTGAGCCTTGCTTGGCAAGGCAGCAGTCGCAGCAGCTTGCCGGCTGCTTACACCAGCAATGGCAACAGCTGTATGATGTCCACTTGGCACTTGCAAAGCTGTGGTATGAGTGTGCAAGGCAGGCCCCTCGCCAGCCAGTATACCATCAAGAAGAGACTGGCTGTTGCTTTGTGCCTTGTCCCTTAGATCAGACCAAGGGTGCATGTGATTGGTAGCATCGTGCAGGGGTTGACCCTGCTGGTGCAGATCTTGAGGACCCTGAAGCGCATATGCTTGATGCTGCTGCTGCTGCTGCTGCTGTTGCAATGACTGCAGTTGGTGCTTTGGCAAGTCAGCACAAGCTTGCGACTGCTGCTGGGGTGTTGGCACAATGCCAGTCTGTTGAGACTGCTGCTTTGACACATGCAGAGCAGGAGAGCACTGCAGCTGCTGGTGCTGAAGCAAAGCATGAGCATGCTGCTGCTGCTGCTGCTTGCAACATGTGGCAGAACTTTGATGTTGCTGCTGCTGCTGGTGTTGCTGCTGCTGCTGCAACTGTGACATGTATCTATGCGTCTGCGTCTGCTGTTGCTGCTGCTGCTGCTGCTGCTGCAAAGGCAAACTGTGATCTAGCTTATGCTGCTGCTGCTGCTGCTGTCGCTGCAGCTGTGGTTGCTGCAGCCGATGCAAGGCATCAATGGCCTCCTGAGACAGCTGCTGTGGTGGCTGCAAATGGAGGTGGCTAAGCTGGGGAGCTTGCAGTTGAGCAAGACAGTCTGTGCCGATGTCAGCCTGCAGCTGATGAGTGTGCACTGGTTGCTGATGCTGCTGGTTATGGTAATGGGGGTGCAGTGGCTGCTGCTGCTGTAGCAGCTTGTGATGCTGGTCAGCTGGCACAACGGCAGCTGTAGCTGATGCCCTACCATGGAGACGTGGAGCAGGGGCAGCATCACGAAGGCTAGGACTGTAAGGCGCATTTGGACCATGCCTTGGCATGTCTGAAAGGTGGTGATTGCGAGAGAGGCTGTCATGATGTACGCTGGCTGCCTTCACCTGTTGATTTTGGGGCGTGCCGTGCTGTGCAGGAATGAGCGCATAAGGATCAGTCAGTGGCCTTGATGGCCTGTTGCGGCGGGCAAGGGGGAGCCCTGGTTGGTGCATGCTGACAGTGCTGCTGTTGGTGTGTCCGTGTATTGTAGGACCTGTATAGGGAAGTAAACATGACTCAGCTGTATTGTCCACTGGTAGGTGCAACAGGCTGGGATTATTAGCAAGAATCTCATTCAAGGCAATGAAATAATGACAGCTGACAGCTGAGCTGACTGCAGCAAAGCAAGGACACCATAGTGCTTGACCCACCTGATCTTCTACACAAGCTCTGCACGGCAGCAGCCTGACTTTCAAGTGCTGGTCTGCTATGATCAGGTGCACTCCAGGGAGACTTCGGTAAGCTAATGTCTTGACCAATCGCCGGTCCGACGTGTTGGCGTTTATGCTGTGCCGCATATGAGGTGTGGAGGCCATCAACCCCACCGCCAGCATACCTTGGCTCGTTGGTAAGCAGGAGAGGCCCTGAGTACTCAGAATCGGCGGAGGAATATGCTCCTCGTTTACAGGTCTGACGACTGCCCTTTGACTCCATCATGCTAGTCGGTCCATGCCTGGATGCCTGTGTTCCATACGATCTACGCAGCACATCTCAGTCATTAACAAAAGCCAGATCGCCGTACTTTGAAGAGCACTTGACGGTCACAGTTGCTCCCAGCCCTTCATGGCCAGGTGCCAGTGGCTTCAATTTCACGAGTCGTAGCGTCATGTTTGGATGGAAAGCACGTATTCTTGCATGCGATGCATGCTTTGCAGTCCAGTGCAGTGCAAAGCATGCATTGACTTGCCGATTCATCTTCTTGTCGGTCAACCAATGCTCTGATCCAAGCTTGCTGCGAGCACTTCAAGGTTGAGAGACGCATCGCTGCTCTTATGTAGCTTGCTTTCTCAAGGCTCCATTTACGACAGTGACCCTGCATGGTGCATGCTTGGTTTCTTCTGTCAGCTTGCTTCTCAAGGCTTGTCTCCATGCAGAACGTCCCAGTATGTCGCAAAAATTTTGTCTTGCTTGATACAAATTACGGTTGGTGCAGTTGGGGACCCCTTCACGGATTTACCCTGTCGGAACCGATCGTGGCTTGCCAGGAAAGATGGTCTTCGGACTTGCGCCTCCGGCTTGCATGCTCCAAGCCCTACTAAGCCAGATCAAAGCTGTGGGTCCCAGCCAGAGTGGGGGCAAAGCTCAGATCATGGGCCAAAAACGCAAGTCTGAAAAGTCATTTGGCTTTTGTGACCACCAAATGACTTCGACAACTACAAAGGATGTCAGTAACAGACGCCACGATTGTTGTCTCAGCAGCTTTTCAGTCAGCGACTCTACTCTACATAAATGTAAATATAGCCTCCGAAGTGCATCTCAATGCATTGCGCAGCCTAACACAGCCTTGCTTGACTGCATAGTGTATCTGGTGCAACGCCTCTATGATCCAGGCATTTTACCAAGCTCTGCAAATTAGTGTATCCTTGGGAAAGTGTATCTGAGATCCAATCTACCAAGGGAACTACAAAGGATGACTAAGATTTATCATTCTGGGGTCACAAAAGGGAAGGCTTGTACCCATGCCAGCTTGAACGGGAACATGCCAGGTATGGGACGTCTCGTCAAAAACTGGGCGCACGTTTCACTCCATTGGCATGCAAGGCGTTGGTGCGGGTCTGTGACATGTCCTGGAGGCTGTCGCAACTCGACAATTGATTTGGCAGGCCTGTACCTTGTTACGACCGATGGTGATGGCTATATTGTGATCAGACTTGCTGGCTGGCTAAAGCATTAACATCTCTTTTTCTCTCTGAACACGAGCAGTTTATGTGAGTACATGATTGAACCTTCAGGACGTTGGCACGGAATGTTGTTTGAGTGTGTACTGACACCTTACAATTGACCACTTCCTACTTGAGCTGGCATAGCGGTAAAAGGGCGTGCCAGACACCTCGTGTCGTTAGGTCAGCTGTTTACCAGGCCCTTCGGCCTGCGCAAGAGGCTAAACGTGTGAAGTGTCCCCTCACAGATGCTGCACAGATCTTATTTGTATATTGTGCTCATGGCTCTGTCATGGAAACTTCTTGGTCATACATCCTTTGATACTCTGATACTGGTATATACCACTGTTCCACATGATCATCAGCAGACCTATGCAGCATGCCAAGAGTGGCTCAAGTCGATGGTGTGTAAACATCACACACAGCCAGCAAGGCTTTTCTTTTTGGGTCCCGCGTGAGAGGCACCCTGCCATGGGAACCAAGTCCAAAGTGGGCCATGCTTGTACAGCAAGTATATGCCGAATCAGATTGCCATTACTGTGGCCACATTACCGGTGTTACCACTCATGAGTAGGTCATACAGCCACAAAAGCTCAATACGTGCAGCAAGGGTGAATCAAGTGTATAAGCATACGTAACAATTACAGTAACTTGCAATTTTACAACTCTATAGGACCCTGTTAGCAAAGACAGATTATTAAATGGTGTGAGGTTAAGCTTGTTGCAACAACAGCAGGTGCCTGCTGTATCTGGAACCACACTTGAAAGCTGAAATGACTGAATGCTCACAATTGCTGGCCATAAACTGGTCTCTGTCCAAACATGGCTATAGTCCAGCTCTGCAATGGCAAGAGCCTTGTAGATTACAGAAGTGTTACGTCACAACTGTGAAGACCTCTCCTTTCCTGCAAGGTGCCTTTCTGTGTACCAGTATCAACATGTATAGGGAGCTGATTGTGCATGTATTTCAACAGCACTGGCTAGCCATGCATGTGTACATCACCAAACACACAGCAAACAGCAAATCACAAATGCACCGATGTTTTCTGTTCAGCTGCATAACAGACACAAGCACTCTGTGGAGCTTGCTGGGGAAGATCGGGCTTGCTTACTATGCTGACAGTGCTGCACTGCAGCACTAATGCCTAGAGCGCTCTGCTTTCTGGGGCATGCTGGCAATTCACAGAACTGTCATGCTGAGTAAGGTATTTTGCTCCATCAACAGGTCGTCATTGCTTGTCAGTTTCGTCACAGCACAATCAACTGCCATGCACGAGTTGCTGTCAGGCATGGTAAGGACTTGCCAAACCGAGCATTGTTGCTCTAGATTGGATCACGGATCACTGCAGCTGTGTCACTATCAGACAAACAGTCGGCAGAGTGCAGTGCCCTATTTTGCCTTCATGCCTTGCTGCATTTGACATGATTTGAACGGAACCGGCTGCTGAACAAGAGAGGATCCTTTCTGCATTTCTGGTTCTGTGCAAAACGATGTGATTGTAATCGTGTTCGACTTGGTCTATGTCACGCAAGCCAAGTGCACGTCTATTATAGCGCTCGTGTCGCTTCACTGACCATCTGATCCGGCTTTGCTGATCGACTTGAGGAGCCACAAGCCTGCGCCCCAAAAGTACGCGACTAAAGCATTTAGACTTTTCCAGCAGGTAACCCTTTCAGCATCTTTCAGCACCTTACTGCAGCTGTGAACACTAACGCTGTGCAGGACACATTTATGCTGAACACAGGGAACCTTTATGCTGACCAGCTTGCTGTAATGGGGGCGTGACTGTTTAGAGCACATCATTGCGAGAGTAAACTTCTGAAACAGGCTTGCTGGTGGTTGAGACGCTGAGCTACGTAATGAAGCTCACTGTTTTTTGGTTTGATCATATCTGCTGATGCAGGCAACCAATATGTCTCACAGCTCCAGCTGGTCAGCTCCTCCTTTGCAGGTCTTGCAAGCTGTCTTTGAGAGACAACAAAATGCTCTAGACAACGCAGCAGCTGCTTGCGCATGTAAAGCTTGGCGAGCTGCTGTCAACAGCAGCACTGCCCAGGCACTGCACTTGCATGCCAACAGCATCAGCGATTTCCAAGAATGGGGATCCTGCCTGAAGGCCTACAGCTCCATCTGTTGCTTAAAGCTGACAGCCTCCTATCATCTATCCCACGTGGCAGATCCTGAGCTTGCCTCAGTACAGCACAGCATGTTCAACAACATACCAGAAGCCTGCAACACTCTATGCGTTGGGGCGCCATTTGTTGGTGCAGTACACTTCTACACTGACCGGCAAGTGCAGCTGCAGCAGTTAAAGATGCACTGCTGTGGACCTGACGGCGCGGAGCGCACCTTAAAGCTTCCATCTTCGTTCCCAGACTTGAGACATCTTACGGATCTGAAGGCTCTGCAGCTTCATGTCTGCGGTATCTCAAAGAACTGGCACTCAGGCGGGCAGCCTGCCACAGCTGGTGCAAGCTTAACAGGCTCAAACCTTCGCCCCAAGGACCTGCTGTCATGTTTACAGACCTGCCCTGTGAGTCTGCAGAGCTTCTCTATGAGGCAAAGCAAACAACTCAGGCGACACAGGCTGGCATTTCGTTGGACAGCAGCTGTGGAGGATGTGCTGCACACCCATTTGACATCTCTCCGGCATCTTGAGGTGGAGGGTTGTCAAGTCACTCTGTCATGTGATGCTATGAGAAGCTTGACTCCACTCACCGGACTGAGCTTCAGCCAAAGCAGCATCACTTTGGAGCGTGAGACCCATATAAAGCTGACTATTCTGACCAATCTGCAGTCCTTAGACATCTCTGAATCTCGATGGTGCACTAAAGATGGCGCTAGTATGCCTATGTCACACTTTGTGGCATGGTCTAATCTGAAAATGCTCAACATTTGTGGGTGCAGTTTGTTTGTGAAGTCTACGCAATTCGCTGTGTCATCAGTGCATGAGGTGCACTCAGATGAGATTTTGCACGCGCTCTCAACAGGTAACGTTTGGGTTCATCTGCATGGGGGAGCACTTCGCCTGAAACAGACACTGTTCAATGTTGCTTCTGCGCGTTGCGTAGTGAGCTTGCTTTTGTCATGTGAGGTTGATTTGTACAGGAGCTCAGACATCACTTGCGTTATTGATCAAGTGCTGACTCACTGCACCTTTCTGAAGGTCTTTCAGCTAAGGCACCAGCCCACTGCATACACAACTCTCCATCAGGGCCAAGGTTCTGTTCTGCTCAAAGAAGATCAGGGGTGTCACCTGGAAAGAATTCTGTTGGCAGGCTTCAAATGCAGCAGCATAGATCTTCGGTCATCGGTGTCTTTGCTGCAAGTGACCATCACCGATATTGACACGTTAAGTGAGCCCTGTCTCCTGGCATTTCCCAAGAGCCTTCAGCGTTTGTGTTACTGTGGAGCAAACATGTGTTGTCTAGATATGGCAGCTGGTCTGCATTTGTGTGAGGACTTGACTGAAATCAAGTTTTTTGAGATGGTCGGTGTCAGGCAGCAACACCCTTTAACGATGTGCATGCCACGGCTGCCGATGTCACTGCGTAGCCTTGAAATTGACTTTGCTGGCACCCTTGATAGACATGAGAATGCCAAGGCATTCATGAGTATATGTGATTGGCAGACTTTGATGGACTGGCGACAATTGAAGCGCCAGTGTGGTGTCCTGCTCCTCAGACTTTGCTATTGCAACTCAGTAGATCATGCGCCGTCATGGATGCTGAGTCAGACCAGGATGATGTCTTTCTTCCTTCGCATTTTGTGTGATGTTACGGGCTTCAGCATTTCCCCTTTGTTCGGTGATCATGGCCGATGGCTATTGCAATGTCCCCAGGCTCGACGTTGTGCAAGGCACTGGCTGTCCTTGTTGTGATGCCTACTCTCATTGCCCTTTGTCATGCTTGAGTCTTAGTGGTGCATCTCATGTAAAACTCACCTTGGATTTCATATGTGCATTGGCTCTCCTTTTTCTAACAGTGTGTCAAGAGCTCAGTGGTGGAATAGGAGCGGAGCAGTAGCAGCACAGCTAAGTTAGGTTATAGCAAAGGTTTATCTAGCAAAGGTTTGTTACCATGGATTGCCTTTCAACACAAAATGAAATGGTATTAAATTGGTAAGTATAGGTGGCAAGACAGGCACATGACACAGGTCAGCCTGTACCATTGTCATGTACATGTGGCGCAAACCAACAGAACGTGTATTGAATATGCCTTTCCCTTGCCACTCTAATACAATCCTGTTCTGAAACAGCCTCAAGCTCTAGCGACCATATGTTGAAGCAGGCTCTGGCTTGCTCTTGATGATGCCTTCGATCTTCTCCATAATCTCTGACGTCAATTTGGGCACAATCTCAATAGCCTTCAAGTTGTCCTCCAGCTGCACAGCCAAACACAGCTTGCTATACAAGTACATCTGCACTTGATTGCTCTGCGCATCTTCTTGTCACAATTACAACACTGTTCTCAGCAGCATTGTGCTACGGCCCAAGCATGTACAAGAGACAACTGCTGCCCAGTAAGGACATGCTCAAGCTGTTTGTGGCAACCAAAGCTTTGTTGTGAAACTGTACAGAGATCATGATTGCGTACAGCAGCTTCAGCAGTGAAGCAAGACACACATGTATATGGCATTCACGACATGCCAAAGGTACTAGTGAAGCTCAAAAGCAGCGCCTAATCACCTCAGCCAAGCTCAAGATACAATCAATACATGCAGAGCAGGAACACTACGCTTCTATTCAGACACACACGTCTTGAACAAACATCACTTGTATTTCTGAAGTTGCACTAGGCGATCCTTGGTCAAAACTGCCATGGCACAGAGGCTGTTGACATGCAACCCCTTGTCATCCAAAGAATGGATTTTTGACACAACTAAATCTGGGTCCTTACATTGCTCTGAAAACTACCTCTACAACTACTGCAAGACCAGAGAACTGAGCTACAATCACCAAGCAAGAGGCAAATCACAATGTCATACCTGGTGCTCCTTGGTAGCTCCCATGATGACAGTGCTGACATGGGGGTTCTTGGCACACCAGGCCAGGGCCAGCTGGGCTAGGGAAGCCCCCAGCTCCTCGGCAATGGGCTTCAGTGCATCCACCTTGTCCAAAGTCTCATTCACTAGAGACTTCTCCTTCAGGCCCTGCATGCCATGTCAGCAAAGTCAGTAAGCTACAGTGCAAGCTTCTGCCAGCTGCTAATCATCAGCCTTGCCTGAATGCTCCCTGCTGGACAAAAGCCTTGAGTGCTACAAATAGGGTGGTGAGCATGTGCCCTTGATGGCTGTAACCCAAGGCTCTTATGTAAGGCAGTCCAGCAGGCCAAAAGGACTTTGTTCAAGGTTGCAGCAACATACAACCGAAATGTCAGCGTAAGCAGTTAGCTAACATGCAGCAGGAGATTCATAAAACGCGAGGCCCAGAGAAAGACTTGGAAGCAAAGGGGGGGGGGGGGGGGGGGGGAGGGGGCCGGGGGGGCGGGGCG
>JAABUK010007981.1_pt1 | contig 15053 bp, 10 predicted proteins | sample 5559141 | NCBI WGS metagenome assembly JAABUK01 (sample SAMN10711869, study PRJNA513367) | rock metagenome | isolation source: Antarctica rocks | place: Antarctica: Victoria Land, Pudding Butte nord | collected 2016-01-03
TCGGGCTGTCGGCGGCCAGCTCGACCGTCTTCTTGACGCGGATCACGTGCCCGTCGGCCCGGCCGGTGCGCTCCATCGCCAGCGAGACGCGCTCCGGCCCGCGAACGACCTTGGAAAGGTACGTCCCCTGCACGAAGTCGCCGCGCTCGACGTCGCGGCAGGCCGCCAGGTCGTCGGCGGTCACGTCGGCGGGCAGGAAGTGATCGACGAGCGCCTTGCGGGGGTGGCGGTCGTAGACCAGCATCCGGTCGAGCCCTTCGTGCTTGAAGACCACCCGCTCGGGCGTGAACGTCGGCCCGTCGTCCTGCGCCCGGCCGCCCGCCGCGGCGATGGCGCCGTGGTAGGGCTCGGGCCGGCGGTCGAGCGTGCTCAGGACGTTGGTCAGGGCGTGGCGGACGTCCAGCTCGTACACGTGGCCGCCCGACGCCGGGCGGACGAACGCGACGAGCCGGTCGTTTTCGAGGCGGACCTCCTGGCGGGCGTCGAGGTTGAAGTCGGCCACGTCGAGCGACACCCGCGGCCCGGTCCGCCCCTCGGCGTCGTCCAGCGCGTTGTGCGCGGCGATCAGGTGGCGGTAGACCGCGTTGCGGAGGTGGGGCAGGTACAGCCCGCCGAACGACCCGTGCCAGTACGGGCAGTTGCACTGGCCCCGGTACAGCTCCTGCCGGGCGGCGTCGAGGTAATCGGGGTCGGCCTCCGGGTTCGCCTCCGCCGCGGCCAGGCGGTGCGAGACGCCGAGCATCCGCGCGTACATCTCGTCGCTCTCGGCGTACCGCGCCTTGAAGTTCCGCCAGGACCCCCCCGCCCGGACGAACGGCTTCAACCGCTCGGCGGCCGGGTGCCCCTCGCCCTGCCTCTGCGCGTGCTTCAGCTCGACCAATCTCGCCGACGGCAGCGCCCACTCGGTCATCTCGCGGTACGAACCGTCGGGCAGGTACACCTTGCCCAGCGGCAGGGTGGCGTCCACGGCCTCCGCGAAGGTCGTCGGGCGGAGCCAGTCGCGGTTGCCCCGCAGCATGTCGCAGAACCGCCGCAGCCAGCCACGAGTGAAAACGTGTTCATGTGTATCGGGCCAGGCGCCGAACTTCTCGCCGTCGTCGGCGCAGACGACCGTCGCCCCCGGCCGCTCGTTGGCGAGTTTCCGGAGGAACTCGTAAGACTCGTGCGGCTCGTGGAAGGGCACGAGGTAGCGGAGCCGTTCGGAGCTGGGGAAGACCTTCAGCAGGCGGCCGTCGTCCTCGGTCAGGTAGTACCCGAAGAGTTGTTCGTCGTGCAGACCGGCGCGCTGGAAGTGGGCGTCGTCGAGCACCGTATACTCGACCCCCGCTTCGACCAGGGCCGAAACGAGGTGTTGCTCCCAGACCCGCTCCGGCACCCAGATGCCGCGGACCGCCGTGCCGAAGAGGTCGTTGAGGTAGGCGGCGTAGTCGCGCACCTGCCCGACCCGGTCGCGGTACGGGATCATGGTCAGGATCGGCTCGTAAAACCCCCCGCCGAGTATCTCGACCCGCCCCTGTTCGGCCATCGCCCTGACCCGTTCCACGTACTCCGGCCGCTTCTCCGCGAGCCACTCCACCAGGGGGCCCGACGTGTGCAGGACGAACGGGATCTCCGGGTAGTCTTCCATCACGTCCAGAAACGGCATGTAGCTGTCGCGGTACGCCGCCTCGAAGACGCCGTCGAAGTTGCCGACGGGCTGGTGGTTGTGCAGGGCGAAGATGAGCCGGAGGGCGGACATTCGTATTCCTGTTGAGCGAAGGATGGGAACCGCGGGTGACCTTGACAAATTATGATCCGACCGGGTTTCAATTCGCCACGCTACGGTTGTGTCGTTTCGGGTGAATCAACGCTCTCTTGTTCGTTCAATCTGACGAGAAGGGAGTCGATGACCGAGCGAACTTCGGGTGATTTAAGGGCTTTCCCGAGATTCTTGATGAAGGCGTCTTCCGAGTCTGCCTGAGGGCGCCAATCGTTCTGTCCGCCCGAAAAGCCTTTGAGAACATTCTGGACGTCCTTGGCCGGTAGGGGATCACCAGGTTTCGGTTTCGATTCGAAGCAATCGGCGTCAATCGTCACCGGATAAGCATGATCCTTGAAGTGTGTCACCCAGAGGATCTGATAACGGACATCGTTCAAGCCCGGCGCGACTAGGCTCATGGTATGAACGACTCGGTCCGACTCTTCAGACCCGATCGTGGAAACAATGACGCGCAGCAAGCCCTTCGTCATGCTTTGGAGGGGTGCCACCTGGGCACGCATGATGGCGAGGGGACTCACAACGGTTTCTGAAATGTTGCTAGGCCAGAGATTCGGGATCGATTCCGCCATCTTTCGACGCTCACTTTCCGACGAGCCTGGACACGATCGGAAGGGGATCGGGTCACCGCGCCATCGCCGGCCTTTCCTTGTCGGAGTGAACCCCACGCTAAATGTCAATCATCGGCCGCCCTGGGGATGCTGACTCGCCTGGCTCGCCCCCACCTCGACCTCGCGGAGGAACGCCGCGGCGTCCTCGGGGGGCACCGGGTTGATGTAGAAGCCGGAGCCCCACTCGAACCCGGCGACCTTCGTCAGCCGGGGGATGATCTCGATGTGCCAATGGTAATGCGGCATCTCCTGGTGGTCAAACGGGGCCGTGTGGACGATGTAGTTGTACGCCGGGTGGTCCAGCGCCAGCTCCAGCTTGTTGAGGACCTGGCGGAGCACCGTCCCCAGGTCGTCCACGCCCGGCTTGGGGATGTTCTCGAAGTGGCTCGAATGGTGTTTCGGGAGGATGTGGGTCTCGAACGGGAACCGGCTCGCGTACGGGCAGAAGGCGGTGAAGTGCGGGGTGTCGAGCACGATCCGCTTCTCGGCCGCCTGCTCCTGCTGGATCATGTCACAGTAGATGCACCGGCCCCGGTAGTTGAAGAACTCCAGCGCCCCGGTCATCTCCTCCCAGACTGAGACGGGGACGATCGGGGTGACGATGAGCTGGCTGTGCGTGTGCTCCAGGCTGGCGCCGGCGGCGGCGCCGACGTTCTTGAAGAGCATCCCGTGGACCAGCCGGGTGTCGCGCTTCAGGTCCACCAGGCGGTCGCGGTAGACCCAGAGCACCTCGCGGACGTTGTCGTCGGTCAGAGAGGCCATGCTGATCTGGTGCCTGGGGCTCTCGATGATGACCTCGTGCGCGCCGACTCCGGCCATCAAATCGTAGATGCCATCGCCGCGCTTGTTGAGCTGCCCCTCGACCTTCAGCGCGGGGAACTTGTTGGGGACGACCCGGATGCGCCACCCCGGGCCGTTGGCGCGGGTGCCCCGTTCGCGGTAGGCGAGGATCTCGGGCGGCGTCTTGTCTTCCTGACCCTCGCAGAAGGGGCAGAGGCCCGCGGCGTCGCCCTGCGCCTGCGCCTCCCCCTTGAAGTCGTGCGGCCGCTTGGCCCGCTCGTGTGCGATGATGACCCAGCGCCCGACGATCGGGTCTTTTCGCAGTTCGGGCATCCCCCGGCCTCCTGATCCACGCGTCCCAGACGCCCGATTCGATTCCGCCCGTACCACCCAGGCTATCCGCGTGAGCGCCGACCGGCTAGCTAGACCTGCCAGTTGATCCGCTCGAAGTCCGCCGTCGGCGCGGTCAGCTCGAAGATCCCCTCGCGCGGGGCCCGGTCGAGGCTCGCGTCGTCGGCCAGCAGCTCGACGTAGAACCGGATCGGGTCGCCCGGGGCAATCCCCAGGCTCTCGAACGGCACCGCCAGTTCCAGGATCTTGCCCGTGGCGGTCTCAACCGCCGGCCCGACGCCCTGCCCACCCGGTCGGTTGACCCGGCCCGAGGCCCGCGGCCGGGACGGCTCGGTCACGATCACCTCGGTATCGGCCGGGTCCACGAACCCGACCCGGAGCTTGCCCGCCTCGGCGAGGCGTTCCGACGCCGGCCCCCCCACGGCATCGACCCGGATCAAGAGCCGGTCGGCGCTGAACCCGAACCGGACCGCCTGCATCAGACCCTTCGAGACCTGCGCCATCGTCCCGCGCTCGTTGCCGCAGGCGTAGTGCGCGGCGTTGATCCACTCGAAATACGTGGAGCGGCCGTCCACCTTCACGTTCAAGAAGCTGGTCGGCTGGTCGTGGACCGGCTTCCGGGGCGCGGCGCGGGAGATCGGCGTGAAGAGTGAGCCCGGCGGGTCGGCGGCGAGCAGCGTGTACACGTTCCGCAGGTGCTTGCGGAAGAGGTGATCGAAGAGGGCGTCGAGGGCGCTGGAGTGGTCGTCGCCGTACCACCAGAACCAGTCGGACCCCTCGGCGATGTATAATTCTTCCCAGGCGCGCGTGAGCGCCGCGGGGTCGTGCCGGCCTTCCCGCGCCTCCTTGACGAGGAACTGGCGGGTCAGGTGCAGCTCGTCCCAGCCGCGGTTATCCTCGGGGTGGCCGATCCAGATGGCGAAGTTGTGGCTGATCCAGCTCCCGGCGAAGAGGCGGGGGATCGTGTCGGCGGGCGGGTGCGCGCGGAGGAACTCGCCGACGGTCGTCGGGCTCACCCGGTGGTCGCGGACCACTCCCTGGTAGAGCGACCGGAGGAACGAGACGCCGCCGTCGGGGTAGTATTCCCAGCAGTTCTCGCCGTCGAGGATCACCGGGACGAGCGTAGCCGGGTTCTGGCGGCAGGCGTCACCGATCGCGTGGAGCTTGCCCAGGAAGTCGGCCGCGGCCACCGGCCCGGGGCTGCGCTGGTAGTGGAAGCCGACCTGGTCGGACATCGAGTGGTCGCGGAAGACGATCGCCAGGTCGTGACCCCCCTCGGAGACTTTCCAGGGGCGGTAGAGCAGCTCCGGGTGGCGGACGTGCCCGCGGCCGTCGCGGCCGACCTTGCCGTTAAGGGAACAGCCGAGGATCTCCTCGTCGGTGGCGATCCACTCGATCCCGTGCCCGGCCAGCAGCGGGATCATCGCCTGGCAGACCGACCCCTCACTCGGCCACATCCCCACCGGCCGGGCGCCGAAGACCTCGTGATGCTGCTCCACCGCGCGGCGGACGTGGACCTCGGCGTCCTCGGGGTAACCGTCCTTGTACGACGGCAGGTTGACGTCGGGCATCGCCTCGCGGGCGAGGCGCTTGTCAAAGAGCAGCGGCAGGATCGGGTGGAAGAACGGCGTGGTCGTCAGCTCGACCTGGCCGCGCTCGGCCAGCTTGCGGTGCAGCGGGATGATCTGCCCGAGCAGGTCGCGCTGCTTGTCCAGCAGCCAGTTCTTGTCGTCCTCGGAGTACCGCCGACCTTTGGCGCGGAACTCGGCCAGCTCCGGGTCCTTCTCGAACAACAGCGGGTGCATCCAGGTCAGGTTCGACCAGACCTGGAGGTCGCGGAGGTCGCGCTCGCGGAACCTCGGCAGCGCCCGCTCGGCCGACTCCATGCCCGCGGCGCGCTGGGCGTGTAGCTCGTGGTAGCGCGGGTAAGGGCGGATCATGGCCTCGGGGTTGGCCATGAAGAAATGGTCGAGCAAGTACACGGCGTCCTGGTGCGTGAGCCCGTCGGCCGGCGTCCGCGAGACCCGCAGGTGGGTATCGGTCGCGCCGTTGACGTACGCGAGGATCTGCACGATCAGGCTGGGGACCAGGTTGATCGTGCAGCGGAACTCGGGGACCTCGTCGAGGTGCAGCGCCATCCCGAGATAGTCCTTGGTTCCGTGCAGGCGGACCCAGGGCATCGGGTTTTCCCCGGCGACGTCGTCGGGGTAATACGGCTGGTGCTGGTGCCACATCAAGGCCAGGCTGACCGCAGGCATCGTCACTCCTTTGCGGGATCGTGCGCCCGGCCCCGGGAACGATCGCGCCTCGATCACCGCTCCCGGTGACTTTGTTCGGGATTACGTTAATCGTTCCGACCCCTCCGCACAACCCGACCGGCGCGCGAGAACGGCCCCGGAATCGCCGTGAGGGGCGACCCCGGGGCCGTGCCGAATGCGCTCGCGGTGGTTCCGCAAGTTAGTTCGAGAGGGCTTCCTCGTACGCCTCGTGGTTGGCCGGCTGGAGTGAGGCCAGCTTGCGGCAGGCTTCCTGATAGCCGAAGCTCACCTGGTCGGCATCCCAGTCGATCATCCGGCCCGGGAAGTCTTGAAGCTTGGCCCACTGGTTGAGGTACTTCAACAGGCCGACCTCGTGGCGCTGCTCCTGGTCCTTGGTCCAGGCGAAGAGCGCCTTGCCCGTGCGCGGGGGAGAGCCGTTGGAACCGCCCGAACCGTTCCTCGCCGCGCCCTGACCCTGGGCGGGCTGGGGCTGGGGCTGGGACTGAGCCGTGACCGGTTCGGCGGTCAAAACGGCGGCGACGACCGGGGTGGGTTCGGCGGTCGGGGTCCGCTCCTGAACGAAGGTCGGCACGCCGTCGCGGTAGAGGTAGCGGGCGACGCCGAATTTCACCGCGGCGCGCTTGAAGGAGTCCGAGTAGCCGCTCTTGTCGTCGTCCCCGGAGTCGGCCATCCCGGCGTAACCGCCGGCGTCCGACTTGGTGAGCGTTGAGCCGTCCGGCAGCCGGATCGTCAGCCGGCAGAGGACGGAGTTCTCGTGCGGCGAGTACTCGTCCCACCAGTTCTCCGGGCCCAGCACGTTGTCCAGGCGGTTCATCGCCGTCCGAGCGGTGATGTAGTGGAGCTGGCGGCCCGCCGTCGAACGGGCCTTGACTTCGCTGGCGTCAAAGGGCGCGGCAAGGGAGGCGAATAGGTCGGGTAGCTTCGTCATGAGAACGCCCCTCATTTCGTGTCGAGCGGACCACCTTCCGGAGAAGTCAGTACGCCCCGCGTGGCCGGAAAGTTCGGGTCAGGCGCCGGTCGCTTCGTTTCGCGTCCCCCGGTCACACGCCGGCGTCCACTGCCGGCCGAGGGATCGAGAACAACCAGCGCGCCACCGCCCGCCCGAACCCGGTTCACAACCGGTTTGGGGCGGACGGTCGTATTGTACGCGGGTTCACTGAAGGCTACAAGCGTACAGTACCGAATTTTCCCGAAATTCCCGCCGTGCCGTCGTCCGGGGCGAGGAGGACGAGCGACGGAAGCGTGCCCGGTGCGGTGGCCGAAACCTTGGTGGAGAAACCGTAGCGGTTCAGCACCAGCACGAGCAAGAGGGAACCGAGGATCATGGCCCCGAGGGCGACGCCGAGCAGGGCCACGTAGATATCGGATTTGGGCGTCTGGACGTAGACGCCGCGCTGGGTCGCGGGGCGGGCCCCGGCGCCGCCGGCGTTAGCTCCGCGGCCGGATCGTGGACGAGACAATGTCGCCCTCCTTTATCTTGATGCCGTTGACGGTCTTGCCGATCACCTGGGCCACCGCCTGGTCGGGATCGACCGAGAGGATCCTGACCTTGCCGAGATACTGCGCCTGGGGCTGGGTCCGGTAAAGGAAGAGTTCGTGCCCGCGCACGAGCCCGTCGTCCGAACCGATGGTGATCTCGATCTGGCTGTTCCGGGCGTCCACTCGCGACACCTCACCCTGAACGACGGGCGGGCTGTCCTGCCCCCCCTTGACGGTCGTGATGTCGTCGGACAGGCCGCTCTTCCGCAAGAGGGCGGAGAGCCGGGCCACGCGGTCGCGGAGGTCCTTGTTATTCTCGTCGAGCGTCTTGATCTGCCGCTCGTGCTCGCGGATCTTGTCGTTCAGTTCGGTCTGCTGAAGCTTGTACCCGTTGGCCTGCTTCTCGACCTCCGACTTCTGTTCGCGGAGCTGCTTGGTTTCCTTGAAATTCTCGCCGGCCTCGGCCAGGGCCCGGCTCGCGGTCTCCTGCGCCACTTCCAACTTGGCCCGGGCCGCGGTGACTTCCGTCTCCGCGGTCTTCCGGTCATCTTCGATCGACTTGTTCCGCCCCTCGATCTGGTCGATCGCGGCCTTGTTGTCGGCCTGGGACTTGGCTGCGTCTTTCTTCGCGGCGTCAACCGCCGAGGTCAGGTCGCGGACCTTCCCGTTGAGGTCGGAGACCTTCTTTTGCTCTTTCGCCGTCGCCTCTTTCCAGTTGGTGTGGGTCGTGAACACCACCGTGGAGATCCCGAGGAACAACAGCGCGAAAACCATGATCACGATCACGAGGATCTTGCCGACGAACGTCATGGTCCCATCCTACCAATCAGAAGGAAGACGGCCGATCGGCCCCCCGGCCACGTCGCCGCCACGAGTCGGGCGAAGGGGGGTGGTCAGGCCATTCGTGTCCGGGAGATGTGGCTTGGCATCGGTGTCCGCGGGTTGCGACCGCGAGGCTGATGGTCCTGTCAATAATAACGGGGCCGAACTGCCCTCGGCAAGAAAATCTTTCTCGAAAGGGGGCCGCCCTACGTCCCCGGAAACCCCACGGTGGCCCCGCCCCTCCGGCCCAACACGCCACAACTTTACCCCACATTCCCTTATCCGGCAAGGAAGGAAATATGGCAGGTCTAGGATGCTTTGGGGGTTCGGAGGGGTGTCGAGTGTGGGAATCCGTTTCCAGGCCAATGCCCTCCCTCGATGCGCACCCGGCGGTTGCGGCGGGGGCGGTCGTTGCTAGATTGGTAATGACCCTTCGACCCCGAGACGCATTCCGCACACACCCACGGAGACTCACCCCATGAGACGCGCCGCCGTGACGACCTGCGCCTTCGTTCTGCTGAGTCTTGTCACGGCCCTGGTCTCGGGCCAGACGCCGAAGCAACCGAAGGTGGCCCCGGGCCCGAACGAGCCAGACTGGCCGGTGGTGTTAAAGACGCGGTACGGCCTTTCCCTCCATGACGACCTGCTCAACCCGGTGCGGACGACCCCCGAGGCGACGCCCGGCCTCTTCAAAAAGGCGGGTGCGGGGCCCGTGACGTACACGCCGCTCATCGCGCTCGGCCTGGAGACGACCACTCGCGGCGGCTGGTACACGCAAGGACCCGACGACGCCTCGCCGAAGCGGCTGGAACTCTGGTCGTACACGTTCAAGAACACGACCGCCGACCTGGAGACCGGCAAGAACCTGCCGCCGCCCCTCGCCGGCAAGGCCGTGACGACCTTCGACCCGGGGGACGCCCCGTTCGGCCTCTGGGTGTCGAACGACGGGCTCAAGGACGGCGGCGCGTTCACCCAGCCGCGGGTGGTCGCCGCGGTGAACGCCCGGCTCTCGCGGCAGCCGTACAAGGCCATGATTTACCCGTACCGCGACAAGGCCACCGGCGCGGTCGTCCCCCACAGCTACCTGATCGGCTGGGAGTATTCCACCAACGACGACTTTCAGGACGTCGTCTGCCGGGTCGATAACGCGGACCTGGAAGCCGTGCCGGACGGGGAGAACCGAAACCGCTAGTCCCGCCGTCGCTCACCCGCGGTCGGCGCCCGTCCGTCACCGAGCGGCGGCCTCGACCTTCTGGGGTTTGGCCCCGGCGGGCGTGTCGGCGGCCGGGGCGGGGGGCACGGCCTTGCCTAGCTTGCCGAGGTAATAGGCGATGATCGGCCGGGTGCCGATCGTCGGCGAGAGGGTCAGGGCGGTGGTGAAGTGCGCGGCGGCCTCGGCGGGGAAACCGCCTTCGAGCCGGCAGAGCCCGGCCTCGAACTCCCAGTCGGCCTGTTGCGAGACCTTGCCGGGGACTTCGAGCAGGGTTCCGGACGTGGCCCGCCCCTCGCCCCTGAGGAGTAACCGGGTGGCTTCCAGGGCGCGCAGCGCGCGGTCGGCCCTGAGTCGGGGGATCGCGTACTTCGACCAGAGGGTGCCGGAATACTCGGCGTTGCCGAGCAGGAAGTAGACGCGACCCTGCCGCATCGCGGAGGCGCCCGGCTCGGCCCCGAGCGAGGGGTCGTCGATCGTGCCGCTGCTGAGCATCTCGACGGCCTTCTCGGGCTGCCCGGTGTCGCAGTAAAGGTCCAGCAGCAGGGGCTTGACCTGAGCGGGGTTGGTCGCGGTCCGTTCGGCCTCCTCCAGTTCGTGGATGGCGAGCCCGGGGGCCCCCTGGCTGACCGCGAACCGGGCGAGCTGCGCCGGGCCGACCTGTTGCTCGGTCGTCATCGTCGTTATCTGCTCCTCGACCTGCTTGACCCGCTCGTTGAGCTGGGCCAGGTCGCGCGAGATCTGCGCACGGTCCTCGGCCTGGAAGGCCGCGTCCAGGGGCGACCTGTCGAGTACGGCCTGGAGCCGGTCGCGGGCGAGGTCGAGGAAGTTCGCCGACATCAAGAGCTGGAACAACTCGACGTTCAACCGCCGCAGCTCCTGGCGGCCCGCCGGGTCTCGGGGCGGGGGGGTGGACTGCACGGCGTAGTTCAGCGCGGTCACGAGCTGGCGGAAGCGGGTGCCCAGCAGGGCCGGGCTGGCGTTGAGCTTGCCGACCCGCTCGGAGTTCTCGGGCGTCAGTGCGATCCCGGCCAGCAGGGCCGACTCCTGCGCCATCAACTCACGGTAGGCCAGGGCCAGCAGCCGGAAGGCGGTCGGGTCGTCGGGCTTGGAGGCCAGGGCGGTGCGCGCCTCGCGGATGGCGAGTAAACAGCGGGCCGGGTCGGGCCGGGTGGTCTCGCCGGTTCCGGGGTCGGTCACGGACAGCCAGTGCTGGGCCGCCGTGTCGTGCGGCTGCGGCTTGACACGCTCGCGGGTCCGGAAGACGTTGTCCATCCACGAGACCGGCGTCGGCGGCCGTTCGGTCGCCGGAGTCGGCTTCTGCCGTGCGTAGGCCATCGCGTCGGGGTCGAGCCGGTTCGCCTTGAAGAACGCCAGGTCCGCGGCGGGGGCGTCGGCCCGGCCGAAGAGGACGACCGCCCCGTCGTCGTAGAAGGGGACCCAGTTCTCGCTCCGCGAGAGCGCCTGGTACGTCCGCGGTGACGTCACCGAGACCATCACCGCGCTCACCTTGTACTCGTCGAGCAGCGGCTTCCACCCGCCCACGTCGTCGGTGCTCAGGGCGCGTCGGGCGTCTTGCAGGCGGTTGAAGACGTCGGCCGGGAACAGGTGCCGGCGGTTGTCGATGTACGCCTTCCTCGCGGGGTAGGAACGCCAGACCACGGCGTCCCCCTCGGCCTTGGTCGTGTTCAGCACGTTGCCGCGGATCGGGGCGGTCTTGAGGAAGTCGGCCACCTCGAAGGCGAAGTCGTCGCGGTCGTAACCGAACCCGAACTGCCCGTCCCCCTCCGTCGATTCGAATCCGGGGACCGGGAGGCCCCCCAGCAGCACCTTCGCCACGCACAAGAACAGCGCCAGCAGCGTGACCGCCCGGCCTCCGACCGACCAGACCGACCACCGCGGCCCGACCCGCCCGGCGGTCCCGAACCGGCCCTGGTACCACTCCTGGCCGTTCAGCGCGACCGCCGCGGCGAAGAGGACCGAGAACTCCGGCGCGTACCGCTTGAAGGCCCCCCAGAGTACCACCCCGGCCGTGTACATCAGGAACCGCGACAGCGCGAACCGCTTCCGGTTCAGCACGAACGAGGCGTACCCCGCACCCACCACCAGCAGGTAAAACCCGACGACCAGCGGGTAGGCCCGGCCCGTCTGCTCGCGCAGCCCCGCGCCGAAGAATGAGAGCTGATCGGCCGTGAGCACGGCGTTCGACCTCCCCAGCAGCGCCAGGAACGGCTCCGCCGCCGCGCCGTAAACCCGAGCCAACGACGGGTTCACCAGGCAGGCCGCGGCGCAGGCCGCCAGGACCCCCAGCGCGACCGGCGGGCCGAAGGCCCCCGGCCCCCCCCCGGGCGCCCCCCTGCGGAACCGCCCGAGCGCGCAGGCGGCCAGCACCACCAGGCCGATCAGGAACGACTCATCCACGTTCGCCCAGACCACGAACAGCGGGACCAGCGCGAACGCCGAGGCCCGCCGGCCCCCGTCGGCGGCACGGAAGAGCAGCCAGACCTCCACCGCCAGCATGAGCAGGCCCCACACCCCCGGCCCGACCGCCGCCGGGCCGCTCGTCCCGGCGATCCCGCCCAGCACCACCACGCCGGGGGTCACCAGCGCCCCCAGCGCGACCCCCACGCAGCAGGCCGACCACCACCGCCCGGGTCCCTCCCGGCGCACGTTCATGAGCACCAACGCCGCCAGCACGTAGGCCAGCGCGTTGAAGGCCACCAGCGCCCCGGCCCCGACCTGGTCGGCGCGGGCCTCCGTCGCCGTCCGGTCGCTCGGGACGGCCGGCGCCAGGTCGTACGCCGCCCGGTAGATCAGGGCGTGGGTCACGTCGAAGAGCCAGCCGACGTTCACCCAGGCCCTGCCCCCCTCGGTGTACGTGAACGGGTCCTTCAACGCCGGCGACCCCGTGGCCGCGATCACCCGGCCCACCTGTAACCGGGCCCAGATCGGTGACTGCTGGATCTTGTTCGCCGAGACGAGAAAGGCGAGCAGCAAGACCCCCATCATCACATAGATGTCGTAATAATTGTTCCACTCCGAGACCCGCTCGGGGGTCCACGGCTCGGGCACGGAGGCGTCCCCCTCGGGCGGGGCCGCCTCGGCCCCCTCCGCCACGGCGGGACTGATCTCGGGACGCGTCTTGGGGGCTTCGGGTTGGGTCATCTGGGGTGCTGCGCGGATAAATGATGGCGAATGGGAATCGGGCGGGCGGACGCCCGCACGCGAAGGAAAAGGGTACGCCTTATGCTAGAAGTTCCCGGGCGACGCGGTCAAGGGGGTGGCCGCCCTCGGGACTTCCCCGACTCGTTGACTTACTTCCCTCCCCGCATAGAATGCGAAGGTCAAGTCACAGAGCGGCGTAAGTTCCATGAAGCGTTGGCCGTCGGGGGACAGGTCGCCGATGCGTGTGCTCACCGCGATCCCAGTTTATAACGAGCAAGCCCACCTTGAGCCGGTCCTCGCGGAGGTCCTCCGCCACGCCGGCGACGTGCTCGTCGTGGACGACGGCTCGACCGACCGCACACCCGACCTGCTCCGCGCCTTCCCGGCCGTCCAGGTGATCCGCCACCCGCACAACCGCGGCTACGGCGCGGGCCTTCGCAGCGCCTTCGGCCGGGCGATCGAGGGCCGGTACGACGGCCTCGTCACGATCGACTGCGACGGCCAGCACGAGCCCTCGCTGATCCCGATGATCGCCGCCCGGCTCGACTCCGCCGACGTGGTCTCCGGGAGCCGCTACCTCCAGGTCTTCGACCCGGCGCAGGCCCCGCCCGAGGAGCGCCGGAGGATCAACGTCGAGGTCACCCGCTGGCTCAACGAGTGCCTCGGCCTGAACCTGACCGACGCCTTCTGCGGGTTCAAGGCGTACCGCACCCCGGCCCTGGCCAGGTTTGAGATTACCGACGACGGCTACGCGATGCCCTTGCAGGTCTGGGTGCAGGCGGCCGCAGAAGGGATGACGGTCGTCGAGGTCCCCGTGCCGCTGATCTACCTGGACGAGTCGAGGGCCTTCGGGGGCGCGCTCGACGACGCCGGTTTCCGGCTGAACCATTACCGCCGCGTGTTTCAGGACGCCGTGGCACGGGCAGGCCTGGAAGTCGGCGGGGGCTGTCGTTGATGAACGCGCACCACCTGCGGGCCCCCTTCGCCGACGGCGCCGTGCTCGCCGTGCCGCGCGCCTCGCAGGCTGGGACCACGACTTCCAGGGGCGGCCGGCCTCCTGGCTCCGCCCCACCGCCCGCGCCCAGGTCATCGACCTCGCCCGCGCCTTCCTCGCCGGCGCCGGGCTCGACGCCCCCGCGCCCGCCGCGCTCGACCGCCTGGTCGTCACCGGCCACCAGCCCGAGCTGTTCCACCCGGGCGTCTGGGTCAAGAACTTCGCCGCCGCCGCCCTCGCCCGCGAGTCGAACGCCCTGGCGCTGAACCTGATCGTCGATAACGACGTCCCCAGGTCGCCCACGGTCCGCGTCCCCCGCCGGGTCGGCGACACGCTCAAGACCGAGCGCGTCGAGTTCGACGGCCGCGCCGGCGAGACCCCCTACGAAGACTTCGACGTCGTGGACGAGGGCCTCTTCGCCTCCTTCGCCGACCGCGCCCGTGCCGCGCTCGGCGGCACGCCCCCCGACCCCGTGCTCGACGAGTTCTGGCCCCGCGCCCTGGGCTTCCGGGGCCTGACCCGCCGCCTCGGCTTGCGGTTCGCGCTGGCCCGGCGTGCCGTCGAGGCGTCCTGGGGCGTGCGCAACCTGGAGGTGCCCCTCAGCGCGGTCTGCGAGACCGAGGCCTTCCTCTGGTTCGCCTCCCACCTGCTGGCGCATCTGCCGCGCTTCCGGCAGGTCCACAATGACGCGCTGGGCCGGTACCGGGCCCTCTACGGCATCCGGAGCAAGAACCACCCCGTCCCCGCCCTGGGCCGACAGGGGGATTGGCTCGAAGCCCCCTTCTGGGCCTGGCGCGCCGGTGAGCCCAGGCGCCGGCCCCTCTTCGCCCGCCAGCTGGCACGCACGATGGAGCTGCGGATCGGCGGTGACGACCAGACCTTGCTGGAACTCCCCCTCGGGCCCGACCGCGAAGCCTGCTGCGCCGTCGAGCGGCTGCTCACGCTCCCCGGCCGCGGGGTCCGCCTCCGGACCCGCGCCCTGACCACCACGATGTTCGCCCGCCGGCTCCTGGGTGACCTCTTCCTCCACGGGATCGGCGGCGCCAAGTACGACGAGCTGGGCGACGAGATCTCCGCCCGGTTCTTCGGCACCGAGTCGCCCGGCTACCTGACCCTTTCCATGACCCTCTGGCTCGGCCTGGGCGACGACCCGGCCGCGTCGGGTCGGCTGGCTGGCGTCGAGCGCGCCATCCGTGACCTGACCTGGAACCCCGACCGCCACCTCCCCCCCGACGCCGGCGCCGACCCCTGGGTCGAGGCGAAGCGGCGGGCGGTCTTCGGGCCCGTCGAAACCCACTCGCAGCGACTCGAACGGTTCCGCCAGATCCGCCGCTGCAATGACGCCTTGCAAGGTCTCGTCGCTGCCCGCCGCGAGGCGCTCGTCGGCGAGCGCGGCGAACTGGCCGCCCGGGTCCAGCGCAACGCCGTCGCCCGGAGCCGGGAGTACGCCCTCGTCCTCCACTCCCGGCGTCGGCTCCGCGAGGCGCTGGGAAATTTATTGCCCGGATGAGAGTCCCCCTCCAATGGCAAGGGCGTTCCGGTGACAGCCCAACCGATCCAACGCCACGCTGGGTCAGGAAGCCTGGGAGCGAACCGGAAGTGGAAA
>JAABUK010007982.1_pt1 | contig 15051 bp, 19 predicted proteins | sample 5559141 | NCBI WGS metagenome assembly JAABUK01 (sample SAMN10711869, study PRJNA513367) | rock metagenome | isolation source: Antarctica rocks | place: Antarctica: Victoria Land, Pudding Butte nord | collected 2016-01-03
ATGAAGATGAAGATGAAGATGAAGATGAAGATGAAGATGAAGATGAAGATGAAGATGAAGATGAAGATGAAGATGAAGATGAAGATGAAGATGAAGATGAAGATGAAGATGAAGATGAAGATGAAGATGAAGAGGAAGAGGAAGACTGACCAGGTGGGCAGGCTCAGCCAGGCTGTCTTGCAGCAGAGCTTGCAGTCTGGGGCCAACACCCTTGGGCAGGGCAGAATCCCAAAAGGACAGGGCTTCAGCCCTGAGCTGGGAATCTGAGTTGCCCAGCATGACCAGCAGGGCTGGCCGCAGCACAGCATGCATAGCAGGGCGCAGCTGCCATGCACTGCGCAGGATCTCAAAGTACTGCTGGCGGCAGTCTGAGCTGCTGTGATCTGCAAAACCTTGGATTATCTGCTGGATCAGCGTGCCTGCATCCCATAACACTTTACGCAAAATGCGCAGACAAAACTTTATACCCAGGTACAGCAGACAAGCGGCAAGATATGCAGGCGTAGCATCTGTACATGCTTGGTGACAGATGGCACATGCTTGACGACAGACCCATGTGGGAATCATAGGTTTGATGATCTAGCATGGATGCTGCGGGTTCCACTCTACAAGCTAGGCAGCACGTTCTGCTGAGTTGGCCGCAAACCAACTGCACCATTCTTGGCTGGGAACATGACAAACATGACACCACCAAGCAAGATGCAGTGCGTATGGTGAGTGACCTGCGGTTGTGTCAGGCTCTGCAGGCAGTAGAGCCTTGACCAGCTGCAGGGCCTTGTTCTGCAGCGCATGGTTGTGCGAAGCCAGCAGCGCTGGCAGCACTGGCTTGACATCTGTCATGAGGTTGGGCAGGTGTGCAGCTCTCCTCTGCAGGATCTCCAGCAGGAGGGACTGCAGCATGCCTGTTACCCGGGGGAGGGTGTCCAGCAAGGGGGCTCTCAGGGTATCAATCAAGGGCTTGTGAAAGGCTGTCAGACGTTCCAGACAGTATATAAACCTGTGCACCCAAGATCACATACATTGTCAGACAGATAGACAGACAGACAGACAGACAGTGTATCAAGCAAAGAATGTAATACGCTTCTTGTCTTCTCTCAACCTGCGCAACCATAATCACACGCAGTGCCAGTTGTCCAGCGGTGGGTTTGATGTGAGCAGGTTTGCCCCTTGCACTTCAAAATACTGTGCATTGCCATGCTATTTTGTCACTCTCTATGTTGCAGGTGTAGCTTCTGCAGATGTGTCTTTTTGGTCACTTATTGCAAACCTAGTTGTATGGCAGCTGGGCATGCAATGCTGGGCTTGCAGACTATTCTGCAAGGAGACAACGTGCTGTATGCGCACCATCCTGCACCACAGACTTGTAAGCAGGACAGGGCCAGTGTACTCAAGGGTAGGTACTGTTAACCCGGGGCCAATGTACCCAAAGGTAGGTACTGTTATCACAGACACCCACCAGGAGGTGCGTGGCCTTGCATGTGTTGTAGTACTCGCAAAGTAAATTGCCATGTCTTAGTCTCAAGACAAAGGGAACTATGTTGGTGATTGTAGTATTTAGTCAGACATTCATACTTGGTCTGACACATTTCGTCTAGTCAGGGGCCAGAGGCCATGACCTACCTATCATGGTCACCTTTGCTGTGGACTCCCAGTAGGATGTGTTTCACCTCCTTCTCAAGCTCCTCTGGTGTTCTACCCCACTCCAGATGCACTCCCTCCTTGCTTTTCTTGTGGTGCTGAGCCAGGATAACTCCCATGCACTCTCCGGACTGCTGAGCTAGCATCTGGCCCCCTTTGGTGGCTAGGCAGTCCAAGACATGCTTCAGGGCTGTCCTGAAGTCTGGATGTGTCATCAAAGGCTGCGACTGCCCATACATCAAACCTACAGGCACACATGACAACAAGACAACTTGGCTCATGCTGGGCAATCGCAAAACCACGTGGCAAGACACATGATCGCTCCGATTGCAGTGCAGCAGCCGGCTAGCCCGGCTTGTCACATGCTACATCTTGACATGGGCACAATTTACATTTGCAATCCTGGCAAGCATACCACCAATGTAGCAAGGCCACCATAGAAAGACACTGAAGAAACAACGAGGCTGGTAGGGTTGCTACTGCTGGTATGCTGACTGTCAAACAGGGCTTCATGCAGAGTTCGTCAGGACTGTAAGCACTGACCCTTGGGGAAGATAGTGAAGAGCAAATAGATCAAAGCACAATTGATCGTAGTAACACTAGGCTCAGCACGACAAGCAGCAATCAGACAGCCTATAACTACTAGTCTTTACCTGCTGCCAAACAGACAGAATGCAATTTATTGCAGCACTATCAGGTAACATCCAGAGAACCTAAACCAGACAGCCTTTACCTGCTGCAAGCAGTTTCATAGCGACGCAGCGCTGCTCAGCAGCCTTCCTTCTGGCCCTGGCATCAGGTGCCCCAGAGGAGGGCTTGGGTGGGGTAGCCCCCAGCAGGGACAGCAGGGCAGGCAGGGACAGAGGTACTGCAGCGCGCCAGTGGTGAATGAATGCTTTGATGAGGTTGAAGTTGTTGTTCACAATCTGACGCTGAGGACTGTAGGCTGCTCGGACCTGCACACCAGCACACACACACGCACAGAGGTGCCTGAGCAACAGAGACAGCAGCCCTCATCTTTGCAGAGTTTGCATGAGAACGCAGGCAGGTAGGTCCAGGGGTAAAACAACAAATTTGACAGGGTGAAAGCAGAGTAGTGCTCCATACAAGTGAGCCCACACAAAACTTGAACACCTCTTGTGTGTGACAGCAGCCAAGTATTTGTGACAGGGATGTGTTTGGCAGTGATCTATGCATTGGACGACTCACCAAGTAGTCCATCAGTGCATCTGCAGCGACCTTGACCTGGGGCGACAGACTTGGGCTGGCCTTGTGTAGAGCAGGAAACAAGGTGTGCCAGGTGAGGCAGGTGAGGCACACATCCAGCAGCAGGATGTGGATCCCCTCCTCTGCTGCCTCCTCAGCATTGCCCAGCACTGCACTCATCATGGCGGGAAACCACTCAGCAGCAAAGTGACCAAACACTCCAGGTGATGGTTCAGTCGCAGAAGCCTGCAAGTTGACAATTGTGTAAGTCAGTGTCTGCCCAGTTCCTGCTGGCATGTTCACAAGCCTTTTGACCATGGTGTGGCTTGTTGCAAGACATTGCTACAACTGCCACCAAAGCTGCTAAGGTGATCCTTCTCATTCGTGCTGTTGCAAGATGAGTGTTGGTGCCATGGGAACTTGCTGGTCTGACATCTTTTTGCCCAAAGGATGTTGCCCAAGCTTGCTCAGACCAGCTGATGCTCATCATGCATGGCAGTCAATGAGCAGCAAAGCTCTTTTGTTCAAACCTTCTGAGCTCTTTCATTCAAATCTCCTGTCATGAATAGGTGGCAAGTCATTGCACCCAGCTGCTACACAGCATTCCAATGGACTTCACAGTACGTGCATGCCCCCTGATTTGACTGACTTCACAGTCAACAACTATATGCTATGTCCTGTCAAAGAAAGACTGTCATGCACACCTGTGACAGGCTTTGAGGTTGCTGCTGTGTAGCAGCCTCCCTCTCAGAATGGCGCCTCTCCACATGCAGTACGGCCTTCACTAGAAATAGGCGCACAATCTTGGGAACCTGACTGGACTCCACCCCCACATGCATGCGGGTCATCCAGTCAAGCATTTGCGCATTGTTGTGAGAGGGCGGGAAGAGCGCCGCTGCCCTTTCTATGAGGTGCACCAGGGGTAGCATGCAGTCATGCCTATCCAGCTCATCATCCTCAACAGACAGGCTGCCTTCTGGCTGGTCCAGTAACCATGTGGTGGTATCATCCTGCTTTGCACAAGAGCACAGATTTTGTAACAGGGGACAGTGTGTGGTTTAAGATGTGTGTGAGCAGTCTGTGGCTGATAGTTGCAGGCAGTGGATCATGGTGACAGAGTCTGCTCAATTGCACAGCCCCATGAGCCATGTGGCTGTATAAACATGGATGTCTGATGCAGAAGTACATGGGAGTTGTGCCTTGCAACAGTCTGCAAGTCTATGTAGGCCTCACGGCTTTGATGCAGCCAAGATGCAGCACACAGGCTGAAAGCTTCACAGTTTGCTTTGTTGCTCATTTTGATACTGTTGAAGCACAGCTGTATGCTTCGTTGCATGGGAACAGCATCTGTGTGCTTCACAAATATATGCAGCTTAAGCTGCCGTAAGCCGTGAAGGGTGAGGTGACGGGGAAGTGTCAAGTAAAGAGTGAAGTGTGCTGTGGGGAGCACACCTGCCAGTCCCCAATCTGCTGGGAGTCAGTGCTGAGGGATTGCTGGAAGACATTGTCCACAGAGGATGAGAAGCCTGCCTGAGAGCCATCCATCAAGGCATCACCTGGTCGTGACAGCAGGGACATCATGTTGCGCACACTGTTCAACAAAACTTGACACAGACATGCAGATGCAGATTGCCCAGCTGTCCATCTGACTGCAGTTTCAAGCCTGAGCCACACATATACAATTGCTTACTTGCAGAGAGCATCAAAGGCATATTGAAGCGATGCTAACCAGGCAGGGCAACAGATGCAGGAACACCCTTGTGCAGGGGCATAGACCCACCCAGAGAATACTGTGAAGCAGAAATCTTGGAAGTGAGGGAGGGCCCTTGACTGCCAAAGCTACCAATGCTGGCAGCCATGCCCAGGGTGCCGGTGGCTGCCAGGCTGGCTGCGTATGACCTGTCAGCCTTGATGCGTTGGGCCACAGCCTTGACAGAGGTGCTGGCGCGCTTGAAGGCGGTGCGGCGGGCCTCGTCCAGCTCCACAGACAACTTGAACTCCTGTGTTGTGTCGAGCAACTCCTTCCATGGACCTGCATAATAACAACAACAGTAGTCAGTATGTGGGCTTAGCTAACAGGCACCAGGCATGAGGCATCAGGTGCATGTGATCCAATTACACTTCGTCTGCATGGACCTGCATGTTTGCAAGAAATTTTGGGTAGCGCATGAGGGAAGGCAGATGCGCTCCTGTGGTGCAGCATGCATGTTACCAAGGCTGAATGCATGCCACATGTGAGGGGGATGCCTGCCAACCTTTCCATCCTAAGATCCATTGGTCATACCCATGCCTGTGCAGGTTCTGTGCAGAATGGGATGTGAGATGCATTGACGGTCACCTGCAGGGTCGATGCCCTTTTGTTCTTTCAGAAACAATGCTGCAAATATTTTTGGGTTGGTCTTCTGGGTAGCTGTCACTAGAGCAGAGCCGCAGGCAAAAGCAGCACATCGTGTTTCCCTGGCCAAATGCTCAAGACTGCCATCTGAGACGGGAAGGCCTCGGGTATCTGCTGTGGCAGCCTTGATGACTTTCTGATGCACCTGCAGTCAAGCATGCATTGCGTTGCTGGTGATACCAGCCTACTATGATGAGCAGCATCATGCATCTTCACTGGCATGAATGCCATGCCAATGCAAGTCGCCTATTTGGCCTGCTTTGCCAGTGCCCAAGCATGCTGCAGGACAGCACAGCTGTGCCGTATTGTAATGAGCCATGTGCATTGTCATTCCCTGCAAGATGTAGTGCATAAACCATGTCTCAAAAGCAAACGCAAACGCAAAAAATTTTGGAACCATTTCTCGATTTATGCGTGTCATCTCTGCGCGAGGGCCATGCTAATCTTCTCTGTATCGTTCCAATTTTAACAGATGTAACCGAAGTTACACAAATGCGGTCAAATTTCTGGCTATATATACATAAACATTTTATCGCTGTTGCGAGTATGGGTTGCAAGACAACCTACTGTCGAGGAGACAAGCGACTTGCCTGCTCGCCACCAGCAGGGCCCAAGACCATTGACTTGATGTCTTCGCCATCGATATGCTCGTAGATGTACTGCACAAGTTTGTAAGCACCTGTACGCGCCAGCAAACTTGCTTCTTCGTCCAGCCTGCAGTGCGATCACGGAGTTAAACACACTCTCTGTTCATAGCACGCAGAATTTTGGGGGCAGAGCGTACCTGTCTGAGGCAGGATCTGGCTTGCCGTTGATAATTCCCAGCAAAGACTGGGCTCGCTCTTGCAACGCTATGTGTTGGAATGGTAAAGGTGAATACTTGAGACAAGGCAACAGGATGTAACAGAGAAAGGCTCGCCTGCATAAAAGCATATAGAGGTCAGCAGATTCAAAATATTTACTTGCACCCCTTAGGCGGACGCTTTGGCTTGCTTGATCAGCATACATCACCTCAAAGGAGTAGGAGGCTCAGGTAGCTCAAAGACGTGCTTCCACGCGTACTTCAACAAGCTGCTTGCTTGCTGTTGCCTAGCATCAGCTTCTGTCTGATCTGGTCTGGTTGGCAGTGTGCCAGGTGAGAGTGGCAAGTCTTGTGTAGCTGCACCTGCAGTCCTGCATCCAAGCCCCAAAGCTTATGGCCTGCCTAAGTCTTGCAGAGAACGCATTAACCTCGACAGACCAAATGGCTGTGCTTTGCACGCATGGACTGACCTGGGGTTGTGGACTTTCCAAGGGGCTGCAGCCACCAGGATCAGTCTGGTCACGAGGGCGTCCTGCCTGACATGCCCTTTCTCCTCCCCCATCTCTTTTAGTATAGGAAGAATCGCCTACAAGAGAACCAGTTCTAGCCTTGCAATCCAGCATGAAGCGCAGCCAGCAGTCTGCTGTGGGTCCGGCCCATAATTCTTTGCTCAAAAGCCATGTGCAGATCAAGCCGCTAGACGTCTGGTATGGCACATGTCGTTTTCCTTTTGCAAGCAACAGCCATCATGAAAACACATAACGCCTGGGGTGGAGTCACGTTGTACAGAAATCCAGCGCAAGATTTCAGTCAATCAGGCACAGATAGCACAGCCTGGAACGTGCATCAGCTTGAGACCATCACCTGACTCAAGCAGAAACGTCGGTAAGACTTCCACATACCTGTAACAAAGGCTCGACAGACAGTCCACGCTCAGCAGCCGCCACCATAGAGTCCATGATGGCCATGAGCTGCCGTGCGTAATCTGTGGACTGGGTTGTGCCTCGCCGCCATTCCCATGAGCTTGCAGGGAAAGCACTGATTGCTAGCTCCTGAACTGTGTCCGTCAGCTTTGTTGCATGGTTCCCAGGATCCAGAAAGTACTGCAGTAGTTGCAAAGCCTCCACTCGCTGCTGTACAACAGCAGCTGCTGCTGAGCTGCAACAGAAAATTTGATTTAGCTGTTACGGCAACAAGCTCTGTCAATGAGCATCTGAAAAGTCTTTGCTGTTCCATACAGCTTGCCCTGCATCGAAGCTGAGACTTCATAGCCATTGCCATAACATGCAGCAATTTTACTACACGATGATGGTCATCGGTTCATCTTTCCTGGACTCCTGGACACTGTTGCATTAATTCTGGTACCTCATGACATGTGCCATGATGTACACACTTTTGCTCACCTGAGGGTCAAAATGCTGCAGTAGCTGTCAAAAATGAAAGTGAAAGAGGGCTGTGATGGGTCTAGCACATACTGAGCATCCAGCTTCAGCAAGTGCGCCAGCAAGTGCAGGTAAGTCATCCTTTTGGTCATCATGTCGTCACTGTTGGCACTGGTTACTGCTATGAGGGATGCTAGCTTTGGCAGCTGAGGTAGCAGTGCGCTCAGGAAAGACCTGCAAGGTGGACAGCATCAGACAGGTTTGTCCGTGGCGTAGCAACTGCAAGAGTTGGCTTCTGGCCAGATACACATTTCTCACTCACAACTAACAGCTGGTAACAACATGGCCAGACTGCACACACAGCTTTGTGCAACATCAAGCATCGACATTTGAGCCTATGGCATGGATGCAAAGGCCTTGATGGGCCAAATGATAATCTTTCTGCTGCCCTGGCAAAAAGCAACAACACTTCCATCAACAATGATCTTGAAGCTGAGAATGCAAAGTAAGGGCTGTGTTACCTCTGCCTGATGTCTGCCCTGCCTTGTGCATCTCTGCTGCGCTGCAGTCCTACCAAGCAGCCAGTCAAGACAGCCTCTGCCACACGCTGTGCAGCTGCCTGTTGTCCTGCCAAAGCATCAAACAAAGGCCCAGCGCATGAGCTGGCATTGAACATGACCCAGGTATGGATGACGGTCCTGTAGCTTTCATAGAAGCTCTCTCGGCATGAAGGTCCTACCAGCTTGTCTAGCATGGCAGAGGCAGGAATGCCTAAACGCAAGGCCAGGTTCAATGCACCTTCTGCTGCTAGCTGCTGCTGTGGAAGCGCATTGTGCTGCAGGTTGGCCGCCAGAGACAAAAACCTGAGCAGCAGAAGATGTTTTTGGGACAGCGATGACATGCCTACATTACCAGCATGGAAACACATCACCTACATTTCAGTAGATGCTATGTATGACACAAGCGATCATCAATCCTCAGCATGCCAGACAATGATTTGTAAAGACACACTGTGTCCAGCTACTCATGCGTGTGTCTGGGGCTTGGTCGTGTTGCATTCCATTGCTGCCAGCATCACCTAAGCACTCACCTCTGTGGCAAGTCTGCTTTGAAGGAAGCTGGGATCAGACTTTGTCCCTTGGGCAGTTTCAAGTCAGCAGCCAGGGTCAAGCCTTGCAGCAGAGTGGCTGCAGCAGGCAGGTCCACCCCCCACTCCCAGTTGCCCTGATTGGAAACCAGCAGCTTGCCGTGCCCTTCTGTGCCAATCACAGCTGACAGGTATTGGGCGATGCCTCTCTGCAGGTGTGGAAGCATGTCTGGCCAAACTTGGGCGGCCTCTTCAATCAGCTCCTGCACATGGAGTGAACACAACATAATTGTCATGGGCCTGTATGTGTTGACATAGGACCACCTGTGTGTTGCCTCTTGATCAAGCTACTTGCTTGCTTAGCTGTTCAAGCTTCTTGTTTGCTTAGGAGTGTGGACAAGTTTCAACAAGAACAATTGAAGCTGTGAGACGTGTTATGACACGTAAGCTTCTTTGTCTAACATCACAAGCATTGGTGCACAGAAGAAGGACAGCATTAGGATATCACATCATTGCAGCCCTGGCAGTGCTGTTGTTCAAATAGTGGGCACCAGCATAATCTGACCATTGAAAGGAAAGTTTGGACATGCACAGAAACTTCCACAGAAGCTTGTTCAGGGTTGCCTGAAGATGGCCCACTCAGGCTGATTTGAAAGGTGTGTGAGGGACCTTGAAAAGGCACATCCGCAGACTGCAACTCACCTTTGCTTTGGTAGCTAGCCTTCTGGCTGTTTGGGCCTCCGGGGGGGTCACCCCCAAGTGGGCAGGGGCTAACAGCGCTGCCAAGAGGAAATTGTGAAGGGCTGGCAGGTCTGCTGGAAACAGGTCATCCTCCTTGATCTGCATCACCAGCATTCTGTGAACACTGCCCCACTAGCACTGCTCTGCTTTGCAGTAGGCCTGCATGCACTGCGCAGACACAGATCACTGCAAGCACTACACCACTGATAACTTTTTGCTAACACATTCATGTTCAAATACATTGAGCTAGGTCTCTTGGTAGATCAAGCCTGTTACTCATTGCCGTTGTGTGTCAATGCACAGAGAGTCTCCACCACATGTGTCAGCCACAATCAGACGCAAACGCTGTACAGTAGCTGCGTACAGTAGCTGCATACAGTAGCTGCGTACAGTAGCTGCGTATTGTATTGTGGCCCACCTGTTGCAGGAAGGTGAGGGCTTTGAATGCCAGGTGCTTGGTGTCACGCTCACAGCCTGTCAGCACAGAACCCTCACCACCATCTGCTGCGGCTTCTGTTAGGTCTGGAATCATGCTCAAAAACTCAAGCAAGGCAGGCACACAGGTTTGCTGGCCTTGCATTCCTGCACCATCAGGCCACTGTCAGCTTTGCCCAATAGGCAACTGTCAGCTTTGCCCAATAGGCAACTGTCGGCTTTGCCCAACAGGCTACTGTCAGCTTTGCCCAGTGGAATCACCTTGCAGTAGGCCATGGTCATTGACTTTTTGTTGATGACGGCAGCTTAAGTAGGTCAGCTAGAATGGAGGCGCAGTTGACCATGGCTAACCTACAAGAGTGTTGCATGCTGACAGGCAAAACATGCATTCTCCGCTGCCCCGCATGGGCAACATCATGCATACCTTCAAAGCATATGTGTGAATCTGTTTGCATACTTGGTCAGGAGCAGAATCTTCTTGGCCAACAGGGACATCATGCAAGCAGCTCACAACAACAGTTTGTGCTTAGCGACCTGGACGAGATGTGAGCAGGTGTGCACACAGCATGAATGGTTTGTTGGTGTTTGCTCATGGCCAGGTGAGGTCACCTGCATCAGCACCTTCATCTGCATCTGCATTGCCGGGTGTGGCTTTTGATGACTTGGTGCTGGAGGGCGTGGATTGATGTAGCTGACTTGGAGTCATGATCTGTTGCTTCAAAGCCCAACTGGCCCAGCTTACTGATGCTTCAACTGCCTATCAACATAATGACATAATCAATACCCACTCACTGTTCATGCATATCCACCATCTTCATTCGGCTTGTACAATCAGCACAGCAATACAGAGATGTTCAGGCTTCTGCTACCCAACGTGCTCATGCTAGACACAGTGATACACTGGGCTGCACGATGCTTAGACTGCTTTACTCATCTGCTGTCAGGCTATGAAGCTGACCATGTTGGTAATGCTTGCACATATCACGTTGATATACCTGAATCCACAGGCGCAAGTGGGAAAGGGACATGGCTGCTTCATTGTTGTCCAACTGACACTGGACAGTCAGAAACTTCTGGATGGCTTCTGATTCGCCTTCAGCATTGTCCTGCTGTACATGCCATTGGAACCAAACTGCCACAGGACCTTTACTGTCGTCTGCACTCATACCTGAATCTCAGACACTGCTACACCCCACCGCAATGTACACATAGTGTGCAGCCTTGACAGTCAGACCTTGTTGCACGTTTCTCATAAATGGCCACCAGCAGAGCATGGCTTGAAGCATTCCACAATGCTGGCAGCAGCAATATAAGACTGAGTGGGCGCTGTTGTAACAAGGTTGATACGCAAACAAGCAAGTGGCGTCAGTGAGTGGGACGAGTGAGTGAGTTGGTGGGTGAGTGGTGAGTGGGTGAATGAGCAAGTAAGCGAGTGAGGATGTGAGTGACTTTCATGAGTGAGTAAGCAAGCAAGCGAGTGTCCAAGCAATTGGGCAAGGGACTTGGGAATGTAGGTGAGTATGGGATGACCTGTCTGCATGGCATCTTCCATCTGAAGGGTGGCCAGCTTGTCCATGAGCCACATGCACATGTCCCGACAGTATCGCTCAGGCACCACCGTAAGCTTCCACAGCCATCCCAGAAAGGCGGCCAGGTCCACAAACCCTTGTCTGTCTGTGCGTGGAGTCTTCAGGCTGTCCGCTAAATGCGGTCTCCTCAAGGGAACTTTGACTAATGCCTGCAGCAGCAAATGTAGAGAAAGTGACAACAAAGTGAAGCAAGGCTCACAACCGCATTCTTAGCAAGTAAATGCCAAAATAGTTGACAATATGTTCTTGTCGGTTCTCACCGCCAATGCATCAGCCACTTGCGTCTTAGTCCCAGTGCCTTCTGCATCGTGCTCAGCTGCACGCAGAGCGCCTACACACTTGGACACCGCCTCCAGGTAGAAGGCATCGCTGACATCATTCAGATCTGAGAGCCGCCCCATGGCGTCAGCACACCTTGCCATGGCTTGAGCTGCACCAAGCCTGCAGACAGCACCCTGCTGCTGTCAAGACTTCGATTATGCATGATGTTTGGACAAAAAGAGCAGTCAAAGTGCAGTAATTGTCACTGCCAGATGTAGAGTTATGTAAGACATTACAAGTGCAGGCAGCACGGCATCGGTGCTGCTCAGATAGATAGACATATGGGACAGATGGACAGGTGGGACGCTCACAACTTGATCTGACAAACGCACAGTGAATAGATCATAGACTGCATAGAGCGCACAGCATACAGTGTACAGTGTAAGTTGTAACAGCTGCATGAATTCGGCTGCCTGGCATTGTGTCTCACCTCCAACTTGCACTGGCTGGAGACTAGTCAACAGCACGTGTTTGTTGCGCTTTGCATATACTTTGCCACGTAACTTGCTGGCATAGCAGCTACAAGAGTGTAGGGTGCATTTTGCAGCGTTAAGACAGAATGCAAAGTGGTGCCAGGATAGACTCTGACCTTTGGTATGCTTCAGGATGTGCCAGCCGCTCAAACAGCCTCCTCAGCAGGGAAGCCGCATTCAAGTTCGAGCTGGCACTGGCATTGCTCACCCCGGCCTTGGGCATGGGGATGTGCTTTGCTGACCACAACAGGAACTCTCTTGCTGCGTTAGCACACAGCTCCCTCTTTGCGCCACTCTTCTCATCACTCAAGCCACCTAGAATGGCTTCTAGCAGAACGATGGTCTCAGCAGACTCCCTGCATGTTGTCACTCCATTCAATCAATCAATCTACATTTTCTGTCTTGAAGACTCATCAGGGGAGTCAACAGACAGTAACTGGGACAAACCAAAACACTAGGCACTAAATGTTGTGCTCAACATGTTGGTTTGAAAAAGCACATGTCCAAGTCTGATAACAGCTGAAGATGTAGTAGCAAGCAAGGAGTGCCTGAGTCATATTCCCAAGTCTCATTTCAGGCAGGCTGACTGCATTGTATACATGCATATGCCAGCAAACTCTCCTGTGATCCTGATAGCCATACAAAACAGGCACATGCGTACAGGCATTGCACGCACAACACAAGGCATGACAGTGGCTGGATGAGTGTTGATAGGTCTGTGGGCTGACCTTCTAGCAGAGCGAGTAAGCCAGTGTACCAAAGACATGATCAGAGGCTCAAACAACTGACGCGCAACTGATTCAGCTGCAGATGCCAGGCTGAGCAGCACAGGGAAGAGCTTCTGCATGGTGGTGTGAAACTGCGTCGGGGGTGCGTCAAAGTCTGCCTCTTTTGAGCCTTCAGGGCGACGAGCATTCACTCCTGCGCAACTGACAGAGTAACACAACCAACACACCTGTCAGACCATTGACACCAAGGTTTTGAAGTTGAGCAATGTGCACAAGTGAGACAGTCACACGACCAATAGACCTGTCAGGCTGTTTAGACCAAGGCTCTGAGGCTGAGCAGTGTGCAGCAATGCACACTGCACTCATGCAAAGGTGAATGACAGGGACCAAAGTGCACATGAACAGCAGCAAGCCTTGGCAGTGGGACAAGTGCTGCATGCAAGCTGACAGCACTCCGCACCACCAAAGCTTTTCTTCCTCAGTGATTCATTGCTTGAGTATCAATCTCAGGAGCTGCATGGGCAACAATGCATTACACTCAGCAGAGTGTTTGTTGCAGAGGGCCAGGCACACAACAGCACCGGCAGCAGCATCAGGTCTGTCAACTGTCTTGAGGTGTTCTGCATACCTATCATCCACAGGGTGACGGCATGCAGGAACTCACAAGCTGCCACTCTTGTGGAACGGTCTGCAGCCTTCTCTGCCAGCTCAGAGACCTGGACAAAGTTGTAAATCTGCTTGGTACACAACAGCCCACATGATGACACAGCTGCTGTTGCAGCGCTATGCATCTGGGCGTGTGTGCTGCTGCTGACACGTCAAAACCTTGAACACAGGCAAGTGACAGATTATGAAGCATGAACATCAGCATTGCTGCAAGATTGCACATAAGCACCATGTCTTTTTCAAGTCAAACAACACATGTGCGATTGAGGCTGTCACACCTGTGGCAGTGTCTTGTCCAGCCACACGACCAGGCTAGTGTCTCCAGGGAAAGGCACCGTGAGACCCAGCTTGTTGTTAGGGTCCCACCGAGCAACTTCCCTGTTTGCATCTGGAGCAGGCTGTGAGGTGATGGCTTGCACCACCAGAGCATCTGCCGCAGCTGCAGCCCTGCCTAGCCACGCTTGAATGCGTGGCTGCAGACTTCTCAAACCCTGCCACAGCAACAATCTTCTTAGGTGCAGAAAGCCGTGGCTGCAGGGGCACTTTCTACAACTTGCTCACCACAAAGATGCTGGGCTGTGCCTGTTGCAGCTGTAGCAGATGCTTTGCATACACACGCACTACAGGCATGCGTGTATGGAAGCATGGTTTGCCAGAATCAGCCAAAAGCACGCTATTATGACATGCCTGCTGCACGGAGGAGCTGGCCAAACGCCACAAGCAGTTAAGTGAAAGATTACATGGGACCTGACAGCTTTCTGGCGCTGAATGGCCGCTGCACTGCTGGCTTGCACCCTCTTGTAGGCCTCCTTGCCTGCTGCCTCCCCTTGCATCACTGCTTCCTCATTGGCCTTCTCATCACTGTCATCCCCTGCTGTGACACCTGCATGTAGGGAAACACCTATTGTTTTTCTGCAAAGCAGCACCAAGCAACATGCGCTGCTCAGGAGGAGGCCCTCAAACCCCCAGTCATGTTGTGGAGGACTCTGCTGAAAACTTCAGGTAGGAGTGCAGAAGGCACATGCGCAATTGCATGTAAGACTGCTTTTGCAGCAATGCAGCAGCCCAATCTTGAGCTTTCGGTTCTTTGATGGCAAGCTGTGATTCCAGAGTACTCAGACCACATTTGCATGAGCTTGTTGTCGCGCAGTGCAAACCAGCCTTGACAAACATCAACAGAACACCTCTCTCATCCAGTACATGTTTGCATACAGCTCTCGTCAAGAGTGGTGTCCAGAGTATGAAGCAGGTCTGTTTTAGACTATCGTAGAGCACACAGCTGCCGAGCTATTCGATGCCGGGACTCAGGGCAGGTGTACCACCTATGTAAAGATGCGTGTGGGGATTGACCGCCGCGCAAAGCGATCACAGCGCTGTTTAAGTATTGCCAAAGCCAGAGTTACTGTCACAGTGAAACAGAGGTGAAAGGACAGGCTACACTTGTGAGTTGTGCTGGGCTCAAACGGTACAGGGAAGGATACCCTGGAAGGCCCAAGGTTTGTGGCAAAACAGCACAGCTGTGAAACGTAGTATCCAGATTTTGCAGCAAAGTAGCGAGCTGCAAGCAGGAAGCGTTGCACAAGAAGCA
>JAABUK010007983.1_pt1 | contig 15049 bp, 12 predicted proteins | sample 5559141 | NCBI WGS metagenome assembly JAABUK01 (sample SAMN10711869, study PRJNA513367) | rock metagenome | isolation source: Antarctica rocks | place: Antarctica: Victoria Land, Pudding Butte nord | collected 2016-01-03
ATTGTCATCCCTTAACCAGAATTTCGTCCTTCAGCACTCCAGTACCACTCCGCACCGAATACTTCTTATGCCCCTATGCCTTCCTTCCAGTTGCGTGGCTACGTTCCCCCAACCTCGTTCAGCGCCAGACAGTTTTTAGCGCCCTCAAGATTCATCTATGACTAGTCAGATATTGGCGCTCAGCATGCTAGGCGTTAATCTATCTATCAAACTGAGAACAACAGCTCATTGGAACAATACTGTTCCATCCTGCTTCAGCGCTAAAACCGCCGGCTACGCCATTCCATGCCCATAGTCCTTGTTGTCCGAAACCGCAACATCAAGCACACCACGTGCCTTCAAGTATCTCATGAGGACATTTACTGGGTCCCCAATAGCCTCGCCAGTGTACGCCGATTCAGAACGCGTTGTCGGGAGCTCAGAAACTAATTCAACTGTCACGACAAGTGAAGTGCCGCGGGAAGCGGTGATACTCCCAGTCAATGCTTGGAGTTGTTTGAAGTCAGAGATACAAAAGGGACACCAATAACCTCGAAAGTCTGCCAATGTCTACCACTGGGCGTAGGTGCGTAACGGGGTACAAGAGCAGGTCGCATACAGACTACGAAAAGAGAGCGAGATGCCGCACGCAGGGTATCGGATCCCTTAAATGGATCTGATATTGTTGAGAAACTGAGGAGGGAATCGGTTCCGAGCACAGGAGCGACCCAGAGCGCTTTGCAAAGAGTCTCCGGTTGCAGTCTTGGAGACGAGAGGTATCTTGTAGTTTGGAAATCTACCTAAAAAAGACGTGGGCTCTTATGGGGCTAAAGAGACCATGTTGCAAACCCGGAGGAAGCAGTCCGAGACTGGAATAAACCAATACTATACATAGAAAGCAGCTCCAGACCGAGAATGGTGACGATTTCACGAGTCATGCTGTGTAGCGATAAATGATCCCGATATTCTGTGTTGCCCTGTATGGCACCAAACAGGCCGCAGCAGCTCCAACAGGTGGTTGATGTTGGCCGGTTCCACAGTATTTCGAGAGAGAAAGATCTAAACCACCTGTCAGGACATGATAGCAGATCAACATGACCCCTGTAATCCATCCTCAACTTGCTCTGTCGTACGGAGTACTACGAAATAAACGAAACCTTCGAGTCTTGGCAAATTGGAAGATATAACACGCTAGCCGATAAGCGGTTACTTCAAAATTCAAAGAGTTTTGGGAGGAGTCCTAAAGAACGCGATATCTGGAGCAATGAGTCGCAAACACTAGAGTAGCGATCCACATCGACAAGTGCATTGACATTGACGGATGGGATGGAGGAATTGTAGCGAGATCATGGGCACCAGATGTGGGCTAAGCCAAGATGATGATCCTTGCTTGTGTCGAGATGTTAGACGTCATAGAGTGGAAGTCGCGGGTATCAATTCGTTTGCTCCAGTCTCCAGATTTCGGTGCATTCCTACTCGTATTATAGACGGCCAATTGCTTTGGACAGTTAATTACAGCATAGTGGGCTTTGCTGCTCGATACTAATCACACATACACATTAGATTTCGCGCGTTTGGTTCTCGTCACTGTTCCTCGTTCTCTGTATAAATCATTTCAGCTGGAATAATAGACAAGCTGTCTCCTTCGATCATCGTTCGGGCTATTGGTAACCGTTCAGTAGCAACGGCTGCTTCTAGGCTATCTGCCGTCTCCCACCAATTCTCTACTTCTCAGAAAGCCATGGCTCCCATCAGCAAAGAATGTGACTTTCTTGTCATTGGTGGCGGCAGCGGAGGTCTAGCCTGTGCAAGAAGAGCAAGCGGGCAACATGGGGCACGAACAATAGCCGTAGAGAGCAATCGGCTCGGGGGAACCTGTGTAAACGTAGGGTATGAATTGGGTGTCTTTGCGTTGGCAGATGATAGGGACTAATAGAGAACAGATGTGTTCCCAAGAAAGTCACCTGGAATGCCGCAGCAATTGCTGAGACACTTCACGAAGCTGCTTCTTACGGATTCCAGGTTACAGAGACAGCGCCATTCGACTTTACAACGTTTAAGCACAAGCGTGATGCCTACATTAGACGTTTGAACGGCATTTATGAAAAGAACCTGGGAAATGACAAAGTAGAATATCTCCACGGTCGCGCCCACCTTCTTTCGAAACACGAAGTCGAGGTAAACCTTGACAACGGCACCAAAGAAACAATCCGTGCCAAGAAGATCCTTCTCGCCACAGGCGGCCACCCAAATATCCCGGATCTTCCTGGCAGTGATCTCGGCATAACCTCTGATGGCTTCTTTGACCTCGAGAAACTCCCTAAACGCGTTGCTCTTGTAGGTGCGGGCTATGTTGCTGTTGAAATGGCTGGTATGTTCCATCATCTGGGCAGCGAAACACACCTCTTCATCCGCCACGAGACTTTCCTCCGAACCTTCGACCCCATGATCCAAGAAACGATTGTGGAAGAGTATGAGCGCCAAGGCATCCATATCCACAAAAATTCCTCACAGTCCAAAATCGAAAAGCTCTCCGAGCCTGGCTGGATGAAAATGCACTACAAAGATTCCAAAGGCGAGGGTACGATAGATCTCGACTGCCTCCTCTGGGCTATTGGGCGCAGCCCCGAAGTCGAAGATCTGGGTCTCGACAAAGCGGGCGTCAAGCAAGACGAAAAGGGCCACATTATCGCAGACGATTACCAAAACACCAACGTCGATAACATCTATTCCCTCGGCGACGTTTGCGGTAAGATAGAACTCACCCCAGTCGCCATTTCAGCAGGGCGGCAACTTGCCAATCGCATATTTGGTGGCCCGCAATTCAAGAACGCAAAACTAGATTATGAAAATATACCTTCTGTCGTATTCGCGCACCCTGAAGTCGGGTCCATTGGCTTGACTGAGCCAGAAGCCCGCAAACAGTACGGCGACGAGAACATCAACGTATATAATACATCTTTCACAGCCATGTACTACGCAATGATGGAACAGGATCAAAAAGCGCCGACACGGTATAAGCTGGTATGTGCAGGGGAAGAAGAGAAAGTAGTCGGACTGCATATCTTGGGTAGTGGGACGAGCGAGATGCTGCAAGGTTTTGGGGTTGCTGTGAAGATGGGGGCGAGGAAGAAGGACTTTGATTCTTGTGTGGCCATCCATCCGACGAGTGCGGAGGAATTGGTTACTCTAAAGTGATAATCAAGAAGATACTAGGATGAATGCCTCTTTGTATTGAAGTATCTGCATCTTCGATACCCCATTTTGATCGTTAAAACTGCAGGGCTTGTTGGCTTTGTTTGAGATTATGCTTGAGATACATAGAAGAAATGTGGCCTAGAGCTTGCATTGTGATGTCTGGAGATACATCCTCATTGCTCTTGTATATTGGTCTTTAGCGGCATCGTAAGTAGGCTCTAACCTCATGATTGAGAAAACGGAGCAAGTTGGACCAACTGTCGATGTAGCGATCTGCCAACATCCCCTAGGCTGAGTGGTCGGTAAGGCAACAATAGCCTAGTAACTCAAGATGGTGCGTATCCCGCAATTGAAAGCAGTGCTGGAAGCTGAAAGACCGAACTATCAACCTCTGTGCAGAAGTACAATGCGATCGCATCTCAACGACTTGTTAATCACCGATGTCTTATTTAGTTGGTCAGGCTGTGGTTCGTACAGTAGATGCCAGGCGGGGCATCTTGCTCAAAAGACTTTGATCGCGGACCCTGTGATGACTTTCATGGGGCCTAATGGCACGAGACTTTTCACTGAGATGGCCCGGATGATCCAAAATATGTCCTGCCTAGTTTTCGTTGCTGTTGGTTCCCTTTTCTCATCATATCGTCAACCACTATCTATGATTTTGGTGCTGTCATTTCAGTGTTCCTCGGGCTTTCGGATGAGTTCGCCTTTTTCATAATTTCACGTTAGCTTGGCACATTATGATTCAATATGTTGGGTCTTGTTAAGCTGAATCTGTAATCGCCATTCTTTCCTTATCTTCGACTTGGGAGTTCCCTATTGAGATGAAGTTTCCGAGACTTGAGGGATGACAGACGGCTTCTGACTATAACGGCTGACGACTCTTTGATATCGAACTCTCTTCTCCATGTCATATAAAGCTTCGAGTGACAGAGAGAGAGCCGGGCTACTTAGTGGATATACGGACGGAAAGAATTCTCGTTGGCCGAATACTATGTCATTCGAATACTCATATTGTTGGCGTTCAAGGATTAAAGGCGAGTAGGTGTCAAGCAATGCCTGACATTCATCAAGTGCTCCGAGTATAATTGGACCTTGCTATTACTTGAAATTCGAAATCCTCCGAATTGTCGCTGACGCGATTCACACGAAAGCCTTGGTCAATCAAGGAAAGTGTGTTTACAATGTTGCAGCAGTGTAGATTATTGCACAGTCAGAGCATGCTACATCTCCACACAACATCGTTGGACAATACACAGCTGACCTTCAAGGAACTGTTATATAATAGCTGACCATAAACCCACCGTTCGAAACGAAATACAGTTACAAATTTGCAGTAAAATTATAAGAATTCGACAGCATTTTATCACCTCGAAGCAACTCCTTCAATAATGAAGCGGAATCTTTTCCAACGTCTGCTGCCTGGCTCAAAGCAGCCAACATTCGGACCTTTCCCGCACCCCAACAGCCGCAAAAATGTCAAAGCCCCTGCAAAGCCACTCCAGAAGAAAGATATCAATTACGAACAGAACAAAAAGGAGATTACCGCACACTTCAAGCGCCAGCAAGATGCTTTGACTATCGTCAAAACTACAACGACGTCCAAGGGCAAGACTATCGACTGGATCCCCATTGGCTCGCAGGGAACCATTGCCACGCCGCCGCCGCCACCTGCGACAGACCTGGAATTGCGGGATGCAAGACACAAAGCAACCCAAGCCATCCCTGAATTGGCCATGGAGGGCGCTGAGAAGGGTCCTGAAGGAACTGTTCCAATCCTCCGCAAGAATTTGGAAAAGCTAGGATTCACGCAAAGCCTAGACATGTATTTATCCAAGACCAAGGGCAACAAGATAGGCTCAACGCACATGCCAACCCCATCTGTCGCCGGTGTCCACCGCTACGCAAACTCGACGCAGTCAGTAACCAACTACGGCGGTCAAGGTGTCATATCCGGCTACTCGCCCTATGTCCAATCCTCCAACGACTTCTCGCTCCTCCAAATCGGCTGCCTCGGAACCTCCCTCGGTTACTACCAAACCGTCGAAGTCGGTTGGCAAGTCTATCAAGAAATTGGCGGCGACTTCTCCCCGCACCTCTTCACCTACTTCACCAACAACGGCTACCAACAACAGGGCAACAATCTTGGCGGATACAACCGCGACGTCCAGGGCTGGGTCCAAGTCGATAGCACCATCTTCCCCGGCTCAACCTTCACCCCCTACAGCGTCCCCGGCGGCAGCCAAGAGGAAATCGGCATCAAAGTCCAGCAATACCAAGGCAATTGGTGGGTCAATGTCCAAAACACTTGGATCGGCTACTACCCCGGCAGCCTCTTCAACAGCGCCGGCCACGAGGGGTCCACCATGCCCGACCACGCAGACGTCGTTGGCTGGTGGGGCGAGGTGTACGATTCCGAAGGTAGGACGACCACGGATATGGGCAGCGGGCTTTTCCCCGGAGCGAACGATGTGGGGAATGTGGCATATATGCGGAATCTGCAATTCCAAAACAATGCGCCGGGGAATATGTCGGATTATAACGGCGCGGCGGGGAATTCGGATCCCGATATGTATCAAATCGATGCGCATTTCAACAGTGGGACAACTTGGGGGAGCTATGCTTGGATTGGAGGGCCGGGAGCGGGCTAGGTGGGTGGTTGGTTGGCGGGATCTTTGCGGATGGTATGGAATCGTTCTTGTGGTAGATGATGGATAGAATGGTAAACAGGATGTAGGAAAGGAGGTGGTAGGTCAAGAGTTTCCTAGCTTTGTCTTTTTCCTTATGAAGGTTCGAATGTCACGGTCGTTGTAGATACTCTGCTTAGCCAACTCACATAATCCTTTCTTATCCCCGCATATTAACTGGAAAGAAATCCGGCGCATCTTGTGGTAGTTTTTGATCTTAACAAATGCCCACAGTCGCGTCGCGTCGCTCTCGTTTTCTCGTAACAATCCTTCATTCTCTTGATTCCAGGAATTACGAGGACTGCAGAAATCGGTAGATCCCAAGTACCGCCTTCCCCTCTTTAAACCAGGATTCTACGCATCTACTTGAAAAGTCCCTACATTGCACGGTCTCTTATCCATCCCCTATCCCTATCCCATCCCCCTTCTCCACCATCCTTTCCCTACAACCCATCTTCCACCTCACCCGCCCCTCCCACACCATCGATTCCAAAACCGCTGGGCTCTCATATACTGTAGCTGGTCACACATCGAGAAAGCTACAGGTTATAACCCCTTGCGCAACTCGCGATAATGCTCCCGATACCCACCACCTCCAGAATCTCAAGCTCGACATCCCGCACAGAAGTTACGGAAGAACGCCCACCAGGTTTCTCTGCTAGCCGAGACAGCAGCATGTCCCGAATAGATATGGGGGGGGGAAAGCTTGCCATGCGCCTTGTGTTTGCAAAAGACTAGGTATCACCAACCACCCTCTACAAATATCGTCACTCCACCAGGCGTGGCTAACTCATACATGCCCCTCTAGCTGTTTGTGGCGACAGACCCGCACAAGACCTTTGCCCATTTCCCTGATCTTGGTTGGTTTTTTGCAACACCCATCCCAACACCCCCGTTTACTTGCAGAATATGCAGTACCCCAGCAATCCAGGTCCGCCCGTGCTACCCCCGCCTCCTACACCGAAATCCTGCGCCGCCGCGCTACCCCCGGCTGCAATGCCCTGCCCCGCCGCCTACCCATTTCCCTACCCGTTCGACTACCCATTCTGATACCCCTCGTTATCAACATTGGTGCAGTCGCCCGAGTTGGAGCAGAACCCGCAGTGGCCGCCGTCGTTGGTGTTGAAGTTGCAGTCTTGGTTCTGGATGCAGTTGCGCTCCCAGCAGTAGTCCATTCCTTGGCGGGTTTTGAGGGTGGGGAGTGGGAGGGCGGTGGTGAGGGGGAGGAGGAGGGTGCGGGGGTTGGTTTCAATTTTTTCAATTTTTTTTTTGGAAAGCGAGGGGGTTGAGGAGTGTGAGGTGGTGGATTGGGGTGAAGATTGGGGTTGATTTTTGATTTCAGCCTCGAATTTTCAGAGGTGAAAGGAGGCGTAGAAGAAGAGAAGAGAGATGAATTATTTGATAAAAGACAACCAGCAGCTGTTTATATAGACTTCGGAAACGCTCCTTCCCCACACCATTCATGGCATTTTTGCTCCACGGGACGTTATGACGAGAAGATCAATGAAACAGGAGGGGTTTCTTCGGGGGGCCATATTTCTAGGCCTTCCATCAGAAGAAAGAGGCTTTTCAAATAGGAGATGGGTAACATTTTGTGTATGGCACAAAATAGCATGTTTTGACCAACAATCTCTGCAGACTGAAGCCATGTCAAAATCTGTTTCCTGACGCAAGCACCGTAAAGAGACAAGAACGAAGACGTGAGACTATCAAAACTATCGTTCAACCTGTTGATGAAGTAGAGAGTAGCCCACACCTCAAAGAACATAAGTGCGCTCTTTCCGCTTCGGTTAGAATCTTTCAAACTCCATGAAACAATTGAACATCCCGAGCTTTCCATCCACGGTGGCTGTTAAGTATGGTATCGAGTAACCTACTATTTTGTGCTTATTAGGGCATCTGGTTGAGTGGCTGGAGAAGACATAAGAAATGAAATGCTATGTTGTATTGTGCCGTGCTGCCAACATTAGTATTGAAACTTGATATGAGTCGCTTGTCACTTGCCAGCCGAGTCTGTGGTCAGGAGGTGGAGGGTGATGATGGCCTAGCATCGAGTCGTCAATTCTCTAAGCAGACAGAGCGAAGTCTCGAGTGTCATCATCTAGGCAACCATTCAACCTCTGGAAATCAGCTCTACACAATACACGAATCGAGCCGCGATTAAAGGGAGAATCCATCTCATGGATAGGGAGCGAGTTTGAGCCTCGATCTAATATACGGAATGCTATATTCATGGATCGTCAACTATGAAACGACTGTTCGTTTTTCAATTGAGTGTTAATGGCCGAGATCAAGATGGTGTCTTTTGTGTTTCCCTTCTTCTTTCTATCTTGCATGTCAATCATCCATTTCGTGTAACGGAGCAAGTAAACACTTGTGTAGAGCGAGCAGGAAAATCAGTTACCAAAGACTGTCAAAAAGTAACGATCAAACAAGCGGTCTCTCCACATGGAAGAACGGCCTCATTGTTTTCCTGAAATCGCACAATGAATGACTCACGTTCGATTGCAAGACTTGCGCGATAAGAAGAATTGAACGAAGGAACATGTGGAATGACATTCAAGCTTGACTTTCCATACCCAGATTATGACTTAGTCCGGCCGTTGACCTGACGTGCCTGGCTATAAGTCATTTAATACTGACTTTCGAGATCCGACGAACCACGATGGCGTGGTGAATGACTCATCACTTGGTCGAAGTTGCTTACGGAGTTAAAAAGCTGCTATCGTTGTATGCAAAAGTCTGGTTCAGTTTTCGGGTTTTAGCGAATTTGGCGGGGAAAACCCACAAATCAGCCTCAAATTTGGTGCAAATAGAGCAAATACCTAGATATCATCCCCACACCCTCAAAACATCCCAAAGCTTCATTTTTGAAGCTATACAAACCTCAGCCTCACACGAGGGCAATTCTAGATAGTCAGAATGCCTCCCAGGCGTACCGGATGCAAAAGGGCTCCCTTCAAGACTCTGCTTCACCTAGATGCACCCAAGGCTTCTAAGGCACGCAAAATCGCCCCCGTATCTAAGAATTCTATCGTACTTTCTTCAGAGGCAGAGATCTTCTCACCCCCGACGCTTTCAGATGTAGAAGACCTTTCTTTGTTCAGACTTAACTCTCTCAAGACCTCTCAGCTTAACCCTTTCAAGATTTCTCAGACTTCTCAAGCTGTCAACGTAAACGCACTCACCTCGAGCGAGCTTGTCGTCTTTGTCGCTAAGACTGCTGCTACTCTTGTCACTTGAAGAGCATGTGTGTCATCATCAGTGTCATCGTCAGCGAAGCTTGACTGGTTTAAAGATGAGAATGAGAATGAGAAAAATTTAGATGATAATCAGCCTCAGACTCAAGCAGCTTCAAAGCAATTCACGAAGCTCACTGCATCAATGAAAAGATGAGAATCAACGAAGTCAAAGTCATCGCTATCGCTAGAATCGCTCAGATCGTTTATGAACATGACAGTCAAGTATGAAGTCACTCTCATCATCAGTGATGTCTTGCAAATTACTATAGATGATGAGAATGATGTCAATCTTCAAGATCTGTATCAAAAGCAGATGCATAAATGCTTTGAGTATGTTGATTTCATCAATCTAGAGTGTGTATTAGTATTTATAAAAATCATCATTGTTTGATATTTAATAAAGAAGAATGAGTGAATGACTCTGATACTGCATGATTTTTGAAAGAGAGTAGCTTTAAACATTCAACAAAAGTACTCAACAGACAAAAAGAATGTAAACATTAATTTAAAATTCATCTTTGATCATGATAAAACTGATATTGCATCTTCAACGCTCATAGCTGAACTTTCAGTGACAAAAATATCACTCACTTAAACAGCAAAGCTGAAAAAGAAAGTCAATGAGCATGATCAACTTCATGCAGACATTGTAAAACAAATGAAAGTTCTTCAGATGAGTTAAATTTGCAAAGAAAATTATCATAATAAAAGAAAGTACTGCTGAATCAACAAGTCAAACATTCATCATCAACTGACTGTTGATCATATAATATGCTGATCAGAAGCAATCAATAAAAATAATGAGTTTGCATCACTTACTAAATCTTCAAGAACGCTGATTGAAGTTCTGATGATAGTGAAATCTTAAGTCAAGCATGTCAATTCTTTCTCAACATCTTCTTTAATTATTACATTGTCATTTACTTTTATACAATCATTGCAAATCATTAATGAATCAATCAGCATAACAGATGTATTAATGCTACAAATGATACAAAGAACAACAGTTGAAGAAGAAAGAAAAATCAAAGAGTGAAGAATTAAACAAAAGAGAAAGAATCAACAAAAGCAAATGAATAGTTGCAATAAGCTGAAGATGCTCAAGAAGATTAAGACTTCTTTTATGCTCAATTAACATCAACATACATTGTTTGTTTATTCTAGCAGTTTTGTTCAGAATGATGATCTTCATGATTATATCTTTTGACATGTTTTCAGAGTTAGTAGCACTCAGACACATTCTTTTTGACACGTTTTCAATGAGCTGAATGCTCAATATTATGATTTACAAACAATACAAAGCTGAAAAAAGCATGATGAAAGTCATTGAAAGAGTTTAAACATATTTGCTGACATTGATATACAGCTGACTTGTGATGTCAGCAAGTATGCTCGCTTTAGAGATTCTGATTCAGATGACAAATTGTCATTCAAATCAACAATTAAAGATACATTAACAGCACACTCTACATCTTTTACATCAGCTCAGCAAGCTCATACTTCAACAATGCAAACATGAAGTCATTTATATAATTCTTAAGCTTGAAGATCTGCTTTAGAGTCTCAAGTCAAGATCTCAGCCTTGCAAACATTGATCAAAGATGAGAGTTTGAAGAAGATGAAGAAGATGAAGAAGATGAAGAAAACTTTAAATGATTATTCAGAAATAGCGAAGAAGCATGATGAGCTTGACTATAATGAGTCTATTTATATTTAGATATCATCTGAATATATAAACTATGTCAGTCAGACGAAAAAGTGCTTCAGAATCATCAACTCACTTTCTTTGTGACTTGACTGCTACTTTTAGAAATTCATTAAATTTCTTGTTAAATTCATCATATCATTAAATAAGCTGATCGTTTCTTTTAATTTAAGCTTTCAACACTGAAAATGAGCTTTCTATGAGATTATAGTCAGGCGAGTAGAGTGATAATTTGACAAGATGCATCTCAAAGCTTTCACATAACTCATTGAGTTCTGCTGATTGATGAATTCTAGCATTATTCATGATCATCACTGAACGCAGTTCTACTTCTTCAGAATTGCATATAGAAAGCATTTGTGATTGCATGAAGTTCAAAAAGATCTCTTTTGTTATGAAGTCATGATGCATCTTTCATGCAATGTATTCATCAATGAAAAACGCTGGTAAAATGCTTCATCTTTTCAATCATTTTAAACTTTAAGTGACATGCAGAAATAAATCAATCAAGACTCAGTCATACTTTCGATCAGCTAATGAACAAGCATTAACATGACTAGAAAGAGTAAAGAAGAAGAGAAAGTTGAGTTTATCTGTTCGCTCACAAGCAACGCTTTCATCGAGAAAGACTAGCTGATCAGATGTTCAGCTCATAAGTCATCATTCTCATTCATTGCAAAGCTTTTCATTGCACTCAACAGCGACTTTTTGAGTGATCTTTCTGCTGTATCTAGCTTGTTTGAACAGTCTGCTGATCATGCTTTGACTGATGACAATGTCAAACTCGTTGTACAAAAATCAGATCATGTCATTCTGATAAATGATAAATCATTGACTGAGAAAATCAAGAAGCTTCTGAGCATGATACTCACTCAGAATTTTCAATCTATCAATTGTATCAAGTGCAGACATCACATCACTGAAATGAAGATGTTTTTTACGCATACGATTGATTTGCTGTCTGATAACATGAGTGACTTTTTGTATAAACGTTGTGCTATCATCACAAGCTAGATGAAATTGAATCTCGTCTTTAAGATTCTGAATAAAAGCTTGAAGCATGATAAATAGAATTCAGAATTGTCTTCATGTGAGACTGAGATTTGTATAGCTTCAAAAATGAAGCTTTGAAGTGTTTTAAGAGTGTGAGAATGATATCTAGATATTTGCTCTATTTGCATCAAATTTGAGACTGATTTGTGAGTTTTTCCCGTCAAATTCACTAAAACTTGAAAACTGAATCAGACTTTTGCATACAATGATACATAATTCTGAATCATTCAATGCTTAAATCAATCATTTTTGCTTCTATTCTTTGATTGACAATGCTAAAAGATTAGCATGTGCAGAAAGATATCAAATTCTTGACATTGCAATTGTCGCGTCTTTTCTTAAATTTATTATTGAATTCAGACATTCTTGACATTCTCAAACCTTCAATGCTCTATTGAAAAATCAATAGAAAAATCAAATTGATAAATTTGAAGCTGTTCAAAAGCACTTGATGATCTTTATTCAAAAGCACTTACTGATCTGTCAAATAACTATGTTTAGATCTGTCATTAAGTTAGAGTTGAGTTGAGTTGAAGAGTGTTAGAAATCAGCATAAAGTGAGTCATATGAGTGTCATTTAACTAATAAATAAATGCTAAGAAAGAAAGATAGCTACAGAAAAGAAGCTGATTACATATGTGTGTTTCTCAGTTAACGCTAGACTCAATAGAAACTAGTCAAGATGATGAAGTGAGAATAAATCTGACAAGACTAGAAGATTGAGTCTGACAAGACTAGAATCGTGACATTATTTCTTTTCTTTGATGATTCATGTTCACATGAATGTATTTTCTGCTCAACTCAATTGATTGCTCAATCATAATTTCACAGACTCAGATCTGTTAAATCATGATTGATTGAATTGTTGATTAGTGCAATTTGTTCAAGTATTGAATATGAAAATCATCAATGATCTTCTGAGCGTTCATAAATTCATCGTCATCAGCGTTGTATCAATTGAGATCATTATCATAGTCATTTCATTTGATTCTATACTGAAGTCATCTTTGATATCAACGAAAATTCAATATATCATCGATTTTTCACTCGTTTTCGTCGTTTATCACTATTGAATCTGAAAGTTCATTCTTTTGATCAGACAAGAAATCATTGATGATCGATTGAAGCAGATCAGAATAAAATACATCATAAACATGCATAAACTTTGATAATTCTAGTTTATATGAAGAGTTGATGAGATTTAAATTGATGAAAGAATCAAGCATTTTATCATTTAGCTTCTTGAAAGATTTCGCTGTAATAATGTTTCTTTCATTTAGAAACATCTTTGATTCAATCTTGTAATTGATCTTTTTTCTATGCTTATTAACTTGATTCATCATTTGTTCTCGTGTTTTGATCAGAGCTTCATGAGCAAAGATCAATGTCTTGTTCATTTGTTCAGATATATTCTTGACTTGATTGATCTGCAAACGTTCGCAAGTGCTTTCATACTCGATGATGTCAGAGTTGAAGCTCATATGAGAATGAAAGCTCTTGTTCATGAAGAAGAGAATCAAGAAAATGACTGAGAACAAGATGTTATTGTTGATAAACTTGATCATGAATAGTTACTTAAATCAGTCGTTCTGCATATATGAATAGAAGAATCAAAGATATTGCTTGATGTTCTGATTGACTCATTTGCTTTGATCATTGATCTGAGAATGATAGATGATGAACAATCGAAGAAAAATGCTCAGTCGTTTGCAAAGAAACTTTCATAGTATAGAGATGAATTGCAAACCTCGATCAGATACTATGAAGCTTGATAAATCATGAGTTCAATATATTTATTGAATCAGCATTTCAGCTGTCTTTTTGACAGTAATATCTTCATCATCAATGATGCAAGAAATATAATGTCTTTCTTTTAATAATTTGCAGATGATTGTCAGAATAGTGTTGTACTTGTTAGAAATCAGCATAAAGCGAGTCATATGAATGTCATTTAACTAATAGATAAATGCTAAGAAAGAAAAGTATTTACAGAAAGAAACTTGATTCTTATATGTATATTTCTCAGCTTTGTGCTAGACTCAATTAAGTTGATGCTTTACATATATGATGCAGAGTTTCAATAACATCATCTCTAAATCAGATTCTTGCTAGACTCGATTAGAATAAAATCAGGCAAAGACTAGATGAAGACTAAAATCGTAACATTATCTTTCTTTCTTAACTATTCATGTTCACATGAATGTTATTTCTTAGTGCACTTTTCTTGAATATTTGATATGAAAGTCATTAATCATCTCTTGAGCGTTCATAAATTCGTCGTCGTCAGCGTTATATCAGTTGAGATCATTGTCATAGCTCTTTCATTTGACTCGATATTGAAGTCATCTTTGATATCATCAAGAGTTCAATATATCGTTGATCTTTCATTCATCTTCATCATTTATCATTATTGACTTCAAAGATTCATTCTTTTGATCAGGCAAAGAATCATCAACAACAGAACGAAGAAGCTCTGAATGAAATACATCATGTATATGCATAGTCTCTGATAGTTTCAACTTATAAAATGAGTCAACAGAGTCAGTGATCTGAAATGAGTTGAGCATCTTGTCATTCAATTTTTTGAAAGATCTCGCTGTAATGATGTTTCGTTCGTTCAGAAACATCTTTGATTCAATTTCATAATTGATCTTCTTTTTATGCTTGTTAGCTTGATTCATCATTTGCTCTCGTGTTTTGATCAGAGCTTCACGAGCGAAGATCAATGTTTTATTCATGTGATTGAATATATCTTTGACTCGAGCAATCTGCAGACGTTCGCGAATGCTTTCATACTCGATGATGTCAGAGTCGAAGCTCATACAAGAGTGAAAGTTCTTGTTCATGAAGAAGAAAATCAATGAAATGACTGAAGACAAGACGTTATTGTCGACAAACTCAATCATAAGTAGTCACTTGAATCAGTCATTCTGCATGTACAAACAGAAGAAACAAAGATATCGCTCGACATTCTGATTGACTTGTTTGCTTTGATCATTGATCTGAGAGTGATAGATGATGAACAATCAAAGAGAAATGCTCAGTCGTTTGCAAAAAGACTTTCAAAGAATGAAGATGAACTGAGAATCTCGATCGAATACAATGAAGCTTGATAGATCGTGAGTTCAATATACTCATTGAAGCAACATTTCAGCTGTCTTTTCGACTGTGATATCTTCATCATC
>JAABUK010007984.1_pt1 | contig 15048 bp, 9 predicted proteins | sample 5559141 | NCBI WGS metagenome assembly JAABUK01 (sample SAMN10711869, study PRJNA513367) | rock metagenome | isolation source: Antarctica rocks | place: Antarctica: Victoria Land, Pudding Butte nord | collected 2016-01-03
TCCCAGGTCGGCTGTACCTCCGTCCCCGTCCAACTACCAATACAATGCGAATGATCCAGAATCACAGACAAAGGATCTCTCCTTCCTGCTACATCCATCGTTTTATCTACCAGTCTCGCAATTGGATATCCCGCCTCAGTTTCGCTCCCAGCTGCAACCTATGTCACCCTCGACATCTATTCCTGAATCTCTAGCCAAGGTTGAAAAGCTTCTCTCAAACGGCGAATTTCCATCGGCGGCTCATACTGCAGCAGGAATCTTGACCTCACCAGCGCTGGACCCGACCAATATCAAGACTATAGTTGACTTGCTATCCATCCGCTATTCTTGCCTGGAGTTAATTGGAAACACTCTCGCTGCTGCACAGGAGTCGAAGGTGCTCGAAGATCTCAATTCGGAGTTTTATTACATCGTGCCACTGACGGCGCTGTCCCTGAAGTCGCAAAAAGAGACCACGAGCTCCCTTCCAACCCACATACTGCCATTTTCACTCCGTTTGCAAGCTTCAAGGCTTCAATCGATCGGGTTCTCTGATCCACGACGGGCTATTTCTGCATTGTACGACCTTGGCCTCGAATGTCGTGAGCATCTCGCCTTGTCAGATATCTCTTCCAACGAACGCGAGCTATGGGAACGGCGGCTGACGGAGCTTGGAGTACGAGTGGTGAACGCGCTAATAGAGATCAACGATTTGGAATGCGCCAAGAGGACCCTGAAAGGGTTACGATCCAAAAATGACCTGAGTTGGACGGTGCGGATGGGGTTGCTTCTGATGAAAATTGGTGACATATCCGCCGCCAAAGAACTGCTCCATTCCTCTTCCGAGACGTCAAAAATGCTGATGCCTCTTCTTGCAACTATCGAGGGACGATTTGAAGACGCCATTTGTGAATGGCAGGATTTCAGCACCCACAACCAGGAAACGTACCTTAAATCGATAATCCAGCAGAATCTAGCTGTCAACTATCTCTATGCAGGTCGCCTTGGGGATGCTCGCCAGCTGATGGAGGCTGCAGTGGAGAAGGGTGAGGGATACGGGAGCTTGACGTTCAACCTCGCCACAGTTTATGAACTTAGCTCTGAGAAATCGCGAGACTTGAAAATTAGTCTTGCCGCCAGGGTAGCATCGCAGGATAGAACCATGCTAACGAGTCGCGGGATGACGAACGCGGACTTTAAGCTTTGATGCTCCATGGACAGCATTCCCGATCAATACAACATTTGTCTCGACAGTCGCTCCATACAACTCTGCTTATGCATCGTCAGTTACGTACGATATGGTAGTTTAATCGGGTCGGTTGTGCGTTCTCCGCACCCGGCGCGTCTTTACACGTCGGCATGATAGCACTGCCACACAGGCAGAGATATCCATTTCTTGCTTGGCCTACTGTGTCCATCACGCTTTCGCCTGCCCAGCTTGGACGGCATGGTGGCATTTTCCGACCCCGTAAAAACTGATTGTGGCTTTGCAGCTCCATTCAGCTTGATCAGCAAAACATCGACGAGTCTCCCTGATCCTTCATTGCATTAGGTAATGCCACGTCGCTGAATACTAAGCGATGGCGGTCCAACGCGCAGTCTGCCCATCCTTACTCGTTCTGATCAACCGACGAAAATGAGTGGAGATATCTCGGCAGAGGTTGCTCACGACACGTAGTCTGCGTCATCCACATCGGCATCAGATGAAAAGACTATTGGATAGGCCTCTAATGAAACGCGTTCGTTGCTCTTCACCCACCTCTATCTGGTTGGAACAACTACTCAAGCGGATCTGATAAGCCAATCAGGTGGGACCTCAGCTCGTCACATCAACTTCCCAACACTCCTACCAGTTACAGAAATCCCAAGCTATCAAAAGTGTGCCGCGCTTCTGGCAGGGTGTGGAATTGTCGAGAGAAACTTTCTGCAAATCTAAGCCTGGAGATGCTGTGCGCGGCTACAGAAGAGACGACTTCAAAGCTGAACTGGAAACCTCTGGCCAGTTTTTCTTCCTCGTTAACCTAGTCGATGTCCGTTCTCCGTGCTTCGTTACCGTACTGGTGGAATTTTTCAAGAAGGTTAGGCCTGATGTTCCCTGCATTTTCGGATTCTATCTTCAGCACAACTCACAGCGTCTGTCCTCGGACCACATAACACCATTCTTACTGCAGCACAAAATGGTTGTACGCGTACATCCTCCTTTCCCCTTTTCCCTCCACACTGCTTTTACTGTCATCCAACGACCTTTTCCAACCTACTCATTCCCTCTCCAGCATATCACCGCCATTGTCCCTTACAAGCATCAAACATCGCAATTCACCAATTCAAGTTTCCATATCGGTGGAAAGCTTCTTTGAGCGGCAGTCCCCTCGAGGTCGGCTTCTTCTCTTTCTGCGCTATTTCACGTGTCTGTTGCTCAAGTCCACTGACTTGGGCTTGTTGCTCCTTGATCCTCCGATTAAGATCAAGGGCGCTTCCCTCGTACTCGTCGTATTGGAGCAGTGTCCGTAAAAGGCCGAGGTGAGACTTGGCTGTGGAAAGCTGGCAGCGGAGGGTGGTTTCATCTACTGTTTGAGCATTTGCCTGTCCGCCACGCTCGCTTTGTCCCCTGTCCGTGCCAGAGGACATGGTTGTGGAGGGATACTGTGAGACTGTGGTCGTGGTATTGGAGGGGCCCGCGCCTCTGCTCTGAGGTCCAGATGAGGATGAGGGAAGTTCTGATTGCCTTATTGCCTCTGCTCGGGCAAAAAGCTTTCTCTGTTCGGGTGTTAAGGAACGATACTTGGAAGTATTCGAGGGTCCACGGGGTGGTCGAGATCCTGATGACATGATTGCAGGGGGTGACTTGTCTGTAGTTTTGGCATGGAAGTTCAGAGATTGGGAGGGCAGCTCGAAGAGAATAACAGGAAGGGCAGGGCCCGTCTCTAGAGCGAGAGCCATATGTGCGTTTCTTCTCCTCAGGATCTAAGCGGCAAGCAAAAGGGTCGCCGGCTGGAACCTGCGTTTCCGAAGACTAGTTTGGAACATATCCTTGGGTGATGATACCCACCATCAACACCAATACCTCTTCCATGGCGTCTAGACTCAGCTGGATTGGTCCCAGCGCTAGGCAGCTTATTCTACGAGAAAATTCGAGGGTGGTTCGATGAGGACAACGTGGAAAGGTGAGACGATCTCAGTCACACCAGGAATTTTGGAGAAAGGCTTGGCACTTGTGATGTGTAACCCTGCTCCGTGAAGCAGACCTCAAACTCAGTCAGACATAAGAGCACGATGTCCGAGATTAGGCATCTGCAGATACTCCTAGTTGTGTGAAAGTATTCGGAGCTCAGGTATGAGGCAGAACGAGAACCCGCTTGCCTGTATTCATCCTACTTAGGTACACCAGCGATTGAAGGATATCCCCATTGCTTTTGTTCTAATTCACAGTAGACGCTTGACTTCCGAAGCGATCTTGCTGGGATCGAAACGAGTCAAGACAGTACTACAATACTGGTACTCAGCTGTGTTCAAATTCGGAGTTGTTCAAGCATGTAATTCCCGTGGCATGGGATCCACGAAGTTCCAAGGTCGCGGGCTCGGATGACGGCCATCATCCTCTCAATCCACACACAAGGACTGTCCTGTGAAATCGATCTTGTGCTCCCCCGTTTCCAGAGATAACCGGCATGTAAGAAGTATTGTGTACTATTTCTATAATTTGGGCGTTGGTCGTTCAAGCTCGATGAACCTCGGCATACAGCAATATATTATTCTCCGCACTCCAACATGAATTCACGTCTCCATCGTGGGCTGTATCTAGATATGTGAAGCTTTGATATTTTCTTGTGGACGCAACCGATATCATGTCGCCTCAAGATCGTCTGGAGCAGATCTCTTCACATCTCAACTTCCCTCAGGGCCTTCTGGCTGGTCAGGTAGCAATCATCACTGGCTCCGGGCAAGGTATTGGGGCGGAGTGTGCTCGTCTCTTTGCCAACGAGGGAGCAAAGGTTGTCGTTGCGGATGTTGATGCTCGTGAGTCCTCTTCTATTGTCTAAAGGTTTAGCTGACCACCTTCAGAAAAGGCGAAAAAAGTTGTATCCGAGATAAATGCCACCTCACCCAACCGAGCGATTTCCGTCCCTGGCGACGTCCTCGACTCCGAATACTTTCCTAAGCTGGTGAAAGCTGCGGCAGACTTTGGAACTGGCAGAATCAATATCATTGTCAACAACGCAGGCTACACTTGGGATGGTGTGATCCACAAAATGACTGATAAGCAGTGGGATACCATACTTGCAGTTCACAACACGGCCCCATTCCGCCTTGTGAGAACCGCAGCTCCTTACTTTCGGGTAAAGGATGGCCAATCGAGGTGCATCATCAACATCTCAAGTACTTCGGGACTGCATGGAAATGCAGGACAAGCAAACTACGCCGTGGCGAAAGCGGGTGTGACTGGATTGACCAAGACAATCGCGAAAGAATGGGGTCCCCAATTCGGGGTCCGGGCGAACACGGTAGCATTCGGACACATCCTCACCAGACTGACAGCTGCAAAAGAAGAGGGTGCATATGTCACAACGCCAGATGGAGAGAAAGTGGCACTCGGAATACCCGGGCAACAGATCCAAGCAAGAAAAGGTGGTGACGGTGGTGACGGTGGAGACACTGCATATAAGGATATTCCTCTGGGAAGACCAGGGACTGCTACAGAGGCTGCCAAGTCGATCCTGGCAGTCGCTAGTCCGCTGTTCTCGTATGTCAATGGACAGACAATCTCTGTTACTGGAGGAAGGAACATTTGAAGCTTTATACTCTCTCGCCCAGAATCGAACTGGGCTATTCAACTTCTCAAATTCTGCTTCTTGCCTCGTGGTGGTTGTTTGCTGCTGGTGTCGGCCACCACAAACCAATTTCGCAGCTTCGAGACCGAGACGGGCAGCACTTCAGCGTCACTTGGGACCAATTCCCAGTTGCGACATGGGGAAGCTAGCCTTGCAGGTCTCGGTGCGCCATGAATGACCCTTATTGCATGTATCCTTCTATGTTCCTCCGTTGTCCTTGTATTCGTAGAGAAGGGCCAAAAGTGGATTTGAAACTTACACGAAGAAATGGTGGGGCTCGAATGCCAATGGTGAAGATCATGGCCTGTGGTTGCACACATAAGTGGGGTGCAATCGAAATCACAGACGAGAGTTCGGCGTCATCAACCAAGCCATGCAAGCACAACAGACACGTCCGAGGCTGCCGGTCAACAAACGCGGGTTTTGTGGTGCGCATTCACCAAGATTGTGGGCGAGCTGAAGATTACTGGAGCAGGTTCGGGTTCTTGAGAGGATGCTTAGATCCCAATGTGAAGTCTCTGCTGATATTGGCGAGAGTTTCCAGCGCCAAGCCTTTCTCCCAAACATCCCGATGCTCCGCAATTCCTGTTGGAATGGCTTTTGTGCAGAAATGCACCTCGCGCACTCTGTCTCTTCGTCTGCATTGCCAACCGATTGACATCCGCCAACTGTCCATCATGTTGCTCTCTTTCGTGTTCCTGCTGGTGGTAACAGCCCATGCTGCACTGGCCACTCACACCTCGAATTGGGCTGTCTTGGTTAGCACTTCACGCTTCTGGTTCAATTACCGTCATCTTAGCAATACTTTGTCCATGTACCGTACTGTAAAGCGACTGGGTATCCCGGACAGTCAAATACTGCTTCTCCTCCCCGATGACATGGCTTGCAATCCTCGAAATGCGTTCCCTGGAACAGTCTACTCGAATGCCGATCGGCGCATGGACCTGTATGGTGAGAATGTGGAGGTGGACTACAGAGGATATGAGGTTACGGTCGAAAACTTCATACGACTGTTGACCGATCGATGGGATGAAGGCGTACCAGCTGGAAAGCGACTTGAAACGGACGAGGGAAGCAACATCCTGATCTACATGACCGGACATGGTGGAAGTGAGTTCTTGAAGTTTCAAGACAGCGAGGAAATAAGCAGTTGGGACCTGGCAGATGCATTTGCACAGATGAGGGAAAAGAAACGATACAACGAGATGCTCTTCATGATCGATACTTGTCAGGCCAACACTCTCTATCGTCAGTTTTATGCCGAAGGCATGATAGCCACAGGCTCAAGTGAGGAGGACGAGAGCTCTTATTCGCATCATGCCGATAATGATGTAGGAGTTGCGGTTATCGACAGATGGACCTACTATGTGCTTGACTTCTTAGAGACTCAGGTAACTGGCCCTACGAGCGAGAAGACTTTGGGGGACCTCTTTGATTCATATGATATCCGCAAGATTCATTCCAATCCCGGGGTAAGGTGGGATCTCTTCCTTGGGGGTGAAGCGGCGGGAAGATCAAGAAGGGTCGTTGATTTCTTCGGCAATGTGCAGAATGTGGAAGTGCAGGGCAACCGCACCGAGACTGCCCAGCTAAAGGAAGATATGGCTGGTCTACGAAGACTGATTGCAGAATACGAGAGAAGCGCCGAACGCCAGGGAAAAAAACACACGGAGATGAATGTAGCCGTTGATGCTAGTGCGCCAGAGGTTTTGAAGCTCGGATTAAGCCAAACGAATCCAATCAAAGCAATGAATATCCAAGATGAAATTGGCTGGAGAAAACAACTGGGTGGGCTCACTGTCGTTGCCGGGCTTGCAGCCATATGGTTTCTCGGGCCCAAGTTTGTGTCTTGAGCGCATTCCGGTCTTGGGCTGTACGCAGGTGTGGCTCAAAGTACGCGATCCTTCCTCCTGTACAGCCGCATCTTGTGCCTCGATAGTACATCTATTATACTGGTCTCTGGACAGCGACGTCGGTCAAGAGCAGTGCGTGACTGCGTGCAGCACAAAATATCACAAAGAGACCAAGCGGTGCAACAGCATTGTCAAACCAGCTACGGCAGCAAGCGGGACTGCCAGGCGCCACGTCGGTCTCCCATATGGATAGTATGAGCGGCCTAGGCCTCTTGATGATGGGTGCTTGAGCTGAAAAGAAGATGGATGCTCTCGTCAGTGGGAAAGATCCACATGCCAGAGAGAGGCTCTTGGCCTGTGACCCAACCGTAGATTTGAGGGGGTTTCGTATGTGATGCATGGGGGGGGGACGTCATGGCTCCTTGTAGTGGTCTTGGGTCAGCAGCGAGAAGAGAAATTACTCAGACCGGTTTCGTCCTGAAGGAGGCCTGCTGTATTCATGATAGCGGAAAGTAGCCATCGGTGTTGGCAGAGGGTTTCGTGTAGTTGAATACCACGCTGGCAAAGGCCAAGCACTTCCTGTCTTGGCAACAGCAAAGGCATTGATGCAATCATCTAATACCACCAGATCGTTCCATGATACATTCTTCTCCCTTGCCCTATTCTGATCATCACAGTCAATCGTCGGCAACTCCCTTGAACACATATTCTGGTTGTTCCAATTCACCTTCAGAGATCCCTAAGCTTGACGGCTCAAGATGTCCACGACTGCTCGTCGCCGGTTGATGCGTGATTTCAAAGTAAGAAGATTCCTCGCCGTGAACATGTGATGGTTTTTCTAGACGGGCAGATTGTCTATCCTCCAGAAAATATCCTGTATGCAACATGCTAAATTTTTCGAACAGCGTATGCAGACAGATCCTCCAGCAGGTGTTTCCGCCTCCCCTATCGCCGACAATGTTATGACATGGTGCGTCTAAACGTCCTCTGAGATCAAACATAGACGTGAACTTGGAAGCTGACAATGAGAAGGAACGCCGTCATTATCGGGCCTGCAGACACTCCCTTCGAAGACGGTACCTTCCGCCTCGTTATGCAGTTTGAAGAGCAATACCCAAACAAGCCACCCGGAGTGAAGTTCGTCAGCATGATGTTTCATCCTAACGTCTATGGCACTGGAGAACTATGCTTGGATATTCTGCAGAATCGATGGAGTCCGACTTACGATGTGGCCGCTATTCTCACCAGCATCCAGAGCCTACTCAATGATCCAAACACATCCTCACCTGCAAATGTTGAGGCCTCGAACTTATACAAAGATAATAGGCGAGAATACACTAAGAGAGTGAGGGAGACGGTGGAGAAAAGCTGGGAGGATTGACGTTGTCGTGTTTGCACACATAGTTTGCATGGCAGCTTCTTCGGACTACGCAGCAGGGAGTCACTTTGTTAGGCATAGCATGGACCTGGCGCGGGGCTATCCAATAGGCAATGTTTGCATGTCTTGCTATCGCTTTTGGTCAGAATGGATATTGAGCAAGGGGTCATGGAGTTCTGGCGGAGCCATCTCTCTCTACACTGTCACACTGGGCTTTGTCTGTTTCGTCGTCGCTTAGGGCTCTACGAGAACTCGGATATGATTGTTGGTAGTGCAAATTAGGACCTTGAAGATTCTCAGAGCACTGCCTATCGCATGTTACAGTAGTAAATGGAAGCGTCTCCGAATTCTCGTGCCGGCGGGACGGTGTAAGCAATTTAAACTTTAGAGGTCGCGGCAGAATTTCCGCCTCGCGTTTTCAGGGTTGGAGTGATGGAGTGTCAACAATCACTTGAACTGAATAATCGACAGTCAGTTTGACACCATTGTCAGTCACAACACTCCGACCGCTTGACAGCCAGTCTTGAAGTCGTGCTCAACATTTCCTCCGAGTAGAGCAACTTATTTCATGCCAGAACCAGACCCTGTTGCACTCTGCCCTTTGTCAACATAAATCTGTTGACAGTAGTTCGAGATCAAGCCCTTGAAGGGCACACCAAGCTGTTTCCTTGAACGTGTGCAGCCCCACGAGAGATTGAAGCTGCGAATATGGCGTATGTTAACGAAGTTTCCGCCTTTCCAGGCGCAGGCTGATTCCTATGCAGGAGCTCTTCAAGTGTGAGCTACAATACTATCAAAGGCAAGTTAGTACAACCGAGACCTCCATCCGCCAGCTGACCATCCTTATAGTGGTTGCTCGATTTCGACCGCAAAACAAGATCGAGCTTGCAAGCGACGGCAAACCCATTGTCGAGTTTCAAAGCAAGGACACCTGCTCTATTCAGGTGCAGGACATTGAGTCATCTAGGCATCAGGCTCAGATACTGATATTGCTTAGTCGAGCGAGGCCAATGCTCCCTTCACGTTTGATCGTGTCTTCGACATGAAATCCCGACAAGCCGACATCTTCGAATTCTCTATTCGATCGACAGTCAGCGATGTTTTGGCTGGCTATAATGGAACTGTTTTCGCTTATGGCCAGACCGGAGCTGGGAAGTCATACACGATGATGGGTGATATGGAGGACATGCAAAACAAGGGTATTATTCCAAGAATCGTCGAACAGCTTTTCGCCGCATTTCAGACTGCTCCACAGCATATGGAGTTCACTGTCAAGGTTGGATACATGGAAATCTATATGGAACGTATCAGGGATCTCCTAAATCCACAGAAGGACAACTTGGCGATACACGAAGACAAGTTGCACGGAGTCTATGTCAAAGATCTCACGGAAGCTTATGCCAATTCTGCTGAGGAAGTCTATGCCTATTTACAGATTGGGCAAAGGTCAAGAGTGACAGCGGCAACAAATATGAATCAAGAATCATCCAGATCACATTCGGTCTTCGTCATAACAATATCGCAGAAGGACACCATTACCGGAACGCAGAAGAGTGGGGTCTTATACCTAGTCGATCTGGCAGGATCTGAGAAAGTGGGCAAGACTGGCGCCAGCGGCCAAACTTTGGAGGAGGCGAAAAAGATCAACAAGAGTCTTAGTGCCTTGGGAATGGTCATCAATTCCCTGACGGACGGCAAATCATCGCACATACCATATCGAGACTCGAAGCTTACAAGAATCCTACAGGAATCGCTTGGAGGAAACTCGCGGACAACATTGATCATCAACTGCTCGCCCAGTAGCTACAATGATGCAGAAACAGTCAGCACTCTTCGTTTTGGCATGAGGGCCAAGACGATCAAGAACAAGGCCAAGATCAATGCAGAGTTGAGTCCAGCAGAGCTGAAGAGGCAGTTGAAGAGCGCGCAAAACCAGGTGTTGAACTTCGAAAAATATATGGCCTTGCTGGATGGAGAACTTCGAGTCTGGCGGAGTGGAGAAACCGTGCCCAACGAGCAGTGGATACCACCGATGGGTGGGGAGAATTCCGCCAGGGATCTGAAATCCCCAGTGCCAGCATTTCTGTCTGGTCTCCGAACGGATGCGATCAGATCAGAAACACCGAGCCGGCCTGATTCTAGAACAGGAGACCGGTCGAGCACTCCAAGCCTTATCGTCGAGAAGGATGAGCGAGAAGAATTCCTACGACGGGAGAATGAGCTTCAAGATCAGTTGGCGGAGAGAGAAACTCAGGCAGCCAATGCCGAGAAAAGCCTTGCTGCTGTAAAAGAGGAGGTATCGATTTTGAGAACTAACATGTCCCGCACTGCTAAGGACAATGATTCAATGGCCGAGCAACTGAACAGATTCCAGATGGATCTGCAAAAGGTGTCCTTCCAAAGCAAAGAGGATCACATCACAATGGATAGTCTGAAGGAAGCCAATTCGGAACTTGAGGCTGAGCTGGTCTCGGTTAAGCAGCAACTTCTGGACGTCAGAATGAGTGCGAAGGAGACGTCAGCTGTTTTGAACGAGAAGGATCGCAAGAAGCAAGAAAGAATGGCGAAGATGATGGCTGGTTTCGATCTGGGATCCGAGATCTTTTCAGAAAATGAACGCAAGATCCAGGAACTGATTCAACAAGTAGATTCGTTGCATGAAACAAGCTCTGCAGGAGAAGCTATCGCGCCGGATGAGCTGAGACACATCAAAGCACAGCTTCTCGAGTCACAAGGCTTCGTTCGCCAGGCGGAACTACATATGAACGACCGCAGTGAGGTCAATGACCTGCAAGGCAACAACAGAATCGAGCTTGAAGAAAAGCTCGCAAGTGTCGAGCGTGCATACGAAGACATGCTGGAACGGAACTTGCAACCCTCGGATGTTCAAGAAATCAAACATCGCCTTTCACATTCATATTCTGACCGTCGAGACACGCAGGCCAACCTCATCACTGACCTCCGTGACGAACTCACCCACCGAACGGAAGAACTCACTCGTGTTCGCCAGTCAGCCTCGAAGCAGATACAGCAGCAGCATTTGCCACCTCCATATCACTCGAATGGTCACGTAACAAATGGCATCCAGACCAAATCGGTCGCGCAACAAATATCCGAATTCGACCTCATGAAAAAGTCGCTGATGCGAGATCTTCAGAATCGTTGTGAACGGGTTGTCGAGCTGGAGATTTCACTTGACGAAACGAGGGAACAATACAACAATGTCCTCCGCAGCTCCAACAACCGGCAACAACAGAAGAAGATGGCGTTCTTGGAGAGAAACCTTGAGCAGCTAACAATGGTGCAAAGACAATTGGTGGAGCAGAATGGCAACCTTAAGAAAGAAGTGGCAATCGCGGAGCGGAAGTTGATTGCCAGGAACGAGAGGATTGCGTCGCTGGAGGCGCTGCTGGGAGACAGTCAGGATAAGCTTACTGCGGCGAACCACAGGTTCGTGCTTCAATCTTTCAACTTTCGTGATACCAACACTAACAATGTCAACAGATTCGAGGCTCAACTCCAAGCGGTCAAGGAGCGGCTTGAAGCAGTGAAAATCTCGTCAAGGAACCTTTCCACAAGTCCAGGTGGGACGGGCGCTTCGATTTTCAGTGGTGCGGCCTCGCGGATAGCGAAGCCCTTACGTGGGGGAGGTGGAACGGACGGTGGTGTCTCCGCGCTGATTGTGAATGGTGGACCATCGATCCCAATATTGTCCGGTTTGCAGAATCAGGATAGTGCGAACTCTGGTGGTGGAGGGGGGAAGCGGAGCAGTTGGTTCTTTCAAAATCGGTGATGAGTCGGGAATCGACATGGACAGGGCCGACACGAATTGGCTTCCGATATGAAATGCATATATACATTCTAGACGATGAGGGACTTCCCGGAGGCATGACAGACGATTGACTTGGTAAGATATACAGGGGGTGGGAAACGGCTGGGTGGCTGTAGCATGAGATTGGCGCATGATACCCCTGGGAGTCTGCAGACTGTATTTGTATGGGTAGCAAATCCAATGAGTATTCAAACGTGATCCTTCTCGGCGCCTGCTTGGATGATTGAGCAATGATGTAGCGCTGTCTCGTGTAGCGATGCCTGATTTCCTCGTGTAGTGGGCGGTGAGTACTTACAGACAGAAAAAGGTTACCGTCGGATTCAAGTAGGAAGAGAGGCCTAAAGAAAGTATTGTTGGGCGATGATGGCAGGGTCAGAGAAGTAATGCAGATTTACCTCCACCTTGGATGAGGTCTACTTGTCGTGCTCTGCGAAGAAGTGTCTCAGTTGAAGGATGCAAGGGTAGTGGACGGGAGCGGAATGTTTGGAGTAAACTTGGATCAGGATTGAAGAGTGAAAGCGTTCAGTTTCGTGGTGACTAACGGTGCGATGTAGTTTTAAAAGTCGCATGTCATGTCACAGCTGCCATGCGGGTCATGGCAGAGAAACCTTGCCCGCAGCAGTACTTCAAGGCGTGAGGGAGGTCAACATATCTCAAGACCTCAGTCGCCGTGCCCGCTTCAATTTAGCCCTGAATGTTGTCGATGGAGGACGCAGATGATGGTATGGTCATGCATCAGGCGTGGTCGTCAGAGGCCTATTGTCGATCATTAAGGTTCGATAGTTGCATGCCGATTGAAGAACAAGCACAGCGAGCGTTGGCGAGATGTTGAGAACTCGAAAAGCATCGGTACGAGTAGATCATGGACACTGACAAGAGCTGCAAGAACCCAAATCTTACAAAGATGCGAGTCTTTCGCCTCAGACTTCCGTGCGAGTCACGTTGCTGTAAACGGTTAGAAATTCGTGAAACCTTTTGCTCTCTTGAACGACGCTCTTGATGTCGAGCGGTCACGTCGTATGAAAACGAGCATTGATGTCGAGCCCCGGATGAAGAACAAACTCAGGTTGCATAGACGCACAGCATGATTGAGAAAAATCAAGTGACTTGGAATCTGGGTCCCTTTGCAGCCATTTGGTATCTTCATCTCATGATCATTTGGCCCATTGTCGTTACCAGGATTCTTCATGCGAGGGATTCGCCCGTTACTTCTCAAGTTTTGTGCTGGAGAAGTCTATAGCCATCTGAAGGGAACTCGCTTGCCGAACGTAAAGATACTACACCTTGCGAGTGTTGCAGGATGACTGGGCAACGACAGAGGAAGGCTTAAAGGTTACATTGAAGAATGAGGCATTCGTTCAAGGCGGGAGCATGTCTAGGCGTGCCGTAAGGATAGAAGGCACCTAGACACACGTCGAGGGTATGAGATGAATGCAAAAAAGTTGAACGAGTCGGACGTCAACGTACAACTTATGACCGGAGAAAGCGGTGCTCATCAAGGAAATGGTGAATCCTGCCGGGTATAACAAAGTGATGCGATGCGGGCCAAGCTCCACAGCAAAGTTGGGCGCTGACCGATAACGAACCTATGGAGCAGTGAAAGTACAATGTGAGGAGAACCCTGATCTGGCCCAAGAAGAAGTTTAGTCCTTTGCCGAGACCATACTGTAATCGTCAGTGGAGATGGTCAGGTTGACGCGTTCTAGTAGGAGAGTCACAGTTCAAGCAGACAGAAGGCCTCGCAATGAGGGCAAGGGAGGGTAGAACAACAGAACTTCAGGCAATCTAGGAGTGCATGCAGATATGACTCTCGTTCTCTTGCCTCCGGAACAAGGCCTGCGCATTTGCAGTTCTTGCATCAGGAGAGCGGAGGGGGACTGAAAGGATAAGGTGAAGAGGTCCAAGCGGTGTGGGTTCCTTGAGGTCCTTCGAGCAGCTGGTTGAGCCACGTCAACGTTCAGGTCCTGTCGAGACGGTTGGTGGGGTCCAAGGATGCCTGCTCAATACCTCATCGGGGTACTTTATGAGCCACTCGACAATGGGCCCACGCAGGCTTCAGAGCTAGATCAATCCTAGCGTGTTTTACCCGAAGACATGCGATGCTGCTCAGGAGAAGGATGATTTGCTGCTTCGCGGTATCTAGCCCGTCGAGGCTTGCACCCGGTGGCAGAGGCCATAGGTGCGCCGCATGAACGAGCCCTCATATCAAATCATTGCATCTCTTCATTGCTCACCAGCGCAGCTCGCCCCCGATCAGGTAACTCTGTAATGATGAGACGCTAACATTGTCGTGATCGCTCCACCATCAGCTGAACGAGATTGGGCTGAAAACAGGCGGAAGCAGGCGGTCGTGAAGATTGGTCAACACCGGACTTCCAAGTCTGGGTGCTACGACGGCATGTGAATGATTTTGAAGTCGCGGAGACCTACATGGTCAGTTTCGCAAGCATTTCCCTTGTTCACAGACAATTTTTCAGTCCCCTTCCAGATTGATAAACTGGAGAGCAGACTGCAGATAGGACACGGCTGACGAACGACGTACGGCAGATTGTTTCCTGCTAGATCCCATGCATCATACCATCGAAGTATCCGCACACAGAATAGTCCTCGTTTCCCATCGGATATTGCTGCTCCTAATATGAGGGATTGCACAAGCGAAGATCATCTTGTTCTGTGTTGACTATGTGGATGAAGTCCTCAGACCCGAGTCCACGGATAGATTCCGAATAAGCCTGGATGATGATAGGACTAGAAATAGCATCTCGGCTTGTGAAACCTGAACTGAACACGCAGGATCTGTCCCCATTCTCGGCGTTGCAAGCTACATCAATTGAGATGACCAGCGTCGAGAGAAGCGGAGCAATATGACCGGCCTGAGAAAGTACAGACAAGGTCCAGTTGGACCTCGCAGATAACGCCTATCGAAGAAGGCGGTTGCAAAGATCGGAAGTCAAGCTGGCCGATGTTGTTGCAAGGATCTCATTTCTGTGCTTGGAATCCCGAAGGTCTGGTACCGAAGGTTCAGAAAGCACTGAAGACTTCTTCTCCACCTTCCTACTGATCCGCGTGAACTCTCAGGCAGTCTTACGAGCTAAGAGCATCCCAGCGAGGTGCAATAGTGACAGGAGGTCAGCTTCAGCTATCTTGTCCCCAACGCTGCAGCACCGACTAGTCCTG
>JAABUK010007985.1_pt1 | contig 15047 bp, 16 predicted proteins | sample 5559141 | NCBI WGS metagenome assembly JAABUK01 (sample SAMN10711869, study PRJNA513367) | rock metagenome | isolation source: Antarctica rocks | place: Antarctica: Victoria Land, Pudding Butte nord | collected 2016-01-03
CCTATCACCCTCCCACGTCCCCCATCTAATTCAACCCTACCCCCCAGCTATCACACCCACAATCTCCCAAACGCTCCGTCCCGCCCCACCATCTTCATCACCATCATCATCATCATCATTAAGTAAAGCTCTCTCTCATAATAAACAAAAGTTCCTATCACCCCCCTCACGTCCTCTAACTAATCTAACTTCACTTCTAACTATAATATTCACAATCTCTTAAACACTCTATTTCATCTCATCATCTTCATCATTATCATCATCATTATTATTAGATAAAGCTTCCTTCTATATTAAATAGAAAGTCTCTATCATTCTCTCACATCTTTTATCTAATCTAATTCTATCTCCAGCTATCATACTCATAATCTCTTAAACATATTGTCCCGCCTTACTATCTTCATTATTATCATTACTATCATTATTATCAGACAAAGCTTCCTCTTATATTAAATAGAAAGTTCTTATCACTCTCTCACGTCTCTCATTTAATCTAATCCTACTCCCCAGCTATCACACTCACAATCTTCTAAACACTCTATCCCGCCTCATCATCTTCATCATCATCATCATTACTATTATCAGATAAAGCTCCCTTCTATATTAAATAGAAAGTTTCTATCATCTTTCCACGTCTCTTATCTAATCTAATTCTACCCTCCAGCTATCACACCCATAATCTTCTAAACACTCTATCCCGCCCCACCACCTCCTCCACCCACGGCTCCTCCAGCGTCCGCGTCTCCTCGCCACCGACCAGAAGCGTCTGAATGGTATCTCTCTATCATCACTTCCATTCTCAGCTCTTCTGACCGGCTTCAGATTCTGGGACTTACTTGTTGTGCTGTGTCTTCTTCACTATGTGTAAAGTACAACAGAGCCCTCGCCTCGGTTTGAGATTTCTAGAATACTTTTCAAGATTGTCCAACAGGATTAGGCCACTCATATATACAAATGTGCATCGTTGTCTTCTCAAAGAAGCGCGATCGCCTGTCCAATCAAGTTTCATGCAATCGATTTTCGTATCCGCAGGTGGCTCAGAAGATGTTAAAAAGGTGAGGGTCGGGCAAGCGGATGGCAAAGCCTTCACACCGCCGTTGATTACAAGGACAAAAACAAGTGATATTGATAGTACGGTCCTGATCTACAAGGAACAGCTTTGATACACTGCAGAATGAAAGTAGAATTTCTGGGTTTGTACGGAGGCGTGCATCACAAATAGTGTCGTCTTGACATCGCATTCCACGTGGCCCTTAAGAGGCCGGCAGGTGTCCCTGCTGGTAAAAGAATAGCACGTGCGGCAGCAGAAAGGAGAAAAGTTGTAATCAAGAGCCCATTCTGCCCGTCAACCTAGGATGCGAAGAGCGTCACCAATCAAGTGTAAGCTCCCTGTTATCAAAACATGAGTAGGATTTTTTGGTGCTCCAATCCTTTTCGCAAGCTCCAAGGCACTCTCAATACTTGGCGCTTCCTGTACTTCAGATTCCGGATAGATCGTCTTCCAAGGCTTGATGTACTGGTCAAGAAGAGAGAATTGTAGATCTGGAACCAAGTCAGTCTCGTATTTGTTGATAGCGTGATTCACGGGCCATTGCTTGCGCTTCGTGTGTATCGATATGTTGTGCTGTATCGATATGTTGTGCTGTAGGAGAAAGCAAGCAAGAGATGCTAAGAGAGCAACGCGATCTCGATGGCTGGAGTAGTGACCGAAAAGGAGGACTCGACAAACAGAGCTACTCGGTATTAGCATGTTATGATATGTAAGCAAGCCAGTCAAATACCCCATTTGAGAACTCGTCTGAGCGAACCACTGCGCACACATGTTGAGACTGATTGTGTTATGTGCTCCGTCGAGAAACCACGTGAGATTGCCATCCAATCTTGACTGAAAGCGTCCTGGCCAAGAGAATGCTCGTATTCATCGAACGATATCATCGGATGAGAGCATGGCATTGTTCTGTGGCGCTGTCTGCTGTAAGAAACTGTTACTGACAGCACGAGCCAGAGAGAAATTTCGCAGCTGAACCTCCGGCTTTGGCTGTGGAGCGTCTGTCGGGAGATCTGAGCAGACCTCGACGAATTTAGCGTAACTCCTTCAAGCAGTTCACTGTGATCTCTGGATTGAAGCAGGATGGGCAGCTGTTCGTGATTGGCTTGTCCGGTCATCTTAGTGAGAGGCTGCTGATCGAGATTGAAAATATCATTTTGCATGTGATCCATCTTTCCCCTTTCGCAAGCTCTTGCGGGTTTTCCAGCAATGATTCGGGATTGCACAGGTAGTCTGGAACTAGATCGTTGTGCGGGGTTTCTGGGCGGAGGAGTATATGCGTGATTCATTGCGGTACTATAGGAGTGAGCGTTGACTGCAACATTGATATGTGGCGTAGAAGATCTTAGAGGTTGGTGGAGTGTCGAGCACTGACGAGCAAATCTTCCATAGACCTTGCATCTTCCCGTTTCCTCATGACAGTACCGTCCTCCTGTGAAATGTGCAAATCGTCTTCTGATCTTGGAGAGTCAATAGGAGATGCACTTGAGTCTTGAGTGAAGGAATGCGGGCATCTCTTCATGTCGTCAAACCCTTCGAGATCCGTGGCCTTGGATAGCGCGCTCAGAGTGTGGACCATCCACTAGCGTTGTTGTCAGGTATGAACGCTTCCGTACTGCCCTCCTCCTGACGCTCAACAGCCAATATCAACTTGCTCCTTTGTTTAGACGACGCCCGCTACTTCGCAAACGCGAAGAGATTGGGTCCACTGGCTGCGATGCTGACCTCGATCCATGATAGGTGCCGTCCTTGTCCCAATGGCGCCGCAACCGTGTCCTGGCCTTACGCCCGTGACGCTCCCGCGCTCTTGCCTTGAGTTCCTCTGGAGAGTCTGGGGTCACATAAGCATTCTGTGAATGCAGATAGAACTTCGATCTCGCTCCCGGGAAATGGATCACCACCTTGTGATCTGTTGATCATGCTGGGCGGTCCCAACCATTCCCGACTGCTGGACGACCTGAGCTTGAATCTCTAGAGCTCAGGATTACCAAACCGTTTTGTTGGACTTTGGGGAAGAGAGTGCTCAGGGGACAGCGGCGGGGGCTTCGTCTTTACCACCTGTGCACCTCGACGTCGGTATGCGTCCTTGATCTTGCGGCGTCCTGTGGAGCGCGGCTCCTTCATCTTATCGATGCCCGAGCACAAATTTGAGTTGCTCGTGATGGCCACTTGTGTCCCGTTCACCTCTTTTCTATGTTGGGTAGTGCTTCTGGTAGTCCTAGTACTCATGGTCGTGGGGCGTCGTTTGGTCATCGACGATCGACGGGGTCTTGTCTTCAGCGTTGAAGCAACCGAGGCCTCAGAAGGCGTCGTTGAATAATTCGAAGGCTTAGGGGGGCCCCTTCTACCAAAACGAATGGGTTTCCAGTGATCCCAAAACTCTTGCCTGAGCCGCTCGTATTCGTCCCAGTAGTACTTCTTCCTCCTTGACCAATATTCAGGGTCCGCCGCAGAAGCGCCATGATCTTCAGCTTCCAACAAAGCCTTGCCCGCAGGGAAAGTGGCGAGCTTCTTGATGTTGGTGTATGCGTGCCGCCTGGCGCGTTCGAGGGCGCTTTCCTTTGGGAGGGCATCCTAGACGGCCGTGTATTCTCTCTCTTTCCTTCGCCAATATTCAGGATCTGTGGCGGATTCTCCGTGATCTTCAGCGTCCAATAAAGCCATGCCTGCAGGTAACGTGGCTAGCCTGCCAGCGGCATTTTCAGCGTAGCCTTCTGTTTGGTCGAGTTCAGTCTCCCCGAACATGTCGGGATGGTATATTTCTGGTGTCACCGACCTACTCGCCCGATTGTAATCCTCCTCTTCAAGTCTTTCGTACTCGGCCTTGTAAAAATCTGCCCGCGCGAGCCAGTATTGAGGATCCATACGATTGTGACCAGGGTCTTCGGCAGCCAAAACGACTCGGCCGGCATGGTGTTCAGTGAGACGTTGTCCGTAGAATTCAGCCCAATGTTTGGCATATCTGAGCCGTTGCTCCCTCTCCAGCGGCTGGGTAGGACTGGCCGATCTTCGGTTCCACAAGACCTCCTGCCTCGCTTCTCGGTCCAAAGGATAGGGATTCCATTGTAGATGTTCATTCACGAGATTCGAATTCACGTGTCGAGTCATGCACTTGCCATCATCGAAAGAACATGCGGCCGGCATGATCGGACAAGAAAGGTGATAGAAAAGATGGTGACAGCAGAGAAGATCAACCACTCCACCAAATGGACAGCGCCGAGAGGTTTCGAACCATCGTTATCTGGGCCACGGCCTATTCAACCTCTAATAACATCCCCATTCGCTGGTGGGCGGCTAGACGCTGCATTCTCGATCGCTGAGAGCCTACTATTGCATTACTACTCTATCGTCTACCCCCCGCAACACTGGGCATAGAGTCAAAATGAATCCCTCATCTCTCCCCTTCCACCCTGCGGTCGTACACTGAGATGGCAGAACTCGATCACTCAACTACTGTACTCATCATGAATCCCGTGGGCCCCGCTGCAACAGATGCGCTTCCTTCGAAGCATAACAAAAGCCGCCTTATCTCGTTTCATTTTGATGACGCAGTCAGCACCTTTTCCTTGCATGATGACTCAAGAAGTCGGAAATGCACGCCATACTTCCCGCCGCCTCCGGAGATTCAGCTCCATCTCAAGTTCAATTTCATGCCCAAAGATTCCGCGCGGGGCTTTGTCTTCAGGACCCATGAAGGAAAATGCGACGTTGTGTTGCTGAACAACAGCGATCGGAGCATAAGCGGCCAGCACTTCTGCGTCAACTTCAACTGAATATCCGGATTCCTAATCCTAAACAACATCTCACGAAATGGGACGGGAATCAAGGCGCCTTCGGTCGAAAATAGCAATCAACACCTCAAGCACAACAATCAGCGTATGCTGCATCCGGCGGAGCAAACTAGGGTCTCTGTGAGCTCTCTTCAATTCGATCTTTCCTTCCCCATCCATAACCAGCACCAATGCCAATTATACCAAAGGAAACGGGAAGCTTTTCGGGCACAATGTGGGAAGGCTGTTCGGAGTGTGAATAGACTGAATATTCAACCTCCACTGGAGATCACGCGGTTCACGGTTCGTCGAGAAAGCCGGTACCGCGCGTATCTTTTGCACGACGAGATCGGCACCGGGCAATACGGGACGGTTTGCAAGACCACGGACGATCGCACTGCAGAGTTGTTTGCTGTTAAGCAATTGATAACAACAAAGCTTGGGTAGGATGCCCGAGCTTATCTGAAAGTCGCCCTATCTCAGAAAGGCAAACATGTAGGATCTGCCTCTCAACCACACCCTCGATTTCTGACTAACGCCAATTTCAGGAGAATATCGTGAGCTTTATTAACTTTAACGATAACGGCGGGGGCTCCGTACTAATAATAAAATACATACCTCAGGGCAATCTAATGCAGATCCATCTCAAAGAAAACCTCTTGTCGAAGTAGACGAGGACTGTTCTTCGTCAGACGCTAGGAGCCCTCACTTATCTACATGACGAAAAACATATCACCCATCGCGATATTAAGCCAGCGAACATTCTGGTGCGCTCCAGAACTCCTGAGTTGTTCATCAAGTTAGAGCCAGAGTGTAGTGTACGCTTTCGTGATTCCTCTAATATCATTAGCTGATCAAGCTCTTCCGGAGCATCCACTACCCGTCATAAGGGGTCCAAAATCCGGGTTGGCTGTTCTGATATCGCTTCCAAAGATTCTGTTTCTTCAACGCTCGCTTCCACACCAGATTGCGAGCATCGCTGTAGGCTCCTCGTTGATAGGTCTGCTAAACATGCCTGTGCTGACGGGCGATCCCGAGGGTTTAGCTCGAGCATCCGCTTTAGCAATGGTACCACCGGCTCATCAACATCGGTGTCAAATACACCTTGAGACTAACGATCGATGGGCGAAACCGTCATCAAGCAAGAGACGACGGTCGACAGCATCAAAAAAGGACTCGAAGAGATTTTCTTCGCAGCCCCGGTGAGGCCCTGCCTGGTGACATAGGGGCCCGCAATGACCGAACTTTTTCCTGCAGGAACATTTCGGTGCGCAGATCTTCGAGCACCTGCACGGTGCAATGCGTTGCACGAGTGAGTCCCAAACCTGGTACCACTTAGTTAGATTGAAAAAGGGGTAGGGACAAAGTGTTCACCTCAATCAATTTACGATATTGATTCAGTTCAGTTAAGGTGCCCCAAGCGTACATCGAGTCCGATCTTTCCCATTCCTTCGCAATACTATGGAATTTGTCGCTCAAGTTGTAATCGGGTTCTTCGTTGGTGACTTCACTGAATATCACCTCCAACAATGACTGCTGCACAACTTGAACCATCGTTTTCGCATGCCAGTGCATTGTTCCAGTCATAAGAACAGTGGAAAGAGAAAATGGAAAGTGAAGCCGTCCAGGAGGCTGGATGAGCAAGTCGCCGGTATGGAGATATAGAGCGAAAGGAGCAATACTTGGATATCCATCGGCGTGGATCAGGCTGGCCTGTTCAACAGACTCTACTTCAACCTGTCCAACTGTCGATCTTGCCCATGCTAAAAATGTTTCCTGGTGTAGCTTCGGAAAAATAGGCCAAAGTTTATCGCCATCGTCGCACTGAATTGTAGTGAAAACCCCGTGGTGATCGATGTGGGGTAGGGAGAAGGCTCCACGTTGACCGAAGACGTGGAAAGAGGCGCAGTGGGATATATCACTGTACATTACTGGCAGAGTCTTGCCGTTACTGCCTTTCGCTGGATAGTCTTCGAGAATCCTGAACGAGTCGATGTTTGCAATACAGCTTGGCACTGGGTTGTGGAATTTGGAGCGTAGGTTCAGGAAATTTATAGGATATTCGGGATTGGTGTTGTTAAGGCGCTCTATTGCTATTCCTGTATCCAAGGTGATAGGTTGGCGTGATTTGTGGTAAGTATTCTCTCTTTCACCAGCAAGGACATCAACTTTCTTCCCATCGCTCTTAAGGCGCTGGATGAACTTAGGTATGCCTCCATTAGCTGGTTTGTTCCTATCCTTCTTGCCACTGCGAACCACTATGGGCATCCAGAGAACACGGTCGGGATCATCAAGCACCTTACGCGCCTGCTGCTCAGTACATTCAAGATACGTTGGGGTCTCATACTGAGGCTCGGGTGGCAACGCCTGGTACTGTTCAAAATCAATTGGCTGAGAAACAACAGTGCGTCGGAGTAAACTCTGATAAGTTTCGAGATCGAGGAATCTCGTGGACTTTCGCTTCTTGGAGGAGGCATTCTTGATCTCCAACTCGACCATATTGAGAACGTCGTCGTATTTTTGACGTGTTAGGGTCTCGGCGTCGCCACGCGTTGTGACATTAAGTCCGTTAGAGGGTTCGACTTTGTTGTGGGACCGCGTCGAAACCTTGACAGAGTAGTTTGACCTTTTCATCTTCTTGCGATGCTCCAATCGGTCTACCTCGGGATTGAGGGTGCTTTTGGGTGGTCTGCCGGGTGGCCGAAGACCTGAAATGAAATGAGTTTTGAACATTTTGAACAAGGCAGGTAGATATATTCTATACCTTGGGACACTTTCATTTCCAAAGACTCTCCACTACTGATCATCTTCGACAATCGGGCAGCCTTCCTTCTCTTGGATCTTTCAGCTTCGTACACTTCATCTGCTTTTCTGCGGCCAATGCTCCGTTCCTTTTCCGATTTGTAATTCTTGGAGCCAGGAGTGCGTGCCATAAAAGCCTTGAGCTGAGCTCAGAAGGAAACAAGCTCTGATTTCTACCGCGAGTGCCACTGACAAAATGGATGCTTTTAGACGAAGGACAGAATATACAAAGTGGTGGGAGAAAACGAAAGCGGCGATGGTAAATGTTTTGGGTGAAGTAGTGGGCAGTAGTTTTCACGAGTAACTTCTCCGTTGTAAGACCGTAGAGCTCAAGGGTGGAAAGGTTGTAGAAGCGAAAATCTAGATTACAGGTGGCGCGGACAAGTTGGCCTCCGCAGATGCCAAGGCGCCAAGGCCCCACGCCGTTATTCGGAAATCTAAAGGCCGAAAGCTATTTTCGATCCGGATAAGTTTTTCAGCACTACGTTTATTCGGAAGTGTAAAGGCCGAAAGCTATATTCGATCCGGATAAGTTTTTAGCACTACGTTTGTTCGGAAGTGTAAAGGCCGAACCCTATTTTCGATCCGGATAAATCTCTTGGTACTACGTTTATTCGGAAGTGTAAAGATCGGGAATTTTATTTCTTGTCCGGATAAAACTCCTGGCAGAGCCAAAGCCAATTTCTGCTTAGATCTCATCGAGATCTGTCATTATCATGTGATCCCTTTGCGTCTTTTCCTTCGAACATTAGAGGTTTGCAACCAGAAATGGTCCCAGTCGCGGTGGGTGCGTTAGCCGCACTGTTGTCCCTTACGTGCTGTCCAGGTCGAAGTATCCCCGGCCGGATAGGACGCAGCGTTGAGGGCATTGGAGAGCTGCTAGGGCCCGATTGTGGAAACGGCGCCGTGTCGGGATTGCTCCATGAAAACCGCGGCACCTGTAGTGCTCCATGGACTTGGCTGTGCAGAGCCTCTGCACTGTGATGAAGTGTGCTAAAGGGAACGATGTTATGTGGTCGGTAGAGTGGCTCGAATTGAAATTGCGGAACCAGATAATCTGAGGTCTGAGGGCTGCCAGCGCCTTGCCAGCAAGGTTTTTGCGGATTGTATTCGGTGGTAGGCAAGTCGCACACATGCACATCCGCCTCAATTTTCGGCAATAAATCTTCTCGCAGTAGACTCCATTCAGACTCGACCGTACCACAGGAATCGGTACGAGGAAGAGGATTTTTGTGGGTCATGTCGCTTTGTGGATTTACCTGTTGTGGCTTTCTTTGAGCCACTCGTTTGAAGCGTTTGTTCAAAGCACGAGCCGTGCGAGCGTGGCCATGTCCACGATCTTTGTAGAATTGAGCGAACTCTTTCTATGTCATCCTATTGAATTCGACCTCCAATCTGTAAAGCTCTTCTTCCTCCTCTTCTAGCCAGTTTCGGCCCATATTGGAACGACTAACCACCGGAGCAGGCTTGGTTCAATTCACTGTGTACAACTCAAGGGAGATGATGGAGAAATGTGTTTTACAACACAAGAGAGAAGCCGAGACATTGAAAATACATGGCTGCACGGTTCGAAGACTACGCCTCTGCTTCGAATCCTTCAAGGGCCGGCGCTTCGAGGACAGCAGGAAGCCAAGGGCAACTGGGGCCAAGACAAAACGTCACAGCCAGCGAAGGTTTGAGTCAGATCCAAAACTTGACAGTTCTGTTTGTGGATTCAAACTAGGTAAATACACGCGCGGTGAAATCAACAATGACAAAATATAGAGATGTTACAGATAGTGATCGTTCCATCCGACCATCAACAGTTTCTTCACCTTTATTGAAACGAGCGGACACGGATCTTAGCGATGGTTCAGGAGGTTTGGGTCAACACCGTAAGTAAGGTCCCTAAGCCCATCAGTCCCAATATGAGCGTCTGCAGACGAGAACACTGACGTGGATATCTTCACTTGCGCTTCGGAGGCACCAGTAAATGAGAATACTGGCCTGGATGTTTTCCCGTACTCCTGCAAAATGCTAGCAAACAAGGAGGTTGGTGTGGATGTGTTGGCTTGCAGTTTGGAAGCGCCAGCGAACAAGGATTCCTGCTTCAATATCTTGTCCTGTCCTTCAGAGAAGCCAGCCAATAAGCCTCCTACCGAGCGTATGAATTTTTTACTCTGATTAAGAGCCCATTCTCGCACGTCTAAGGCGGCCGAATCAAGGATAAGTGAAATCAGACTTTCTTATGATTGCTGAATCTCCGTCCCTATCTCAGATTTTAGTTTGGCTTTGTGCAGTGCTTCATCAATCAGGCTAGACAGGCATTGAAGCATCTCATTAAATATTTTAACTATTTTACATAAGTTAACCGACTCTTTAATAACCTCTTAGAGCTCGCAGTTTCTATACTTTAGTTCCTTCTAAATAGACAGCAGTATGGTTCATCTTCTCTGCATTAAGGGCCTGTTTGAGATCTGCAGCACGCACTAGAACATACTCAAGCAATCCATGCAGTTTCCACATTTATAGACAATTTTTCTAGTTGCTATTTCCCGCTGCCAATAATGTATTAGATAACATGACCACCGGGATTTGCAACTGGCTCAGCACTTCACTATAAGCTTTCTTCCAGTCTGTATTTAGCCCGCAGGTTGAGCAATTATAAATGCTCATATTGAGTGTGGGTTAACATAAAGCCTCTTTTGCGATGTAGTGGTTCTCACCTCTGAGTAAAAGTCCTTAAGCTTCAGAGTGGACCGTTGATCCTCTGTAGTGACTGCCATTCTGTCAGACAAATTAGCCTAGAAAGTTTGTAGAATGTCTGTTGAATTGATCGAATTGACTGTCTAAGTCTATGTAGAATGGGGCATTGAATGAGTGTTATATACTCAAGAAAACGCTCAAAATAGCCTTATTGAACATGGCCGTTAGATAGGGCGCAGGCTAGCCGAAACCTGATCAATGGACGTCCTGAGATCTAGGCCGTTTGAAAATATAACACTCATTCAATGCCCAATTCTACATAGATTTAGACAGTCAATTCGATCAATTCAACAGACATTCTACTATCTTTCTAGGCTAATTTGTCTGACAGTATGGCTCTCATTTCGCTACGGACACTTGAGTGGAATACTGATGTTTGGTGCAAAGAAATTGTCAGACAAATCGGCTCAAATAGCTGGTATAGGCCTAAATGTCTGTGAAGAATCGAATTGAGTACAATCAAAGTGATAGAATTGACTGTCTAGCAAGTATCTAGAATGCCTCCTGAAATGAGGCCTGAGTATGAAGGAAATGGGGCCAAGACAGGCCGGAGATTGGCTCAATTGGGCCGATGGACAGCCTGAGGCGCAGGCTGAGGCGCAGGCTGTCTGACAGAAATGAAGCTACCGAAAGGACAAGCCGGCCAGCGACTTGATCATCAACACAAAAGGGTCGTGCCCGAGCCATCTATTTTCTCGGCGGAACCCACAGCTGGGTATCCATCCTCTTCCCCTCGTGCGGCGTCCCCCTTCTCTTGCAGTACCTGCCACTCCTCTTGCGACATCTTCTACTCTTGCAACAATCAAGGAAGTACTGCGCCGAACAAATCCACTTGCAGCTCCTGCCACCCAACTTGCGGCCAAGGCGGAGGTGCTCCTCCTTCCCACTCCTCTTGCGATTTCTTCCAACCCTCTTGCAGCCACCCATCTTGCGACCAAGACGGAGCTACTGCGTGATACCAATCTGGGCGCGACCAAAGTGCAGGTGCTTTGCCGTCCTGGCCCTCATGCGACCACTTGGGTAACTGCGCGGTAATCTCTGGGTCTGAAAATGTACAAGGCTCGGGTGGGATTGTTGGAAGGCCTGGGGGTAGCAGCTGCGTAGACACGCTGGTGCTCTCATCTCGCTTGCTTTTCTTCAAACGTCGGCCTAGGGTATCGAAATCTGATTGCAGCGTAATATGAAACTCTCCTCGTCCGCAAGGAGCTTTATTGTGCTGTGCTAAGCTACTTCTTTTTGTAAAAGTTCCGCCACAGTGTTTGCACGATTCCTGAGTGAGAGCCGAATAATAGTTCCGATGGGACACGTCTTCTTGGTCTCGAACATGTCTTCGGAGATGCTGGGGTTGCTTGAATGTGCGAGGGCACACCTCACATAGGCAGCGCCGCTCGACAGTAGAAATGAGACGAGTTTCCCAACGATAGCGACCGCCATGTTGATCCATCACGAACGAGTGGCTCTTGTGTCAAGATAGTGGACATACCCTGAGCCTCTCGACGTTTCCTTATACAGGTTTGCACACGTTCATGGATGTTGATGGTAGAAGAGTGGAGGGTGATTCACTCTGCTCTGGTTTACTCTGCTCTGCTCGACTCTGATCAATGCGTCCTTCATTCTGCACGGGTGACAAGTCAGTCACATCCATCCCAGTTCAGTTCAGGCCTAGATGAACTAGCGATTCCAGACCTGCATGAACCATCGATTCCAGATCTGCATAAAGCTATTGATTTCAGATCTGCATGAATCTAGCGCTTTCAGACCTACATGAAGCTATCAATATCAGATCTGCATGAATCTGGCGCTTTCAGACCCACATGAAGCTATCAATATCAGATCTGCATGAAGCTAGCGATTTGATGTGGAGGGGTAAGAAGGGGTCTGATGTGAGGTGTGTATGATGTTCGAAAAGTATGTCGTGTCTGCCATCCCCAGAAATTCGCTGCTTCTCACCGTGTTCGGAGCCCGCCTTCAATAACACGGCACTGTACTGTCGGTATCGCAGCTTTCCGACTCTTTCCGACTCTTTCCGACTCTTCCCTTTTGACTCTTCCCTTTTAACTCTTCCCTTCTAACTCTTCCCTTCCAACTCTTCCCGTCTGCTTGTGAGTTCTTAGAGGGCTAGTATTAGAGGAGAAAAGAGATAGTGTCAAAGATTATGCGCGAGATCTTGCCTTTGTCGGCTTCGCTAAGCTTCTATCAAACAGCCCGCGCCTCAAGACGTCCATCGACCCGATTTCAGCTAGCCTGCGCCCTGTTCAATCAGCTGTTTTGAGCGATTCGCTTAACATGGCCAACCAGCAGATCAACCCAGCTTTCATGGCAGCGGAGTTCGTGAGTAGAGGCATATCGAATGCTTTCCGAATGCGTTCACTAACATGCAAAGCCCGAGATCATTTGGTATGCGGCACTGACAGCGCGCCCGGAGGGGCTTCCACCTTATGCCTTTGATGAAGCAAGTCAAGTGCAATCTTATGCATTTACAATGCATTATTAATGTTTTCTAGAATGGGATGCCCATTGTGGCACCCACCGAGCGGTTCTGCCGTTGGTCTTCAGGGGCCGAAAGCGCAACAGGGGCTGATTGGCCGGTTTGTGAGATTGCAGTGAGTGAGCTTCTACAAATCATATAAAATACATCTGAAATACATTCAGGCGAGACTTCAAAAAGAATTTGAAGCAGCATATCTCCAAAAAACACATGAATAAGCTCCTTCTGAGAAAGGATCGAGCGGGAGATCTCTCCCAAAGAGAGAAGGAGAATTTGGAGGGTATGCATTTGAAATGCCTTCAAAACTCATCAACTGACATCTCTCAGCTGCGTTTGATAGGTTCCGTGAGTCTGTTGAAGGGCTTGCGATGAACCAAGACTATCATTGGCGAGGTGACCAGCAGGTCACTTACTACATCAAGTCACAGCGTGCTGATAATGCATAAAATATGCATTCTAAATGCATTCTAACTTTGAGCAGCCAACCCCTTCACCCCCGAGCCTCTCTCGCATCAGATTGGAGATTTGGGAACGCTCCCCCTGAATGAGCAGGGAACAGTATTATCACCAACCCCATGGAAATACATTGCTAATGCATTTCAAGCCTAATCAGTCGGCTGTCCGCGCCTGAATTGGGCTTTTTGCGAATGCAAATCCTTGCGGTGCCTGCGCGCACCGTCAGATCCGTCGGTTCAACAATCTGTCATGATAATACATTGCTAATGTATTTAGAATGCCTGATTGATGAAGAGATCTGCTTGCATCTTCGCCGATTTCGTCGTGGTCAGGCCGATGAAGATGAAGATGAAGATGCCGATGCAGATGCAGATGCAGATGAAGATGAAGATGGAGTATACATTTCAAATGCCTCAAAGGCTTTACTAATGACAATAGTTTGCGGGCTTTTCGGACTCACCCGTCAACCGCCAGTTGTTTCCCGAACAGGTACAGATGCATTTCAAATCAATTACACAAACCTCTAACAAAAATAGGGCAGCAGAAATCGTCTTCAGCAGGTACGTTGTGAACAAAGATGCATCTGAGATGTATTCGGCTAAAGTTATTAGCTTGAGGCCGTTATCATCTCTCGCGTCGCTGTCTCCCCGTTCTCATCTCTTTCCCCTTCCTCTAGCCCCCCTTCCCTCAACCGCACCAACATCTAAACAGCAAGTAATAGAAATCCATTTCTGTCAGACAAATAGGCCTAAGTAGCGCAGAAGTGTCTGTAGAATAGATCGAATTGACTGTCTAAATCTATATAGAATGGGGCATTGAATGAGTGTTATATACTCAAGAAAACGCTCAAAATAGCCTTGTTGAATAGGGCGTTGGACAGGGCGCAGGCTAGCTGAAACCCTGATCAATGGACGTCCTGAGGCATAGGCTGTTTGACACACACCCTCTCAGCTTCCATTTCGGGTGAAATTGAAGCTGAAAATAGTCCAGAATAACGCGAAATAGCGTCAAGTGAGTAGATCAGGTCTTGAAGGACCGAAAAATGCGTAGAAATGCTCAAAACAGGTCATTTGCAGGCCATTCACTGTTTTCATGATTCTTGTCTCTCCATTTGTGTGTTTTCAGCCCTGCAGGCAGTGTATCTCTGTGTAGACCTTCTCTTTTGTCGAATTGACCTCGTACAGAGGCTGAGGAGGCAAAGGCCGAGGAGGCAGAGGCAGAGAAGGCGTAGGCCAAGGAGGCGAAGGCAGTGAGCTTTGAGCTCTGAGTGAGGGTTATGGCGCAGGCTGCGCGTTAAATAGCTCTTTAAGTGTCAACTTTAGCTGTGAGCTGAAAATTCGCAGAAGAGGCAGGCGGTAGTTCAGATAGCTCGAAATTCGAGGCAGGAGGTGGTTCAGATAGCTCAAAATTCGAGGCAGGTGGTTCAGATAGGTCGAAATTCGAGGCAGAAGGTGGTTCAGATAGCTAAAAATTCGAGGCAGGTGGTTCAGATAGGTCGAAATTCGAGGTAGAAGGTGGTTCAGATAGGTCGAAATTCGAGGCAGGAGGTAATTGTATTCAAGATATGAGCATTTGCTATATCAATGTCTGTCACCACAGAGGCAGGGTCTGTATGACGATGTTCGAGAAGTGTTATTTTGCAGAAAACAACTCCGGGCTCATAACTGTCAGACAAATCAGCCTAAATAGGGCCGAAGTGTCTGTGTAGTCAATTTCATTCATTTAATTGCACTAAATT
>JAABUK010007986.1_pt1 | contig 15046 bp, 16 predicted proteins | sample 5559141 | NCBI WGS metagenome assembly JAABUK01 (sample SAMN10711869, study PRJNA513367) | rock metagenome | isolation source: Antarctica rocks | place: Antarctica: Victoria Land, Pudding Butte nord | collected 2016-01-03
GGCGCGGTGTGACTGGGTCGGCCAGATGCTGGGGGGGGGGGGAGGGGAGGACAAGTCTCCATTCCGATCGTCGATGGGAACTTTGCAGCCGCGCTGAAAGATGAACCTCTGTATTCCGGCGTATGGGACGGTATGAGCCCGCCACCGCTGCCATCAGTCAGACGCCCCACGGTCAGGTGCTGAAGTGGTCCGGCCAATCAAGACGCTGCAATGGCCTGTCGGAGATGTAATCCGGGACGTAATCTATCTGGAAGGCAACAGGCGGCCTAGTGCCGCCTAGGTCCCGGGTCAGCGGTGGTGACAGGCCGTGATCCAAGCTACGCAGCCGGTGTAGAGCCTTGGCGAAGCCTTGGCGCTGCGGCCGCATTATTTCTGTCTTTACAACTTCTAGATTCTCAGTAATTACAACCCACCTTGACAAGGATACGTTTTACTACCAATGAGCCCACACGGGGGCAGAGCAACGCACTTTGAAAAGTCAGTCTAGCCTGCATGCAGAGTACTGTCATAGCCGTACTGTCATATCCGTACTGTCATATCCATACTGTCATATCCGTACTGTCATAGCCGTACTGTCATATCCGTACTGTCATATCCATACTGTCATATCCGCACTGTCATATCCATAATATAACATCCGTATGTCATATCTGTACTGGAATATCCGCGTGAATGTCCTTCATCGTGTACTTACCCAGTCTCGTACCCACTACCAGTATGATGCAGTCCGCTTCGACTGCAACTGCCACCTGCTCCTACTTGTAGTTGGCCCGCATCACCCCCTTTTCGGCCCCACCGTGACTGGCCATCTCTGGTTGCATTGTTATTGAACACTGCTTTTCATCGAGGATCGGCCATGGCCACGGCCCCTGGCACCGAGCGAACGGATGCGGAAGCAGCTGCAGCATCAGAATCTGACTTTGCCAAGGTACGTCCCTGTGGACTTCGTTCCTCCGTGTACGAGTAGTACGCTGACTTCGTCACCTTCTTGTAAAGGCCTTCCAGGATCTTGCTAGGTACGTTTCAGGCCTGTCATCGCTGCCACTACCATCGTCCTGACAGAGCGCACTCTAGAGGAGAGCAGACTGCGTCAGCACTCGAGATACGATTGGCGGAAGTGGAGAGCAAAATCGATCAGCTGCTGGCCAGTGTCCAAGAAAGCGCAGATCAGGGAGAGCAGCATGTTCCAGATCAAGTGCCAAAAGAGAATGGAGCAGCACTGAATCAAACGCGGTCGAGATTGGTGTAGAGTGGCACTTCATTCTCTGCTGCACGTGGAAGACTAGGCCATGGCCATCTGACCCCAGATTCCACATGCTTGGTCCGATGACCCATCTGGTTCTCGATCTGGTTTCTGAATCCACCATTGCTTGCCAGCAAAATCACTTCCGCTACACGAACGAATATATGCAGCAATGACTGTTTCGCCGATTACCATTAGCCGTACTCCACGCTTCCTGCAATCTACATTCTGAACACGTACTCAAGTAGGAGTCGGCTTGATATATCATCAGTCGGTGGCAGTTTCGAATGTAGACGTGAAGTCAAATCTATCACTTACTCCCTTCTCTACAACTCCACTCTCGGTGATGATTCCATCAATCAGAGCTGCCGGTGTTATATCGAATGCAGGATTCCAAACATCGATACCGGCCGCTGCTACACTGATGACTTCAGGGTCTGCATCCATGGAGATCTGACCTCGAGCATCAATTTTAGGCCCCTTCATCCGAGTCACCTCTTCTCCTGGGCGCTTCTCGATGACAACATCTTTTCCGCATGCTGTACCGCGATCGATGGTTGTCCTTGGAGCCGCAACCAGAAATTTGACGCCATGATGTCGCGCAAGCACTGCGAGAGAATATGTTCCGATCTTGTTCGCCGTGTCTCCGTTCGCGGCAACTCTGTCAGCCCCAACGATGACAGCCGCAACCGAGTCCCCTTCTCTTGCCAGTAGACTGGCAGCCATCGAGTCTGTGATCAAAGTAGCTGGAATCTGGTCGTGCACGAGCTCGTACGCCGTCAACCGGGAGCCTTGATTATATGGTCGAGTCTCGGAGCAGAACACGTGTGTGAGTATGTTTTCGGCATGTAAGGATCGGATCACACCCAGCGCCGTGCCATAACCAGCCGTCGCAAGTGATCTGGAAGGCCAGTGGTCAGCTTGGGTCCCAAAAAAATCTATGTAATTTTCGCACCCAGTATTACAATGTGTCACCACCTTCAATTCCCCTTCGCTTCGACCTCTACGTTTTCCTGCCGCGGTATTTTCTTTGATCCACTTCGCCCCATGCTTTCCGATAGCCTCGTTATCCCTCACATCATCAATCAACATCTTCTCTGCAGCTGCAATGTAACTCGTTGCCACTGTGCTGCCGCCCGCTCTATCCCTGTGCTCCGCCTTCTCTACGACAGCGTTCAATTTGGCGACAGCATCTCCTAGATTGACTGCCGTTGGTCGACTTGACTTTAGGAACTCTAATCTCTCGCGGACTAAATCTTGAACTGACTGCCCGGTCCTGTTCTCATATGTCCTTATTCTTTCATGGCTCAGCTCTACTGCTAAGCTTAGTGCCGCCACAATAGCAATCGCTGGAGCGCCGCGCACTTTCATCTGCTTGATGGCGTCCCATGCATCTTCGCAGGAGGTAATAGGCAGGTATCTAGAGTGGTGAGGAAGTGCGATCTGATCAAGGATCTCCAACGACGCTGGCGTTGCTCCAGCGGGGGAGTATTTGATGGCTTGCAATACCATATTGCCTAAGTGATTGTGAGAAGAATAAGCATGATTTTGAGAATTGAGAACATCAGATCTACATTCTCGCCCCCTCGGCCGCGCACCTAACTTTTTCTCCAAGATGGGCCGGGAGTGTGCATCATTGCCCCTGACTAGCTTATTGAGATTGATTGGCATCGACCAGATCTGTGTACCTGAAGGAATCACTATGGCATGGTCAGACGCACAGCTGCCACCAGGTGAACGAACGCTGCTCTCGAACCTTGCTTGTCTCAATCAGATCACCTAGGCCAGTCTTCGTTGATTCTGCACCTCCACGACCAGTATGAGTCGAACGACCATTAAACAGGCCGCACTCAGCGGTTTCGCAGCGTCCTCCGCGTACGACTCCCATAGACCTTCGTATCCGTCTGAAGCCGTTGAGCAGCTTCTGTCCGCACTGCAGGTGGCTAGCATTCAAAATGCGAGCGTGGCCGATCTGGCAGCTGGCACGGGCAAATTTACACAACTACTTGCTGCAAGACCAGAGCGATACTCAATTGTGGCCGTTGAGCCTCATGAAGGCATGAGAGCGGAGCTCGAACGGAAGAACTTGGATGGGGTGAAGGTGTTGGAGGGCACCGCAGAGGATATGTCAGAGATAGCAGATGGGACGTTGGATGCATTGATCGCTCCACAGGTGAGCTTTCAATTATCTACAAAATCTAGATGGAGGTTCTGAAGGATGAGACTAGGCATTTCACTGGTGATCTTGCCGCAGCTGTCTATACAACTGCCTTGAGGCTAAGTGGTGTGTATCAAGGTTCGCCAATCAGTCTGCTCTCCAAGAGATTTATCGGGTCCTAAAGCCAACGGGCCTGCTTGGCATGATCTGGAATATCGAAGACTGTAAGGAACACGCCGGGCCTATTCAGGCCACCCAGGACGTCGTCTCTGATGCTATCTCCCCAGATAATGCACCTCGAGACTGGAAAATGACCACGAGTTGGGAATCCACCATCCACGATCTGACTTGGACCTTTGACGATGGCCAGCCTCGCTTTCGTCACGAGAAATGGCGGAAGTGCTTCGATGACCAACTTGCTAGCAGTCCTCTCAGCCTAACTTCCACGGACCCGTTGTTCAGCCTACCCCTTGGAGAAAGCAGTGTCAAATTCGAAACATGGTTGAGCAAAGACGATATATCGAAACGGTACGGGACACAGAGTCAAATTGCTGTTCTAGAAGGAGAGAAGCTGGAGGTAAGTGGCGATTCTGCTGCGGCACATCATGTCGCTGAGATTATCACAGGAGGTGAAGAACAAGTTCTTTGACGCAATCAGCCAAGAAGGTATTGTGGAGGACGATCAAGGGCGAGTCGCTGTGCACGGCCATACATTCTTCGCTTGGACATCTCGAATGCCAAGGCAGCCACTGAGAAGCGGTGGTTGATCTCCTCCATCTGTAATAGGACCGCCTTCATGCCTTGCGCTTCTCCAAACAACTTTCGACTGTGCCCGAGGGGTCTTCTCTGCGAGATATATATTCCTCTTTCCAAGAGCCGAGTGTCATGCTTTCATCTGGCAGCAGTGTCATAGCGACCTGCAAACTATCATGTTGGTATCATTGGCTCTCTGAGAGCTACCCTACCTTCTAGGACACTGACTGAAGCGCTTCAAGAGCTCTCCATGGCCAGTGATATTTGCCTGGCTGTTACAGCCCCACTTTTGGTCTCTCCCGCTTTCCTCTGCAGTCATTCGGAGGAGATGTAGAGTACTATCAAAGGTTTAGAGCCTCATTCGCGGGTTCGAGACTACACCGTGTCCCGTCTTCCTTTGCAGAAGAGATTGGCTAAACTAACCATTATTTCCTCTGACAAACGCATCGCCGTATGTTCTTCTCAATTGCCCATTGACGTATTCCTGGCATTTCTCGAGCGCAATGTTCATATAGCCATCGACCGATTGAAGTTCTCCTGCATATCCGTCAGGTCAAATTGTTTTGTTCATCAAGACCCATGTACCCTTGTAGACGATTCCAGAATTGAGTTTGACCGTCACAGAGGCACCGATAATCTCGCTCAGGAAAGCGGAAGGGTCTTTACTGTCTGATGACGCGGTCCCGGTGGTAGCGGTATGGTTCTCCATGGCTGGGTGATAATCTTTAATGAAGGTTCAGGGGAACTTCCTCAAAGCTTGCGACTGGGTGAGTACGGGGAGTGCCGAGGCTTGGCATACTCGGACCAGAGTATCATGCCTGCGGCTTCACGCAGATCGTCTACAGTGATATTTGATTGCTAACCTCCATCATCTGAACAGCCGCTGGCCTCTTTGACCTGTAAGCCTTGGTGAAACACAAGTCATCTGCCCAACACAGACGCAAGAATGGCCTCGGCATCAGCTTCTGCTCCTACGACCAAGAAGTCATTCTTCAAGAAGCCTACATGGGCCATAAGTGCCCCACGAACTGAATCGGGTGAATTTTTCAGACATTCCGATACAGTGTATGATACTATCCTGAAGGAGAAAGAGCGGCGAAGGGAGAGACATGCTCAGAAGAAGCAGGCCAAAGTTGACATAGAGGTAGTGGAGGAAGGCAGGGAGAACAAAAGGAGAAGGATTACTAGCGACGAGGAAGATCAGGAGGAGGATGGGCAAAATGATACTGACGCGGCGAGCACTGGCAGTCGAAAAGATGACATTACAAAGATAGAGACACCCACTCATGAATTGAATTTTCCGGCGAGACACGGACCTGCCCAGGCTAGACAGACGAGTCCTTTCAACGCCGAATCATCCTTAAACCTTAAAACTTCCGCGAAATCCAAGGTTATCGAACTCGATTCAGACGATGACAAGAGTCAGGCGCAGCCGATTTTGTCTGAAGAGCGGGCTCAGATACGGGTTTCGGATGAAGAGGTATCAGAAGAGGAGGATGAGTATGTCCTTGAACTCAAACAGAAAGCGCGAGAGAAAGCACGCCTGAAGAAGTTGGGGATGAATTCTGTCAAGAACAAGGGAGAAGCGTCGTGCGCACCAGAACCACAACAGCGACCAACTTCATCCTCTGAAGATCGATCACTTTTCGCTCAACCAAATGCAGAATCAACGCCACCTCCAAACAAAGCCGAAACAATCGTTCAAATACTCATCGATACCAAGATTCCTAATGCAAAACCACTAATAGTAAATCGGAAAGCGTCACAGCCCTTGCGGCAGGTCAGAGAAATTTGGTGTGCGCGGCAGAACTTCAGCGACGACGTGACAGCCCAGGTCATCTTCACGTGGCGTGGAAAAAGGCTCTACGACACGACTACAAGCATGCATCTGCTGAATGTCTTAAAGAAGGAGCGGGCTCGCCAAATGGGAGGATTGGCTGATGATGATGACGAGGAAGATCCAAGTAATGGAAGAATAGAGGTGGAAGCTATGACAAAGGAGATCTATGAGCAAAAGGCCTTGCGGAAGAAGCGAGAAGAGACAGAAGTGGAGGCAAATGGCATTACCGACCCAGGGGTCACGGATCGACAGTCGGTCAAGAGATCAACGACGCCCAAGGAAGAAGAGTACCAGGTCGTGATGAATGCCCAGGGATTGGAAGCGTTACATCTAAAGGTCAGGCCGAGCACGCGTATTGCAAAGATGATGGCCGGCTTCAAGAAGATGCGTAATGTGGCTCTAGAGAAGACCTGTTGGTTGGTTCATGATGGAGATAGGTTGGAGCTAGATTCGACGGTTGGAGATACTGAGATTGAGGACGGAGATGTGGTGGAGGTGTATGTTAGATGACGGGGTTGATCCTACACCTTAGAGAACGTGTGTGTGCTTCCAATTCATATTTGGTCAGTCGAAATCGCAGGCATGGAAGATAGCCATCATTGCTGCTTGCTGGTTCGTGTGCATGTTTCCTAAGCCCTCACTACCCCGTACAAATCTCCATACACATTACCTCAGCGCGTGACTCCCTCAGATCGGCCCTGGTGTGTTTGCTGGATGTCCTAACTTAACCTCAGGAGGTGAGTGTGGACCTGGAATGCAGACGCTTTGGGGCCTCTTATTCCGCCTCGTAGACTGTCGTGCGTTTCACATGAGCGGCAGGACGGCCAGTGTGTTCGATATCGGTGGCTCTCATCTTCGACACCACTTCATCGCTATGGACAATGTGTTCCTTGTTCTAAGCATCGCATTAGTTTCCTAGCGTTCCACATGGGTAAGTTGCTTCAAACTAAATTCAGGCGCAAGAAAGAAGCAGAACATCCAGCTGGCGGTCTACTAGAACAAGCCAGGGTCTGAACTTGGGCATTCCCCGAAAGTAATAGCAAGCACTAGAGACCTGTGTCATTGGGATGTACCCACTGGATCTAGTACAATTCAGGCTTCGGCCTAGGCGCATACTCAAGCGCAACGGCATTGCGAAGGCGCTTTGCTGTTGACTCCCGAGTCTGTGTCCACCAGGCCTGGCTCACACGGTCTGCCAACATACATGCTTTCCACCATCCTTGTCCTGCCAGCAAACGCCCTCCAACAGACCACGGCGGGAACAACGTCGTCTTGAATGATTTTGACCCGTCAAAACACTAGCGCAGCCCCCTTTGTCTTCTTGTCTCCGCTGGACAATTATCAGTATTTGGACCCGCTGACAGCAGACGAACGTACCCAAGCTCAAAGTGTTTGCATCGTTTCAATGACAGCTGTGACTTGGTCTTGCACTTCACGCATTCCAGCCGGAGCACAACCTTCTTCGTCGTCTTGGCCTTCTTGTGAAAGACTGGCTTTGTTTGACCTCCATATCCTGACTGTTTCCGATCGTATCGTCGCTTGCCTTGAGCAAAGGTAGAGGCCTGGGATAGGATTGATTTAGACATGCGCTTTCGAGAGCTCTTCGAGGCCTTACTTTGCCAGCTTTGTATTGCGTAACTTTATGCTGTGTGTGCTTTCGACATTCCTGAAGGCTTGTTTCAGCTCAAAGATCTGGGACGGGAAGAAATGCTGCTCCCGACCTTTCCTTTACAAAAAGTGTTTCTCGATTTTGGCAAGTTCACCATTGTATCGGTGTTGAGGACTGTTCTGAATGGTTATGTTGACGGCTTTGATGAATGAAAGCTTCGAGTGTGGTTGGAGGATGGTGTTGTCGAGTCGTTTTGATGATTCAAAGTTGTGTGTGTGCGCCGCAGCCTGATCGCTAACTAGCAGAAGCCTGAAATCTTGGCATTCGAGGAGCGCCTACTTCATAGTAAAAGGGAACACGCGATGACATTGATATGTATATATACGATGAAAGCTTGACCGAAAAGCGGTCTGCAAGGCTCCTCGTACTTTATCTAAGTGTCATTCAGCCTTCACCGTACCATTCAACAACCTCTCTGCCACTCTGCCACTCTGCCGTGCGGTAAAATTGCCCGCGAAGCTACAGCCACCCCACGCTCCTACTACCGCTACGACAAGAATGAAACTCCTAGCCGTCAACTTCCTAACCTGCGCCGTCAAATCCTGCAAATCTTCCCTCTCCTCCTCCTCATCCTCGTCAAACGCCCTAGCCTCCACCGAACTTTCCCCCTTCCCCCTCCATTTCCGCGACGCAGTTCTAGAAAGCACAGAAATCAACTACAACCCGCTCTTCATTGAGAACATCCTACCGAGAGTGAATTGGGAGGCTTTGAGTATTACAGTGAGGGAGCTAGGGTTGGCGGGAATGATGCCACCCATTAACCCTGTAGATGACCCAGCTTGGAACACGGGGCTTGACTCCAAGCGCGGCGACGATCGCGGTGCCAACCCAGCCGAAGGAGAAGAGAAAGAAGATGGGAAGATGGAAGTGGAACCACTATTCGCCGCCCCACACGATATCACACAAGAAGCGAAGGACGAGAAGAAAGATAAGGTGCTTAGACAGCTGCACACCCTCCTGCTGGAAACGAGCGTACGCGAAGGAAAGCTGGTGTGTGGGAAGTGTGGCTTTGAGTATCCGATTAAGGAAGGGGTGGGAAATTTCTTGTTGCCGGCACATTTGGGTTAGTTTGGCCCCTCTCTTCCCTCTTCAATTATTGTGTGCCCCTGTTTTGTTTTGAGCTGGCTGGTGCGCTGGCGGGAAGCGGCACATGGCAGAGCATAATCAATGAAGAGGCAAGCGGGTGGTAAGAAGCAAGCTGACTTATGTCCGCGGACGTGTAGTGTGAGCTGCTTCCCCTAAGCGAGAACAGCATTCGCGTGACAGAGACAGACTACATCACGAGGCTGACCCTGGCACGATGCATCTGCCAATTGCGTAAAAAAAAGCCTCCTGCGCGGTCCTTGAGCCCATCCACAGCCATCGAAGCGGGAATAGGATTGCCAGTATCCGAAAGCTGGTCAACTTGACTAAACCAAATGGTATAACTAGTGGCCGAAGAGGAATGTGCAAGAGACAGCGCCCCGCCTACCACACGGGAATGGTAGAGTATGCTCTCAGCCAGCGAGAGTGGTTGCGTCACATTGGAAGCTTGACACCGAAGACGCCTGGAGGAGTTTGCAGCGCAAGATGGGTGCCAGGGATCAACAATGGCAAGATTGCAGCAACACGAGATCAGTATCCATGCATTTGCAGGTCTTGGAATATCCAGGACAATAGTCCTCGCGTTGCCTCAATCGGCATGGAAGTGTCTTGGATGTCTGCCCGTTTCTACCAGCGTGGGGAGACGCTCTTCCTTGAACGGAGTCATACTGCGGACGTCCGAGAAAGGAACAAGCATATATCCAGCTTTGACTCCGTACGTTAAAGAAACGTTGAAAGTGTACAGCGAGAGACACATCATGCTTTATCGATATCTTAAGGTCAAGTCTGCAGAGGCTTCGAGAAGCTGAAGTCTCTACGATACCTAGAACATGGTGCTGGACCTGTAGCCGCATCTCAGCACGCACCTCAGGCAAAGACATGATCACCCATGGTCAGTCCCCTCTCATGCCCATTCATTCATTCCCCGCCACCAATTCGCAAAAATTCCCCATGAGTCCTTTATGTAACATCGACTCTTCCTATCCATGTTGCAGGCATATCTGGTAGCCTAGCTAGCGACCTAAAGAAGATGAAGCAAGCCAACCACCCTCCCACCTATTCCAGCTGCGTGCCCACAAGAGAAGTGCTCGCGGAAGCCCCACGTCTCGTAAGGAAAAACGCCGCGCATATGCTTGCCCGAGGGGAAATGCAATGCATGTATGTAATGAAGATGGAAAGTCGTTGACGTACGAACCCGGCGAAAACAAAGATGCTTTGAGCGATGCAGCAATCCGGTTGAGACTGTATCAATCCGAGGTGCGGTTTTGGACAAACCTCCCAGTAAGAGAGAATTAGTTGAGGAATCCTTTACAGCCAGTCGAACCGCAGAGACAAGGAATCCGATCCTCACTGCCCATTTCACGTTCGAATTTATAGTCATAGGTGAGTTCCTCGTCTGCACATCACGGTTAGCAATCAACTCCGTATGGGAAGAGGAAGGCCCAGGGCAAACTCACCCCTCGCAATATCCCGCAAAGCATAGATGACAATCCTCTTATCACCATCCACGCGGATAATCTTTGCGGTACAATTCGGCATGCAGCTGTGATTAATGAATCGAGCTATTCCCCCTTTCTTCGTGGCATCGACAACGTGACCTTCATCGATACGGAAGAGATACGAGCTGCCGATCCCGCTCTTTTCGTATCTTCGCTCTCGCAAATCTGCAATCTCCTGTCGGACTTTCTCACCGACGTACTCAATGATCATTTCGTTTGCTGCGATGGGTTCGAGAGAATAGAGGCCCCAGTTGTGGATGGCAGATCGAGCGAATTTTACGGGTTTCTTGCGCTTCTTGAGCTGATTGAATCGGAGTACGTCGGCATCCCCTGTCAATGCGGCGAGAAGCTCTTTCTGCATATTGACCTCTTGCATATGCCTTCGATCTTCTGCACGTCTTCCGCGAGTGTTCGTTTTCGGGGCGGTTTTGGCGGCTTCTGCTGCTTTGGCGGCAGCCGTCGGTTCATCCTTTGCGTCAGCTTCACGTCTTTCGCGGGCTTTTTGGACCTTGATACGATGTGGGAGGTATTTCGACTTCTCGGACTCAAGAATCCTCTTGATAGGCTCTGTTCTAGCCGAACCCGTCGGGTTTGGCACGTAGTAGCCTCGTATGTGAGCAGATGCCTGTGAGCTTCCAATCCTTGTTTGGTTTATAGACTTGATGTCTCTCTGCTTGCAAGCCCAAGCCATCAGGTTTCCACCAGAGGGGAGAATTTGAGGTCCGGCGATCTCGTTCAGCGCCTCAACATCCTCAACATCTTTGATTGTAGTCTGCCAACCATCCAAGTCAAGGATAAGATTGTCATCGTCTTGGACAGTTGCTTGTGCTTCAGAAGTAGACACTCCCCATTCCACTTCGGGGCGCCTTTCCTCAAGCTCCACACAAGTCTCCAGTTCGGCCTCATCTTCGGCCGCTTCCAGCACTTCCTCGACCACTTCGGCTGCCTCTGCTTCCATTTCAGCCCGACGGGCTTCACGTTCCTCCCACATTTGCTTTTTGGTCTTCTTTTTGGGCTTCGGTTTCTTGATTCTTTGCATCGGTGCATCTGAATCTAGCTCCGGCGTAGCTTCTATGGCAGGGGTAGCGTCCAACATTTTGACATCAGCAGAATCTTCGCGATCGTCTTCGACTTTGCCGAGGCCGAAAAGTTCGTCATCCTCCTTTAGCCGCTTCCTCATTTCCAATTCTTTCACCAGCCGTTTTCGCTTCTTTGATGAGGGTGACATCTCATAAATGTTTCGCTCTAGCTTCGATATGATCAAGTTTCCTGCTACCGTCTTCTCCCGTTCTTCCTTGAGGATTTCATCGCCAACTTCGGACTCGTCGCGAGCATGATGCCGTCTCTTTGTTGCCTTTTGAAGCAGACCATCTTCTTCATCAGAGACAGATGTCATGCTCATGCGACTCATGGGCCTGCTTTCCTGCTCCTCCGTATCACGAGTGATGGAGGTACGGCGTTCGTCGTCAGAATCATCGTCATCCTGGAATTGTTCGAGCTGGTGGAAGAGTGGGCGGACAGCAGCTTTTGGCACAGGCTTTCTCCTCCTCTCATCCCTAAACCCTGCCATAGATCGATCAAGACCGGCTTTCTTTTGGATCCTTGGTAATGACAGTATATTGATGTTGGACTGGCCCAAGGGACGTCGCCCGCTAAAAGTATCTGCACGCGAATCTGGAGTCCCAACGGAGGAAGCATCTTCGAATCGAGGGATGCCTTGCCTTGTTCTGCCTTGAGGATCTTCGATGCCTAGTCTTCGACGCTTCTCGCTGTGCATGTCAGGATCCAGGTATTCGTAGAGGGTTGGAGCTGCAATTCGAGACTTCACATCTTCCAGCAATTTGTCCCGAATTTCTTGAATGACAAGCTGTAGAACCGCTCGGCAAGGATCAAGATCTTTTGCTCTTTGACGTTTCTCCTCCTCGAGATCCATGTCATGTTCCCGCTTCATTCGGATATTCACCTCCTTTCGTTCTTTCTCCAGCGCTCTTTGCGGACTTGGGCTTCGCTCATAATTCGGGTTTCCGAGTCTTTGACACTCCATGTTCATTACATAGGTGAAAAGAGGCGTCAGATGGCATTGCTCAGCGCATCTTTGTGCTTCCAACTCGCCACGAGGTGAGCTCTCGAATATTACGTAGTAACCTGTCTTATCGCATCGTATCGCTTGCCAATCGTACATTTTCAACCTCTTCTGCAGATGCGGTATTGTTGTGCTCATCACAGGAACGTAGCAATGCGCGATAAAGATGTATGGCTGTCGCTTGATCTGATCGAGTATAGGAACCTCTTCGATCAGCGATGGAATTGCAGGATTGACGGACGGTCGCATTGTGACAGGAGGAGGTTTTGGTGCAATACCCAAAGTGATCGATGTCGGAGGCATTGGCCGTTGTTGGAACGTCCTTCCAGAAGGACCTTTGGGCGCTGTGGGTGGCGGCGCATTCTTTCTCAAGGTGGTATCTGGTTTCGGCGGTTCGGGGACTGTCATCTCCCTGCGGAGCGATGTTATAGCCTGCTCAACCAGCCTCCTGATCACCAATCCTTCGCGATCCACAGCAACGCGGATTGCGTTTAATCCGACCCTGAGACCCTTTTTGCCTTCCATGTATGCTTTTCGCGCTGCCGAAATGGCAGACACTGCAGAACCACCGCGAAACGACCTCGAATCTTTGTATCGAATGCCGCAGATTGCCAGAAACCTGCCTGTTGTCGGATCCGTCCTGTTGTTGACCTCCGCAATGTCGCCATAACTTGAGAAAAGTGCTGTGATCTGCGACAGAGGTGCCATAGGGTCGAAACCGGTTACGACAATGTTCGTAGGAGGTCCAGGACCAACTGAGGTGGCAGGATCGTACGCCCATGGTCTCAGCGAATAAGGCGCGGGTCGAAATTTAGACTTCTGCTTCGCGCCTCCACCTCGTGTATAGTTTGCGATCTCAAGCCGAGGATCCCTGGGTGGGATCTCGTCTGCCTCATCGGTTCCAAAGTCTGCATACTGAGCCTTGAGCTTTCGCTTATCTTTCGAAGGGGTCTTTTTGTCCAGCTCTGGATCATACGTCGCCTTGCAACCCTTGACAGCCAGTCCAGATGGCCGGGCTGAGAGGTAAGGTGAAGGTGGAGTGTGAATGGGCGTCATGGCCGCACTTACTGACGTTACTTTCAGATCTTGTTCGACGCCGGAATACGTTTCTTGTGATGGACTAATCAGCTTCTCTGGCGGCGAAAATTCAGAGTTCGTGAGCGGAGTCAGGGCGTGAAGAGGATTGCCATGCGGAAATGTCATTGTGTGAGGTTGGTGATTTGTGCTGAAGATCGAAGAAGCTGTGCTGGTTGAACTTGCAGAACCAGCACCATTTAGTAGATCTCCAGGCAACGACTCAATCTCGTCAGTTGTGTTGGCCCTTTTCGTACCATCAGCATTCTTGGCTGATTTTGGCGGATTGAGATTGTTCTCTGGATTGGCCGACCCGCCAGAGGAGGTTTTAGTAGAAGCATCGCCTGGAGGCTCCTCTTTGACATCTGCGCGTGATTTTGAGCGCTGCTGGGCTGTCTTTGAGCTCTTTCGCTGTTGTAACACGGATGGAGCCGTAGGAAAGAAATCTGCAAATTTGCCCGCGGGGCGCGACATCACGATGTTTCAACACCTTTGCCAGCAAAGCATCGTCTGCTAGCCTACCAATCTCTCTTCGACAGCATCGGTGAAGGGAATGGAATCATTGAGCAAGTGCTGTAGATGCACGAGTCTCTCGCCTGCTTCTCTGCCCTGTGTCGCGATGGATATTGGGGTAGAAGGGGTGTCGCCGCGGTGAGGAAGGTCTGATTGCAGCAAATGCCAACAGCGTGTCTGAGGATGGACGATGATCTTCAGAGCGCTGACAAAGAATTCAATGCAATTCAAGGTCGATAGAGAGGGCCTGAGCAGAAGTTTGGAGGCATGAATATGGTTGCAGTTGAACTTGACGCCTGCTGTGAGGGCAATTCTGTTCTGCAGTCTCGGTCACTGCGGATTGGGCCCTAACTAGTGGCTGTCCCTAGCGTTGCCTCCCAAGTTCTTCAGATTCCCCTTCGTCCAATCTTACTGTGGATGTTCCGTTCCTCCTCTTCTACCAGACTATCCATCGAGTCTACGTCTCTTTGTCGTGGAAACATCACTTATGGTACGCCGTATTATTGGTATTTGATGGTATCTCCATTCTCGTACATGTTTATGGCGGCGTGTGCAGCTTCAGCAACCTGGCCTCCAACCTCGCCGGCCACACTGCCATCCTGCCATCCGGCTGTGCTCCCCTGGCCCTTTCATGAACTCCTCATATGATATGTTTTCAGCTCTAGTATGACCAATGGCGTTGGGAAAGACCGGTGAGCAGATTCGTATGAATGAAGGGGGGGTCTCCTGGAAGGAATCCAGTCGTAGATCGTAGCTCTGGTCTATGGGGAGTGCGTGCGGGAAAACGCATCGCGAGTTCCTGTACATGTAGATGGGTTGAACCGCAGCAAAGCATTGGATGGCTTCGTGTCTGCGCCGGGAAACATGGATCTGCAAATTTGCAGACATTGTGTGGGTGCTGAGAGATAGTTGCTGATGAGTGCAAGAAGGCTAAGTTGGTTGGATGACACTGCTGAGGAGATAATCCATTTTTGGCCGCCTGCGAAAACTGCTGAACATGGCAAGTGAGCGCGATTCGCATCACAGGTGGTAAGCTCGGTCAGGTGTCATGGCTTGTCTCGGCTGTCAGGCTGCGTTTCCTACATATACCTCCTGAGAAAGTGCGCTCAGGAGGTGTATACAGGTCACGCA
>JAABUK010007988.1_pt1 | contig 15043 bp, 17 predicted proteins | sample 5559141 | NCBI WGS metagenome assembly JAABUK01 (sample SAMN10711869, study PRJNA513367) | rock metagenome | isolation source: Antarctica rocks | place: Antarctica: Victoria Land, Pudding Butte nord | collected 2016-01-03
CAAAGGGGGAAAGAGCTCTAACCAAAAGGGGAAAGAGCTCTAACCAAAGGGGGGAAAGAGCTCTAACCAAAGGAGGCGGGAGCTGTGACCAAAGGGGGAAAGAAGCTCTTACCAAAGGGGAAAGAGCTCTAACCAAAGGGGGAAAGAGCTCTAAACAAAGGGGGAAAGAGGACAACAGCAGCTGTGTCTCACCGATAGCAGGTGCGATGGCAGTGAAGCACTCCAGCAAGGGCAGCAGGTCCCGATCTGAGTCCGCCAGAGACTGCCACTTGGCAACCAGGGGAGGCATGTACACTCTCAGCAGATTTGGGTCCGCCAAATGTTTCCCGACAAGCTCTGCCAGAGTGCTGATGGCGTCGTACAGGATACGCAGGTTCTTACGCCCGTATGTGGCACAAGCCTTTGCCAGGGTTTCCAGGATGACCTTGAGTCTGGGTACCAGCTGCTCGGGGGTGGACTGCTCCTCTAGAGTGGCCAAGGCGCTGCAGGCTGCTTCCTGAACATGCTTGTTGTGATCCAGAACGTGCCGTAGCAGTCCCTGCATGCAGCCATGCACATTAGCAACATCTTCTTAGCAACTTCTGGCGCTCTGTGCTGAGGGCATGTACGGTGGGAAGAGTGGTTAACTGCGAGTATGGTTTGTGCTATGTGTGAGCAAATATGTCATGCTACTGGACAAAGTAGAGGTAGGATGTTCCAAGGCCATGTCAGCATCGGTGAAGTGGAGTCCAGCAGCCAGGGACGAGAGGAAAGGCAGAGGAGAGAGACAGAGGGAAAGGGCAGAAGGAAAGGGCAGAGGGAAGGGCAGAGAGGATGGGCAGAGAGCAAGAGGCAGAGGAAAAGGGCAGTGGGAAAAGGCAGAGAGGCAGGGCAGAGGGAGAGAGCAAAGAGCAAGGCCAAAGGGCGCAGGGGTAAAGGCAGAGGGAAGGGAGAGGGCAGAGGCGGGGAGCAGAGAAGGGGCAGACGGGAGGGAGGGGGCAGAGAGAGGGACAGAGGCAAGGGCAGGATGAAGTACCTGCAGAACCTCGTCTAGCTGCAGTTGGGCTGCATTGATGTCCTGCTGAGGGTCGCTGCACCGCTCCACTATCCATTGTGCATATCGTGACAAAGCCCAGCAGCTTATAGACCTGCAACACCAGTTCCAGAAGTTTCCTGTTGAGATCCATGTTCTGCTCAGAACCCCACATGGGTTCCTAAGAAAAGGAACAGCCGCATCATGCTGGCATACACTGACCATCTTTGATCAGTGCCGAGACCACAGCAAGGCCGTGAGGCTGCTCAGCTGGATGTCAGAAGTACGAGAAGATCGACCGAGAATGTGTTGAGCGTTTCATGGTTGATCAGTGTTCACAGTTGATGGGGAGTCGGTGCAGGCAGCTGAAGATAGTCATTGGGCGAGCAGCCTTTTTGGCTAGCTTCTTGGTCAGCTTAGCTTCTTGGACAACTTGATCTCAATCAAAAACTATAGACTGTCCAGTAGCCAGTAGCGTAGTCAGTAGACTTATGCTGTGGTCCTAGAAGGAGGAGACAGGAAGAAAGGAAACGCAGTTGCTTGACCCTATAACATCTCCACAATCTAGAAGCGTGTTGTTACTGTCCCCAGAGGTTTCTGAGTTCAGCTTTCCTGTGTGGGGATGACATTTCTCCCTGAAATAGACGTTTTGGAACTGAAAAGAGCTGATACAGACCCTGATGCAGAGGTCTGGGATGTGATATTCACCTGACAAGCGGCCTGGGATCTTCAAGGCGGGGCAGCAGCATGCTGACCAGCTGAGGCAAGTATGGGATGAGACCCATGACACACCCCTCAGCAATGGCCCCCAGGGCCAGGATGGCTGACTCCCTGGCTCTCCAGTCATCTTCCTGAAGGCGCTGCTGCACTATGGGAGTCACAATAGGCAGCATCTCTTCTTGGAAGACAGTGGAGAGCACGTCCAAGCCGGCTGCACTGCACTTGCGCATGTTCCATCGGGAGACCTCGTCTGCGTCGTCGTCCTCCTCTTCCTCTCCGTGTGCCGCATTCCTGAACAAGCATGCAGTTGTTTGCACAAATCACAAGTCCCTGGGACAACGACGTGAGTTGGTTGACATGCAATCAGTGTTTGCCTGGTACATTGGCATCACCTTTGAACAGACAAGCCCCCTTAGGCAGTGCCCCCCCCCCCCCCTTCAGTTTGAACATGCATACAGTGTACGCTTGCCTTGCAGACGAGCAACAGTGACACTTGCTCAAGTACAGCCAGTGTGCTAAGAAGCCAAGCACACCGCCAGCAAGCATAGGTTGCAAGGACCTATCCAGACAACTGAAGCAACAACCCGTCCAGACAACAGAAGCAGGAACTCAACCAGACAATTGAAGCAAGGACCCATCTACACAACAGATGCAAGGATCCATCCAAACAACAGAAGCAAGGATTCATGCAGACGATTGAGGCAAAAACTCAGCCAGACAATTAAAGTAAGGAACCGTCCAGCCAAATGAAGCTTTCCAGATGGAAACCATAGAAGTTCTATGATAGAACCATTGCATGATTGTGTTTTGCAGAGGCTACCTGCGAACGAAGGGCTTGATCTCCTGATCCTTATCGTCTCCATGGTCAGCGTCTTCTGCTGCCTCAGCGTCCTGAACCTCTTCATCGTACTCGTCATACACCATGTTCTTGAGCAGGACGGGGACCAGGCGGCCCAGGAAGGGGCGCAACACCCCGGGCTCCACCTGGGCCTCACAGAAGGCTGTCCAGAACTCGCATGACTCCAGAGCAACACCCTCGTCACCATCCTGCATGGTCATTGCAATTTTTGGTGCTCTATTCATGACTCAAGAGCAACACCCTCGTCACCGTCCTGCACGATCATTGCAATCGTTGGTGCTCTGCTCGCATGACTCAAGAGCAACACCCTCGCCACGGTCCTGTACGATCATTGCAATCGTTGGTGCTGTATTCACAAGCACAAAAACCCAATTTGGGTTAATGACGAATAAGTGTGTGCGTTGTGTTTTTCAGTTGCTATCTGTTGGCAGTGCCCTCTGGCATGTGTATGCCATGGTCTCAGCCGCAGAATGCCATAGCAAACCATCCAATTGGGGTAGCACACATATATGCTGGCTGTTCTGGTTGGCAACAAACACAGAGCATATTTGCAGGCTGCTCTGCTTGACAACACAGACGCAACATGTTTGCAAAATGCCAGGCTTGAGCTGCAGTGATGCTCATCATATTCTCAATGATTTCTCGTTGGAAACAGCATGGACAAAGCATGGTTGCAGAGGCCATGTCTGACCTGGGTGGACTCCAGCATGTACTCAATGATTTGGTCCATGTGGGGTGCGAGACGCTCCGGCTGCAGGTGCAACATCTGCACCAGGCCAGTGCACACTGCCTTGCGTACTCCCGAGTGGGTGTCATGAGCTGAGGCAAACAAGCCCGCCACGTAGCTGCAGCAACAGAGTGGGTATCATGAGCTGAGGCAGACAGGCAAGCCATGTGGCTGCAGCAACACAACAGGTGTCATGAGCTGAGGCAGACAGGCATGCCACATAGCTGCAGCAACAGAACAGGTGTCATGAACTGAGGCAGACAGGCATGCCACATAGCTGCAGCAGCAAAGCAGGTGCCATGAACTGAGGCAGACAGGCAAGCCTTGTGGCTGCAGAAGCAGAGTGATTGTCATGAAATGAGGTAAACAGGTTTGCCACAAAGCTGCAGCTTTAGAGCCTTCACGTGGGAAGACCTACGCACTAGAGAGTCTGCTCTGCTCAAGATTTGAGGCCGATGGGCATGCCACCAGCAGCACAACAGACGTTTAGAAGCTGGCATCTGAATATGGAGTGAGCAAACAGCTGGGTCACATCAAGGCAAGCTTGCCTTCGGTGCATCAGCATTGATGCACACAAGCCTGGATCACTACATCAGAAGTGATGCACTGAAGCCTGGACCACTGTATCAGGAACATGCACACAAGCCTGATAGTCAGCCTGCCATAGCTTCTGTGCTTGACCAATGGCCATGCTTGTTCCAGCAAAAAATTGCCATTTCGTCATAAAAATCAAAAGAGGTTACCCCTTGGCAGATGCCTTGCTTCACTCTTGTGCACCAACAGTTGCTGCAAATGGGCAGATGCTACATTGATGCGTACTGCAGCCACTGAAGATGAGTAATTGCTCAAGTGATGAGTAGTGCAGCTGCAGTGTGGCCAAACCTGTCAAGACTTGGTGCTAAGGACTCTGGGTTAGCGCCAGCCAGCAGGTTAGCGACGCCTATGGCTAAGCACTTTGCCTCGACATGCAGTGAGCTGAAGAGGTGCAGCAGTCTGGGGATCAGGACCTTGCTGGGGACCTCTTGAAGCCCCGGGACCTCCTCATCAAGCTGCTTGGGGACATCCTCACAGATCTACAGACAGACATGCACTGGATGTTCATACAGATGCTAACACCAACCACAGGCAGACAAGGGCACAGCAGATGATGACTTCATGTAGTAGCAGACGTTTCTGTTATGCAGTTGCGCACACTATCACCCATATGATGTCTGTTCAGTCAGGCTTGATAAGCTGGAGCATGGCAGACTCCTAACAGCTAGCATGTCTGCTGATGATTGCCAAAGCAACCACGGTGCCTTGCTCCTGGAGCAGGAATGGCTATTCAAGACAGTGTCATTGGGCAGGCAATCGTTACAGAGCTTTTGTGCTTGAGGAGGGGGAATCAATTTGCACCACGTTGTCATGTTCTTCAACGGTTTGCTCATCTGAACATGACCCGGCGCAGTGTGTGACGGCAGCGTTGTCTGCACATTGAGGTGTGACAGCTGTCACTGCAGCTTGTGGCTGATGATTGGTCAGAGTACAGCAGAAGGCCGTCATGGGTTTCTGAATCTGGCCGTGCACACTGTTGTGGATGGGGTACTAATTCTCTCTCTCTTATTTGGTTCTGATGATGAAGGTGCAAAAGAATCAGTACAAATTCATATAGGCTTCCAGACAAAAAGTCAGAGACTGCTAGGCAGAGTTTGCCAGCGGATGATGTGACTCACAATGCTGAAGGATCAGGTGCAGTCATGGGTGCTCACCTTGAACAGAGCATCCAGGGAGCCTTCCAGTGCGTTTATGTCTGACCCTTCAAGGCCTTGCACGCAGGCTGGAACAAGTTCCGGCCATGTTTTCAAGCTGCCCAGCCCGACTATGACTGCTATACTTGTACCCACAGTTTGCCGAAGCGCTTTGGATGGGTTCCGTATGCAGTGCAGCAAAGAGAGCTGCAAACAAAGCACCAGCATGTCAGGCAAACTGAGTATGACACGCATGTGCAGCAGTGTGGCAAGAGCTGCAGCTACAAATGGCAGGCAATGCCTGCTTGAGTGCTCCTGATCTTGCAGACGGGTGCATTTTGGTGCACAAGTGTCAGCCTGCTGGGGTGCACACCTTGACATAATGCCTGTACTCTTCTGGCAGAGCCTTGTACTGCTGCTTCAAATTGTTCTTCAACAGCAAGCCTGCGCTTTGCCGCACCTAGCAAAGAGCAAAGTGTCAAAGGGACACCAAGGACTTGCAGTTGTTGCTATGCAATGCAAGACAGGCCGATGATAGTGAAAAGGAAGAGATACCTCAACAGGTAGGGTGTCCCCTTGTGAGAGAATGAAAGCCAAATAATTGTTGAAGTCTGGTATGTTTTTGCACTCGTCTAGTTGTGCAAGGATCTGCAAGGTAGTCATGATGTTTGTGAGCGCGTATCAACTCACAACTTGTACAGCTGTCAGACTCTTGACAAGTCCAGGTAGGGAAGCATGACATAGCTGCAGTGGCAAGGCTCTCTTGGGGAAAGACCCCACGTTGAACGATTGATCCAAACTCTTACCTGGGTCTGATTTGTACCAGGCTTCTGATACTCCGAAAGCAGGTAACAGATTTGCTGCACGCCTGGCTCTTGAGGTGACCAGACAAGAACAGATGCAGCTGGAGACATGCTCCAGAACTTGCAAGTTGTGTACTACTCCAGAAGGGCAATCAAACCCAGCATATGGCGGTAATGTGATTTGAGACCTTGATCTTTGCTAAATCTAGACGCAAATCAAAAAAGACTTGTGAGTTGCCCGAGTCACTGCCCGGGAGCCTCGGCTCAAATCGACGACCGCTGGCGAAAAGACCGATTTGCGAAAGCGTATCTTGCTGTCTAGATGATACAGTGATCTTGCTTCCCACTCATGTTGCTATGGTCTGCCGCAGTCGTCCTGCATCAGTCTTGCGATGCTTGCAGGGTTTTACATTTAACAAAGGTTACACGTTAAGGGCTTCAACGGTTACAGCGGTTTTAGGGCTTTTAAACAGGCTGCGCATTGGTTTCGGAGAGGGTCGCTGCTCCGATCGGTCGCTGCAATCAGTCGCTGTGCTCCGAAGGTCACTCATCCGTTTGCCCAGTTCAGTTCGCACAGTAATCACTTTGTGATCTTTTGCACCGTCTGCAAGGTCATACAGCTACAGCTGCCTTTTCAGGGCACCATAGTGGCTAGGTATTGCTACGTGCACCTGGTGCTGTGCACTTGAACAGTATATTATATTCCACATAGAGAGCACAGAAACCCATCGTTCAACGCCAAGACCTGCACAGCACAAGCGGCATTCAGTACCGCAGATGTTGACATAGTTGATATGGTTGGTGGTCTTAGCGCACCGTCTGTAGAAGCGGAGGAGGAAGCAGTAGCGTCCACGTCACAAGGAGTCATATTTGTTCTCGAGAATGCAAAGCTCGAGACAGCCAAAGTCGGCAAGGTGAGCACTTGCTGCCTGTCATGCAGTCGTGCTTGTTGTGGTTGATTTTATCGCTGTATGTGGCCACTTCTGCGTCTTGCAGGGCTATCAATTACTGAACTGTGATGATCACAAGACCTTCCTGACACGCCATGGCAAGGACCCTGCTGAGTATCGTCCTGACATATGTCACCAGGTAGAAGCATACAACTGCTGACTGTGTCAGCCCTTTACTTTGCATGGACCACCTGTTCAACTATGTCTGAACTTGACTGTCTGTGAATGCAACATATTGCTTGATGCAGGCAATGTTGGCAATTTTGGATAGCCCGCTAGCAAAGGCTGGAAAGCTGAAGGTATGTCTTTGACAACCAGGCACAACAAAGTGCTATGCAGGTATCCTGCAGCATCATCAGTATGTAAACAGAAGCGTGCACTGAGCAAGAACGCTGGTCTGTCAATTGCAATGCTCTTGTCATGTGTTGCCCATAGTCCTTCTGCTGGCATAGATAGCATGACCTGCTGTTCAGGATCTTACAATCATTCAAAAGTGGACCAATCATGATCATGCTGACTTGACATGCAAGTGTGCACATCTGCACACAGCGCAGCAACGGCATTTGACAAACAGCAGTCCTCCTATGCAGCAGCTGAATCTCAGGATCTTAAGTGAATTATCCTGATCACTCAGCCCATCAACAGTGTCTCAAAAATGCACTCAGCATACTTCTTGCAGGCCCTTCTTTGTTCTCTGCATTGATCTCCTGCATTGATTTTCATGCAGGGTCTTTATGTGCACACCCACAAGAATGTGCTCATACAAGTCAACCCGCAAGTCAGACTGCCACGAACCTTCAAAAGGTTCTGCGGGCTGATGGTGCAGCTGCTGCAGAAGTTGAGCATACGAGCCACCAACGGACCTGACAAACTGCTCAAGGTCAGCATTTGCTACATGCACCCACAGCTGCTTTCCAGCTTCCTCTTTTGTGCATGTGTACAGCGTCCCGGGCTGAGACCTTGCAAGTCGAGCTAAGCTTTCATCAGGGCCGCGTGCTTCCCTGCCGATCACAAAGACCTTGCATCAGATGTGAACAAGTGTTGCGCAACTTTGCCTGCTTTGCCTCAATTGTGCATGAGCCTCAGGCTAGGAGCGACACCCCAAGTCATCTGCCGCTTTGTCCATAAGGCATCAGCATGCTCAAGCATGCATGTACAGTATGCATGTGCATCATAATTTTCTTGCTGACCAACTGTTCTGCCATACTTGGAACAATGTACTAACACAGCTAACTACAGTGTCTGGCTCATGATGAACTGGGTATGTGCGGGGTCAGTCTAGTCATTCCAGAGCAGTCTGTTGAGGGTATCCCCATTGTTAACAAAGCTTGGATCTAGTAATTGTGGCCTGATGATATGCAGGTGGTCAAGGGGCCTGTCACCAAGTATTTCCCTCCAAATTGCCAGAGAGTTGGCTTCTCCCACAGTGCCCCCAGCATAGTAACCCTACGAGACTTTGTCGACAAGTTGCCTAATGAGACACCAGCAGTGTTTGTTGTGGGAGCCATGGCACATGGCAAAGTGGATGTCACCTATGTTGATCAGATGATCTCGATATCAGAGTATCCGTTGAGTGCAGCATGCTGCTTGGGCAGAATTACAAACAGCTTTGAATGGAAATGGGGAATAGTTTGATAACTTGGACATAAGCTACAGGAGAATGTTATAGGCAGCTGTGGCATTGCTACTGTCAAATTCAGATACAGACAACACTGGTATGTAGGTCATAGAGCCTACAGCTGTTTCTTGTCTGGGCAGTTCTTGTCCAATGGAAGCTGAATGTTGTAGGGCAAGCCACCACCTTGCGCATCAGATGCCCCTTAGCTCATTTTACTTGCGACAATTCTGAAAAACTAAACATGGGTCTTGCTTGTAGAGCCAGCTTGTGCTGAGCCTGCTGTTCATTTCCAAAGGTCACTTGATAACGATTGAGTGCTCAGCATGAATCAGTTCACCGCATGTTTGTGCTTTGATCTTAGTGCTTGCAAGCACAGACACTGCTTCATGGTTTGATGTAGTTTAATGTGGTTGGAGACAATACTGATAGGACGCACGATACTTTGGGGTTTCGGGTTTTGTGTTCTCATCCATGGCCCATGTCGTGCTCTGTGTGTTGAATGCAAATGTTACTGACCTTACCCTGTCTTGCGTAGTCTATGACAGTATTGCAGGTTGTCCTTGGCTTGCATGTTACAAGTTACATTTGGTTGACGTCAGATTGCTCAATGCAGAGGGCTAAGCCTGGAACTGAGCAACAACACTTGAGTCCATCAAAGCAACTACTAGAGTCAGCCCCTTGCTAACATGTCATGCGGCCTTGTTTGCATGCTGTGCTTGATAGATTATGCCTGTCCGTCTCTCAAGCGTTTTCCTGTGCCTATGTGAATGTCATGCTTATGGCTCATGAATATCAAACGGCAGCGCAACTATGCACGTTTAGTGCGCCCGTGCGGGTGCTGAACATCTACCCACGACGTCTGTTGTCAACCAGAAGATAATTACCTTTGCGGCATTGCCATCTGTGCTACTTACCAGCATCAGCGACAGCGGCTAGCCATTATCTTTACCACATCAGCAAGCTGATGGCAAAGGGCGACATACTTAAGGCCACCGGCGGGGTGCTGGCTGCCGGAGCGGCATACATCGGAGGCCAGGTGTGTGATGAAAGCATCTTTTAAGCCTAGGGAATTCATCAACAGTGTAGGTTGAAGACTAAAATATCAACCTGCAGGCCTATTATCAAGTATGGACAGCAGAACAAGAATGCCGTTTGTATCAGAGGCAGTCTGCAGAACACACAAACGTGATTGAGCAGAGTCAATCAGCGATCAGTCAGCAGGAAAAGCAAACCACTGAGCTTTTTGTAACTCGCAAAGAACAACAGCAGGTGACTTCAGACTCCCACCAGCAAACCCCTGCTGATGGCTGCATATGCTCATTGCTGCAATGCATCTGCACCTCTGTCTAAGAGGAGAGCGCTTGAGGCACAGCTGGTCAATGCGCACTAGTGTATTACTCAATGGCCTTCAGATGTGCATTAAACCTGCCTGCAATTGCACTGGAAGACATTCCCTTCTTAGCTGGCGCTTGCATATGCCACTGCAGGCGGTGTCAAGAGCAGAAGCAGGAGTGACAGAAGCAGAAAAGCGCTTGATGCAGCTTCAAAAAGACAAAGAGGAGCTAGACAGGCAGCTTCAGCAAACCCAGAAAGCTGTCTTGGCCGGGAAGCAAAAGGTAGAGAAGTTTCGGGAAGAGATACAACGAAGAACAGAAGCCAGAACGGTGAGCACCGCATCTGTCAGATTTTGTGCATATGACAGCAACACAGCTCCTGTCATTCATGCAACACATCAAGCAATAGCAACACATAGCAACACATGGTTTTGTGCCTATGATAGCCACACAGCTCCTAGCATTCATGCTGTTCGGATGGATGCAAGTCTGCTGTGATACAGACTTGCATCTGGTGACAAAAACTAGCAAACTCACAGATGAAACGTCGGCATGCCTTCAGCCATTTGCAATCGTCAACAGCCATATACAATCATCATCTGCCAAGGCCTTGTAGTGAATCCATTGATGCCCAGTGTACCACATGACAAGCTTTTGGTTCCTGTCAATGTACACCCTGCATGCAAGCATGCCTCCCCCTTGTATGAAAGTCATCAATGTTTGGGGCTCCTGTAACCTTTACGCTGCATCTCCTGCTTTGCACATCTGCCTCAGCTCCGTTTTCAACGTTACATGCTTCTGCACTGCACAGTAAGCTGTCCTCGGCGCCACTTCCATCTCCGCCAGCTTTTGCACACATTATCAGTTCCGACTAAAAACATATTTGCAGAAATCACTTGCTTTGATTGAAAGTCTAGGTACCTTATAAAGTTTGATTAAGAACAACTTTGGAGACATTACGGGCTTGGACTGTAGTTCAATTGTACACCTTATCAAGTTTCATAAAAGACAACTTTGCAGCACTACCTGCTTTGGCTGAAGTCTACATGCAGACCTTATCAGCTTTGGCTGAAGTCAACTTTGCACTGAAGTTGTTTCACTGAAGCTGTTTGCACTGAAGCTGTTTGCACTGAATTTGTTTTCACTGAAGTTGTTTTCACTGAAGGCAACTTTGTTGTCTGCAGCTAGCAGAGAAGGCTCTTGCAGCCGCCAACCTGCATGTGCAAGAAGCAAAGGCGAATGCAAATCCCCTTCAGCATGCCTTGGTCAAGGAGTACTTTGGAAGAAGGTAGCTGCAGACAAGAAAAAAAAAGACTATGCCTTTTGGCGTCAATTTAATGAGAAGCCCAGTATCATACCACACAGCCCAGGTGCTGCAGACAAGCAATTTCTGTCTTGGTTGCAGTGTTCAGCAGCAAATGCTGTCTCCAGCAGTGACATGTGGTGTGGTGTTGCAACGTTTTTCATAAGCCTGACACAGCTCATGTTGAGTCCCTTGTTGCGTCATCAGGCTGTCAATTGGGAACTTGCGTGCAAGCTTTATATGTACTCAGCGTCTACATGCATGCATGGCAGCTGATCTAAGCAATGTGTGCAGCTTGAAGGTTATATTATCAGCTGCTATAGATAGAGGTACAACTGCTTAGCGACTGCAAAACCCTAGCATAGTATGGCATGAGGGCATGATGTGCGCATCAGGCAAACACATCTCAGTTGTCATAGCACCAGAGACATTGTGTTACAGTATGGCTCATGCACAGATGTCAAGAGCCTGCTCACAACGCTAGCTGTAATCTTCCACCATCCCAGTCACACTTGGTCATGCCGCAAACACAATGTTATACTGCTAAAGGTTGCTGGAATTGATAAGAAGTTGCATATCCACAAACACCAGCTGCAGCAAAAATAAACCTTTGTGCCTCAACAATTGAACTAGCTAAACTCTACTTAGCTAAAGAGAACATCACGCTTTGAGTATGCTGCATCTACTCTGCTTGCAATCCTGCCTACTTAATAGTGCTTATAAGCACAGAAAATTGAGCTTGACAGTGCTTCTGCAGTTCTGTATCAACTGAGACAGTACCCTCCTATCACATCCAGCTGAACAGCTTTCATTGTGCAAGAGAAACCTCTCAAATGCAGGCTGCAGGTTTGACTATCCACCTGAGACCTGGCCTTCGAAAATTTTGAAGGCCTAACAACCCTTCCATCAATACTCAAAAGTTAAGTCATTGTTGCAGAGCCTCTACACAATTTCTGCATCGCTTGAACCCATAATCCATAAGCACAAATCAAGTGCAAACCTAACCCAAAAGTCTGAGTCTCACAAGTGTGATTTAGGCCATTTTGGCCTCCATCATGCCATGGTGTCTTCTTGGCTGGAAGTTGCAATACCACACTGCTTAACCCAACAAAGTGCCCGCCTCTTCAGAAAGAAAGAAAAGACGACGCCATTAGGCGTTTAGCGTAGAGAGACTTGAGATGATCCCAGATTAGGCCCAAGCTTCCCTTGGCTTCTTCATCACAGTGCAATGGTACCCAGCGGGTTGACAGATGCTAAAACCTGAGGAGGAGGTTTGATACGGTTTTTATGCCGATAATAGAAGATCTGGAAGACAATGGAGCCATCCAAGAAAATTGCACCCAAGGCCTCTATGAGCCATGGCAGCTTTGGGACAACAAACTCTGCAGCTGTACTCCTGCAGATGAGCCACCATGTGACATCAAGATGCTGACAGTGCTGATGAGTATTGATGAACCCTGCATTGATGTGCTGATCCACAGCCCATGCAGGTGCCAAACATGTATATACCAATGGTCCATCTAATGTGCAAGGAAAATTGCAGCATGGTACGTTGGCTGCAGCATTGGCAGAACCCTGACATACGTGTAGGCAGCTGACCCTTTAAGGTGAACATGCTCAACACACAGAAGCGGCTGCCGATAAAACAGCAGCACAACTGCTGGCAGCCCTTTTGCATTACCAATCACTGTCCTATGTTGGTCATGCTGGCACAATCACAGCAAGATTGGCATGAGGTCACACATCTGATGAACGCGCTCAGCACGCATGAGATGCCGCCAAGCACATTCAATGACAGCCCAACTGTGTTGCCACACACTGTGCGCTACACTTCTAATGCTGACACAAGTACAGCAGGACAGGCATTAGCTAGCATTACCTGATGAAGATGCTGAGCACATATGTGCTGCTGCCAAGCACATTCAGTGACAGCCCAACTGTGTTGCCAAAGACTGTGCGCTACACTTATCATGCTGACACAATGACAGCAGGAAAGGCGTGAGCTAGCATTACCTGATGAAGATGCTGAGCAAGTATGTGATGCTGCACATTCTGTGACAGCCCAACTGTATTGCCAAACACTGTGCGCTACACTTCTCGCACACAACGACAGCAGGAAAGGCATGAGCTAGCATTACCTATTGAAGGTGCTGAGCACATATGTGATGCTGCCAAGCACATTCAGTGACAGCACCGCTGTGTTATGAGCACTGTCGTACAGTCCTCATGCCAACACAGTCCTACACTCCTCATGCGGCACAGTCATAGCAAGGAAGGCATGAGGTAGCATTACCTGATGAAGATGCTAAGCACGTATGTGATGCTGCCGAGTGACAGCTCAACTGTATTGCCAAACACTGTGCCCTAAACTTCTCACACACAATGACAGCAGGAAAGGCATGAGGTAGCATTACCTGATGAAGATGCTGAGCACATATGTGATGCTGCCCAGCACCAGCAGCACAAACATGAACAGCGAGAGACCCTCTGTGGTCCCTCTTCTGAAGTTCTTGAACAGCTGTGGGACTCTTGCTGCTAGGTAGGTCAGTGTCATCACCCATCCCAGACCCTGCCCAATGTTCACTGTCCTGCCTGCAACACAAGGCTGGCGCTGAGGATAGCATGGACTTTCTATGAAGCTATGTTATCTACTTTCTTGCATTCACTTGCCCTACATTCTACAGCACTGTGGTACTTACGTGGCTGATTTCGTTGTATCCACTTGCACTGGCATCGGCACTGGCATTCTTGCCATTGTTCATGACGTTGTTGATATGCTGCATCCTCAAGAGCACATCAGCTGAGCAACATGGTCCTGCCATGACCTGTCAAAGGTTATGTTCATCACTCACGACCTGTCATAGGCCATGTTCAACATGTTGCGTGGTACATTGTCAGCGATATGAGCATGTGAAATGAGCAACACATGAGTCATCTGACTTCTGCCATTGGTATATGTTTCATAAAGGTTGATTTCCAGTAACATTAACCCTCTTGCCTTCAGGGCAATAGCGCCTCTTTCATATAATGTTACCCTTACCATGATGCTTACGACAGTTCCTGTCAGCACTAACATCATCCTGGTCATGCATGCAATCATGATCATCAATGCCATTATGATCATCATCAGTAATATCATCAGCAGTAGCGGTGAGTACTCTCGTGACTAGTGTCATTATCATTGCTGATATTGTTTGCATTGCATAAGTGTTACCTGAAGCTGCTGTTGCTCCACTGTCATCTAAAAGCACTCTGCCTACACTGAGGTGGTTCTGTGCCCAAGCACCAGATGTGGACTTGTAGTCTGATGCCCCAGGTAGGGTGCCAGTGACCCCTGCGGTGATCATGGTGGGTACCCCTGCTGTCATCATGCCACAACCCACCAGCATCAGACCTGTAATGCAAGTACAGCAGTGACATGGGCAGAGGGCAGAGGGCAGGGGGCAGAGGACAGGGGGCAGCGGGCAGGGGGCAGGGGGCTGAGGAGCTAGACAGGGACTTTAGTCTTGACTGTGGGTCAGCTGTACAGTCAGCTGTACCTGAAATTGTGGCAGCAACTCCTAGACACAAATCTGTATGTGCTGGTTCATGTACATGCATCACTGCGCTATGCTGGCAGGATGTACAAATATACCTGCAGAAAGAGCTCTCAGTTGATGCGCAGCAGGAATCTTGGCCGTAGGATCGCTTATCAGCTCAATGTCCTTAGTGCTTGCAGCGTCTGGTGTCACATGCATGCCAGTGTTGACTGATGACGCGTTTGTCACTGCTTTGACTAAGGGATCAACTGGTGGCTGCTGAGTCAGCTGCTGCTCGCTTGCTGGGTCATGTGGTTCTGCTGCAGCTGTGGCAGTCTGTTGCTCCTGCTCTCGCTTTGTGCGTCTAGGGACGACCCAGTAGACATACCAGCAATGCTGAACGTTCAGGAGTATGTCCAGGATGGCAAACAGGCATGCCATGTATACTTGTGTTGGCAACTGCAGCAGCATT
>JAABUK010007990.1_pt1 | contig 15039 bp, 13 predicted proteins | sample 5559141 | NCBI WGS metagenome assembly JAABUK01 (sample SAMN10711869, study PRJNA513367) | rock metagenome | isolation source: Antarctica rocks | place: Antarctica: Victoria Land, Pudding Butte nord | collected 2016-01-03
TTGAAGCTTTTGTCATTTGCGAAGCTAAGTTGATCGTGATCAACTTCGATCTCGTTCTCATGATGAATCACGTTAGTGTGAGACGCAGAATGATCTAGATTCATTGAATCATCGAGATTCATTGAACTGTGTGTTGCTGAAAATGCTGATGAGATGTCACGCTGCATAGCTGATAGTAATGCAAATTCATCAAGATCGTTTGCAATTCTCTTTACTATATAGACGTTTTCACATTCTAGAGTTTCAATCATTTGCTTTTCTTGCTTGTCGTGCATGTACAAATCTTTATTATCAAAGCTTTCTTGCAGATCTTTCTTACACATTCTTCTTTCAAAAAGAAGATTCATCTCAAGCTTAGAAACATGAAGAACAGAGAACAGCTTGACTGAGTTTTCGTGATGATTTCACATGACTGCTGTGTCACAATGATTGACATACAATTTTCTTTCTTCAACTTTGATGATATGTTTCTTAATGCAAATTAGAAACTCACTAAAAAGTCAAAGTTGATCAGTCATATGCAAGAAGACATCAGAGTCTGCAATTCAGTTGAATTCAGAAATCTTACTGACAATGTTCTTTGACAGAGTTGCAATATTCTCGCTCTCTTTATTCTCATCATTCTCATCATCATCAAAGATTTCAGAGTCGCTTTTCGCGTTGTAGACTCTGTGCTTCTTGTATTTGCTCTTCAGAAGCTCAGCGAAAGTTTGAAGATCATCAACGCTCTTGTGTCTTGTTTTATCTTTGTCTTTGCATTTCTTCACAAGCTCTTGAACTGCAAACAGATGAAAGCAATTGACTAGATGATGTTTGTCTTCACAGAGAAAACATCTTAGAAATCGACGACGCAATTAATTGTTGTCGAAGTTTAAGAAGTGTTTGTGATGATGACTGATTTTGCGTTTGTTCTGCTTTTGATCAATACACTCGCGTTCATTCTCTCGCTTGACTCATAGCGCAGTCTCTGTTGTCTTCAATTGTGCTTTCTTCTCTTATAGCTTTTAAAGTTCTTTCTTAACGTCTGACTTGTTCTGCGCATCAATGATGTTTTGAATGATCATGTATTCATCTGACAGTAATTGAAGTAAGGCTTGAAAGCAACGTTCTGACTTGAATAGATCACTCATGTTATTCTGTGTTGTGATGATCTTTCAAGTCAGCTTGACGAGATGTGTTCATGTCTTTTCAATAAAGATATTCGTCGACATTTTGTAGTTGATAAAGTTCATCAGATATTGTCTTTCAGTGATTTGTAACTTCTCTTTGTATTTGTAGCTCAGAGTATTTTAAACCTCTTTTGCTGACGTTTTGTCTGCAGTGTGTTCTTGATCATTGATGATGATGCAAATGATCAGTCAGTAGTGAGCTTTTGCATCAATCTTTTGATTTTTGAAATTGAAAGATTGAATTTCACTGATGATGTTGATGATGCTGTTGAATGTGTTCAAGTCAGACTTGTCTTCAATGACAAATCACAAGTCTTTTTCAATGAGTCATCTCTTTATGAGAGAAAATCATTGATCGCAGTTCTTGCAAGTGAGAATGAGAACAGATCATCGTTTGACAAAGAAGTCATCGAAGTTCATGACATTGATGTAGACTCAGCTTATTGTTAGAATTAAAGAATAAAATAAGAATATTAAATAAATTGACGAGTGAAGTGAAGAGAATGTAATTTTGTCAGTGATGATGAAAATTTTATGCATTCTTCAACGCGTTTAAGTATGTCTATTTATTCACTTTCTTGAAGACTTGTAGTAGACTGTCGATTTGATGTGAGTGCTTATTTATCTTCTTGTGAGATGCATAGTAAGCTGTCGAATTTCACTGAACTTCTCTAAGTCAGTGTACTTATTTGTCTTCTCATGAGACGTGTAGTAAGTGATCGCTGATTGCTCATTTGAATAAGTCTTGTATCGAGTTGTCGAGCATCAAATGCTTAGAATGTTTCGACCTAATTACGTTGAAAGCTTCTTGCTAATCAAGACTCATAATCTATTGAAAGAATAGAATGAACAGTATTACATATGATGAAATCTATGCAGATTGTAGAGAGAAGTCATAGACTGCTTTATCTATATACTGCTAACGTGACTGAGTTGCAACGTGCAATCTTTTCTCTGACGTTAGTCTACAAAAAGCTGCTAGAAACAAGTCTGTCATTGCACTTCTCAACATATGCATTCAAATAATAAAGATTTGACTATCTTTATTATCTTTTTCAACTCATACAAATATCATGTAATGCTCTTCAAATTAATCAATGAATCAACATTTTATTAACATTATATGAACAACGTGTTGTTCAAATATTTACATCAGTTTTGTCAGATTTATTTAAATGACATTATCATTTACAGCAAGATCTTGAAAAAACACAAGCAACATGTATGATTAATCTTGAATAGACTACAAGAAGCTGATCTACAGATAAACATAAACAAATGCAAGTTTCATGTGCAGAAAATCATCTTTCTAAAACTTTTAATGTTAATTGAAGAACTGAAAATGAACTCTTGAAAGATGCAAGCAGTTGTTGATTGATTTACACTCAATAATCTCACTCAGATGCAGTTCTTCATTGACTTCTGCAATTTCTATCAACACTTCATCAAGAACTTTTCAAAAATTGTTCATTCAATGATTCAACTCACTCAAAAGAAAATCATATTTGAATGAAATAAAGTCTGTCAGATCATCTTTGATCATATAAAGAGACGTATGATCAAGACTTCTATACTACGTCACTTTGATCAAACTCATGAGACTATTCTTGAAATTAACTCATTCAACTACGTCAATGATGAAGTTCTCTCTCAATATGATGATGAAGAAGTACTACATTCAATTGTCTTTTATAGCAAGAACATGTTTTTTGCTGAATGCAACTACAAAATATATGATAAAGAACTTTTGATCATCATTTAAGCATTTGAACATTAATGACTTGAACTGAAACTAACTGACATTTCTATCAAGATGTTCATTGATCATCAAGCACTCATCTCATTGATGAAAGATAAAGAGCTGAGTAAACATCAGATATATTGAGTTCAGAAGCTCACTGACTTTAACTTCAGAATAATGTATCAATCTGACAAACAGAACATTAAGATTAATGCATTAACTTGTTGAGTTGACGTCGTGCTTAAAGATTCAGAAGATGAGTGCATTTGCTATCAATGAATCACTATTCTGACTTCAAATTGAATGAAAATTGCTGATTTAAAGAAAAACATCAATGAATCAATTTATAAACAGATTCTTGAGATTAATGAAATCAATGAGAATTGTACGTTACTTCGTGAAGCAATAGCAAGAGACGAGACACAATATGAAGATATCAAATTGAAGAATTGTTGAACTCAGAATGAAATCTTGTATCATGATAGTCAGTTATGAGTCTCGTTCAATGAGCTTCTACAAATGAATCTGATTTGTGAGATACATGATCAATCATCAGTTGATCATTCTGATATTCTTAGAACTGTGAAAGTCATAAAGCGAAACTACTATTGATCATTCATGCGAAAAATGATAGATCGATATATTCAAAACTGCTATATCTGTCAACATTCAAAGACATTTAAAGATAAATCAAATGACTTGCTTCAATCTTTATTGATATTTGAACAGCAATGACAAGACATAGCAATGAACTTCATTATTGATTTATTTGATTCAAGTGAATACAACGCTATTCTGATGATCATCTGCAAATTATTAAAAGAAAGACATTATATTTCTTGCATCATTGATGATGAAAATATCACTGTCAAAAAGACAGCTGAAATGCTGACTCAATGAATATATTAAACTCATGATTTATCAAGCTTCATAGTATCTGATTGAGATTTGCAATTCATCTCTATACTATAAAAGTTTCTTTGCAAATGATTGAGCATTTTTCTTCAATTGTTCATCATCTATCATTCTCAGATCAATGATCAAAGCGAACGAGTCAATCAAAACATCAAGCGATATCTTCAATTCTTTTGTTCATATATGCAGAATAACTGATTTAAGTGACTATTCATGATCAAGTTTGTCAACAATAACATCTTGTTCTCAGTTATTTTCTTGACTTTCTTCTTTATAAACAAGAGCTTTCATTCTCATATGAGCTTCGACTCTGACATCATCAAGTATGAAAGCACTCACGAATGCTTGCAGATTGATTGAGTCAAGAATATATCTGAACAAATGAACAAGACATTGATCTTTGCTTGTGAAGCTTTGATCAAAACATGAAAACAAATGATGAATCAAGCTAATAAACATAGAAAGAAAATCAATTACAAGATTGAATCAAAGATGTTTCTGAATGAATGAAACATCATTACAGCGAGATTCTTCAAAAAATTGAATGACAAGATGCTCAATTCTTTTCAGATCATTGATCTTGTTGACTCATTCTATAAATTGAAACTACTCAAGACTATGTGTATACATGATGTATTTCATTCAGAGCTTCTTCATCTTGTCATCAATGATTCTCTGTCTGATCAGAAGAATGAATTCTTGAGATCAATAGTAATAAATGATGAAGACGAATGAGAAATAGATGATATATTGAACTTTCAATGATATCGAAGATGACTTCAATATCAAGTCAAATGAAAGAGTTATGACAACGATCTCAACTGATATAACACTGACGACGATGAATTTATGAACACTCAAGAGATGATTGATGACTTTCATATCAAATATTCAAGAAAAGTGCACTAAGAAACAACATTCATGTGAACATGAATAGTCAAGAAAGAAAGATAATATTACAATTTTATTCTTCATTTATTCTTCATTTATTCTTCATTTAGCCTTCATCTGATTTCATTCTAATTGAGTCTAGCGAGAATCTGATCTAAAAATGATATCATTGAGACTCTGCATTGTATGTGTAAGACGTCAATTCAATCAAGTTTAGCACAGAGCTGAGAAACATACATATAAGAATTGAGTTCTTTTCTGTAGATACTTTTCTTTCTTAGCATTTATTTATTAGTTAAATGACATTTATATGACTCGCTCTATGCTGATTTCTAACAGCTGAAATCAAAGCAGATGAGACTTTTTCAGTAAATGCTGTCTTTTTACTCTTTTCTCTGCTATTGTCTTGCGTTTCATACATGATGTAAAGCTTGATTTTTAGTGACTGTGATGAATGTTCAACGATAGTCTCATCTTTCTCGATTGTTCAATTTCATGCAATGATCATGTCATTGAACAGCTTGTAATGCTTGTTCAGCTCATCGTTTGATTATCAGCAATAGTGAGTACGATTGCTGCATTCAATGTAATCACATAATCATCTCTTCATCAAAATCATATTGCTTCTTCTCATTTTATGATTCAATAACTTTCTTTCTCTTGCTTACTTTCTTTGCTTCATAATTGAAGTTTTACAAGATTCTTTCTTCTTTTGCTTGTTCTTAAGCTTTTGCTTGAGAGTCTTTTTGATAAAAGCATCGTTGAATGAGTCAAAATCAGTTGAGAATGATGAAAACTCTGTGATAAATGTGATAAACTTGCGTTGATGATGTTTTCTGCTGATGCTTAAAAACTCGCTGTCATTGAAGAAAGACTCTTCTTTCTGTCTTGTGTTTCAAATTAATTGTATGATGACAGCGACATTTTTGCACTTCTCTCGTACTCATGAGATAATTACTTCGTTAATTATCTTTCATTCTTTGTCATTTTTTATATTTGATATAGAATCAGCGACAGTATTAATGCACTTGATAGTGATCAATGAGTTCTGCAGAACAGTATTATACTTCTTTGCATTAATCTTCTGTTTCATCTTTTTGATGATGATGATGTTAAAATGCTGATATGAGAATTTATCTGATGTTTTGATGTTTGAGTAAATATTCTTTCTCTTTCAAAAAACGTTTCAACTAACAGTATAAAAAGATAGAGTTGAAGTCAAAGAGAGAATTTCATGTGCTTCTGCTGCTGCTGCTGTCTGCTTTGCAAAAACAGCAGCAAGAGTAAAGAGTCTAATCTTTGCTGTTGTTGTGACTGAGTCATCGATGACAGCTGTTGCTTTGACAGCAGCTGATTTGAAACAGACTTTGAAATGAGCTTTGAAAGAGACTTTGAAAGTAGTTTTCTGCTTCAAAAGACTTTGCATCTTCGTCGATGATTTGCGTTTGTTGACTGACTGTAGTTTAGTCATGACTAAATGAAATGAAGATTTGTATGTATGACTGTTTGATTTATGAGATGATGATTAAACTTCTTCAGCGAATTGATTGATTGCAGAACAAAATTTGCAGAGAGTGAACTCTTGATTTTGAAAAATTTAAATTCTGAACAGCTCACTATGAAATAGAGGTAACTACGTCTTCATGTTACAAATGCGCACTTATAATTCAAACCCTGAAATCTAGAATTCAAAAATATCATTATTGTTGTTATTTGAAAGGATTGTTACTAGATTAGTCAAGTTTGTGAGACTTTTAGAAGTGTCACGTACTTTAAATCAAGTCTTTTCTTTCAGCGAAATTAGATTTGAACTTTACTATCGAGAGGTCTCATCTTGAACAAATGAGGAAGTTTGTTAGCATATCACAATCGATGCTCAAACTCGATGCATTGCTTAATGAAAGTGATCATAGCTCGACCGATCTTATCTTGTTCTTCTTGTATGATGTATAAAGATCACTGAGCCTGTGTATAGCAAGATGATTTACCCCATCCATCTACTCAGCACCAATTCTAAGCCTCTTCGCCCCCCTGCTCTTCGCTGAACCCTCTCTTAACCCCACCATCTCACACTCGATGAATGTCTTTCCATCGCCAGTTCTGGCGCCCACAACCTCAAACCGCGCCTTCGTCCCCGACCTCAGGTACACAGTCGTGCTCAGATGCTGGGCCAGCTTCCCAAGCATCAGCGTTCTCATAGTAAAGGAGTGACTGATGTCTACTTGGATAAGTTGGATGGTTAGCGGGATAGCTTTGAAAGCGTTCATCCAAGCGGCGAAAACGGGGGTAATGTTTGGGCCATAGGAACCCCTCTGCTCTTCCTGGGTGAGCAGAATGGATTCGAGGGGATAGAGGAGCATGAGGTGGATGGCTTTGTTGAAGGTCGGGGGCTGGGTGGTGAGGAAATTCTGGAGCGCGGTTGGAGTTCGGATTACGTAGATGGTGTTTGGGAGGTGGGCTTGGGGGCTACTGTCTTCGGTGCTTGCGTAAGGGTTTGCTGGTGGGGAATATGGATGGCCGTCTTCGGTAATGATGGTTTCGTTGGCACCGGTAAGGGAAATATTCGAGAATTGAGCTCGAATGTGGGAAATCTGGTTGTCGTGGACTTGATATGAAAATATATCCTCGCGCGGACTTCCATCTCCGTAAGACGCATGATCTTCCACTTCGTCCATGAGTTTCCTATTCAGCAAATCTTTGATAAAGTAGACGATAGTGTAGTGACAGGGTGGCTCATGAGACGTTCTGTTGTCGATCCAAAGAGATGCAAAGAGATGTCAAAGAGCTGTGATTTTTGGGGCTAGAATTCAAATCTCGTTGTGGTCCGCCAGGCATGGTGACTGGAAAGGTAAGATATCCCAGATATGATGGGGTGACGGTTTTTACCGACTCTGAAAATCTTATCGATATCGGTTTGGGGAGTTGTGGGCCTGATAGAGCAATAGATTCCCTCTCGTCGAGGTTTACAAACAATAACTCAAGACTTGAAGGCTGATAGAGTTATTCAACTAGAACGAAAATAAGGTTGCTTGCTGCCCCATAGACTAATGGAAAGTACTCCATAGAGCGAAGGTAGAATGCCGTGACGTTAGAGGCAACCAACCACCAACACATAGGGTTGGTCCGCGTGTCGGCTCGAAATTAGCCGCAAAGTGAGGGGCGAGCGGTAGACGGAGATTGATTTGCTGAAAGATGAAACTTCCAATGGGCTTTTGTTACACGTGGGCACTATGGGTCATATGTTTCTCCCCCTTTACTTGTATCGCTGTTTATTAGGCAGAGAAAACATGTACTGAAGGAAATGAGATTTGCCTCCTGAAAGTCGTGGCAAACACGGTCAGCGTGGATGGGCAGCAGAGATTGCGCCCACTATGGGGATCGCAGCCCCGCTTCCGGGATCAGGCCGGCTCCCTACGATACCCATCGAATTCTGTTGGTCTATGAGGGTCAGAAGGAGTATGTTCATGCGTATATATTGATTGAACTACTCTAGGAAGTAGGAACTACGAAGGGAGGAAGGAGGTGAAAACTCTGAGCCTCGCGCCCTATAGGGCTAAGCGAGATTGCCAACCATACAGGGGTAACAGTACAACTGTATCCTGTTTCCAAGTGAGGTTAGGGTGTTGGACACAGGGAACAGTACTGCTACCCCTGTGGTTAGTAATCTCCTCTCCGAGCCCTATAGGGCTGGCGCTAGGGGATTCAGAGTTTTCACCTTCTTTCTCCCTTCGTAGTTCCTACTTTCTAGAGCAACAACATATATCAATATGCCCCATATGACCTCGTATTCCAACTTAGGGGGTAGGTCAGTTGGTCGAACCTAAGGTACTGTAGCCGTGAGTGGCCGCCTGAAGCATTTCACGCGTGCATGCTGACATCCAATGGCAGGCAGCCGGTCGCGAGTCTCGGCTCTTACCGCCATCGTGGCTTTTGCGGCTGAAGCTTGCTTACATCCATTTTGTTCGTGTCATGCATGTTCGCTTGTTTTCAATATTCCACATCAGACCTAAGCGAAAGCATTCGTCCGAAAGAAGGACTGGCACCTCTGAATCACTCGGACTAACACATTGACAACAAGTGCTTCTGCAACCGGTATGCATCAGTATAAAAGTATGACCATTGTCTTATCATTCATCGCATTCACCGTTGTTCCATCCCTTACGCGAATTAAACCATTCTGTGAACCTTGATTTCTCCTGACTCGCAATGGTTGCATGGGTCTTCGCCACTTTGGCATTTTGCTTATTGCATAACGTTGTCGGCCTCGGCGCGGGACTACAAAAACGAACAGGATGCAATCAAGACAACTGCCTCCGGGCCTTACAACACAACGGTACTCAGGCATCCAGCTTTTGCATTGACATTCTAGACAGTCTTTTTACCCCGTAAGCTACAGATATCTCTAACCAATCTTCCATTATTACATATCGTTGAAAATACCTGACGAGTATGCCAGGATAGTTTCGTTCACTCATCCGTGCACGGAAAACCCGACTGCTGTCTCTACTGCATGTTCATGCTTGCTAGCTGAAACTCATCCTGTAAGACATCGAGAGCTTTTCTTCTCCTAGGAGAAATAGTATATCCGATCAATCGTGATCTAATGTGATTCAACAGCCAACCCCGACCCCAACTCCCCCTACTTTCCCACAGTGCAGTGCTGCCAACAACTATGGCTGGGTTCTGTCCGGCACGGCTTTTGCAACGAGGAGTGAAGTTGTGTTTTTCAAGTTTCCTCAAATCACCAAGCGTGGAGATTGCTGCAACTACTGCTTCAACGATCCTGGCTGCTATGGTTATCACGAGGGCGTGGTAGGCTCAACAGGCTATTCCTGTGAAATCGGCTTCATCGATCCAGGTCGGCAAGCCTTTGGTCCAAACGTCAGTTCTAAATGCCCCACCGGGACATATTATTGGCCATTAGCCGGTACCACGGGGGTTGCATCGAACGCATATGAGGGAGCAGGTCTCGGGCCTTGTGGGACTACGTCTTAAGGTGAAAGGAAAAGAGAAACAGCGGCTATCTAATCGAGGGAAAAGTGCAGGAGCTGTTCAAGATATGTTGATTGTATTTGGAAGTGCAACCGTATTGCGTATAGTGTATCAAAGCCAAGTCAAAATCTGAACCAAAAACAAGTGTTGAAACCTTTAATATTACATTAAGAACAGAATTGACGTTCCGGTTCTCGGTTTTCGATACTCAGATGTATTCTTCATAGCATCCTTTGCCTATCGGGCATCGACTCCGTTTGAACTAATATATATTATATATGTTTGGGCAAACCCGACAGCCCCTGGCAGTCTCTAGGGCTAAATTTTGCCCCGGAAGCCGCCCTGAGGTGTCAAGCACTCCCTCTATCTAAGCGACTGAGTCTATGGAGTGGGTGGGTGGGGCGAAAGCGCGTTTCTGGCTGAATCTTAAGGGATGGAGAAACAGGAAGGGATGAAGGGGGAAACAGTAGGGGGGACGGCCTATTTATCCCCCTTTTCCCCGCTTTATCCCCTTGTTCCCTAGCTGCCGAGGAATGTTGGTAGCCGAGGTAGCAACCCCTTCTACCACTTTCCATGACCCACCTTCGCTTGCCGTAGTTTGTTGGAAATAGGGGAGATGGTAATCTCCGCCTTCATAGGGCTGATAGGGCTAGGGCCCGCCAGTAGAGTTTTCACCTGCTCGCTCCTAGATAGACTTCTAACAGCAACAACCTACATATCAATATGCCCCCATATTACCCCGTATTCCAACATAGTTCAAGCAATGCACATACTTCTTCTGACCCTCATATACCAACACTATGCCAAGGTTTTACAGCTGGACAGTACTTGAGAGAGTGCACAGTTACCAACGACTCACAGAGGAAGTCATGCCTGCATTATAAGAGAACGAGTATGTGGAAGATTCGAAAGGGGGTTAATTTGTAAGCATATTTGATGGCAAAACACTTCATGTTTGTCGGTTCTAGTTTTCCGTGGTCCGACAATTCTAGTCTGAACACTTCGTTATTTTTGGATTGCTTGCAGCCTCGCTAGGCCCATCACTATAAGCCAAGCTCCGGCACGATGCCGTCTTCTCTATCATCTTTCCTACGACAGTCCAAGCCCCAGGTCCGACGTTTTTGGTTTCCCAAATACTCAATAATGGCCAATAAGATCTATAGCGGCCATTTACTGTGCGCCATCCCATTTCCAGAGCCGAAACATGTTATTGATAGTATACGGCTATTTCACCCTAATCTAAAGGTCATTTTCATTCAGATTAGGTTTCCGCAACCCGGGAATCAGACACAGCACCCACCAGCCGGTAACATACTCGATCTTGCCTTTTGTTTTTGACAAACTCTGACGGATCCTCTACAGAGGTTTGGAAGGATGTCACAGTACTCTCCACGCTTTATGACTTTCCTCACGATCTTAAGCTGGCCCCACTGCTAGGTGAGCAGCATCCACTTCCTCGAGCGGTCATCAGCCCATGGCTCATACGTCATCTTTGTCCTTAGAATGTGTACATCTAGTTAGCGCAGGTAGCGATCATATACACGCAAATTCCCATCACCACTTCCTCCGGGATTCATAGTCCCATCATTGGAGAATGGGTCATCATGACTTCACTCATAGCATCACACAAGTACCGCATCCTACAGGGGTGACAGAACATGCGCACATGGGATAAATGCTACCTCTATCTTTTCGGTTATGGTACTTCCTAGAACATCACCACTGTCTTGGCGCCGCCAACGCCCCTGACCGCAAGCATTGTCAATCGACTGCAAAATTGCAGGGCTTCCAATGGTACTGTTTACCTCCACCACTGCTAGAAGACCTTTTTAGAAATCTCGACTTTCTTTCACAGTTGGGGAGGCTACAATACGTCTCCTACTCAGGCGGTCCACTGGCCTGTAACGTAGATGATCAGATCGCGTCCTGGACCTAAATTTTCGAGTGATTTGGCTCAATCGAAGCGATAATCGTTAGTTAGTTCCCCAGATACGAAGTTTGTCCAAGCGAGGATTAGCTCTTCGAACTCGTCTTGTGTGCAAAGACAGCCGAAACCTTTCCCAAGGTATATTCTATACCATCCAGAGCTCCATGGGTACCTGACCAAAGAGCTTTACTCACGGAATTCATCTTTACCCGGCCATTGGAGAAACCAAGGACGTGTAGACAATATCTTTACTTTTCGTAACGCAGAGAAGTTCCATCCCGTCGACAGGAGAACTGTGTCTGCTCCTATTCAGCGGTTAAAGCCACGCTTGTTACGTGTCATGACAAATTTCAAGCCTCTTTTGATCGAACCGATAATGCACTCTAACAGTAAAGACGCCGAGGCGTCACAGCTGATCGAGATCTGATCGATCATCAAAAAGAAAACTGTTCATATCTAGCTCAGGAACGCATTGAGAAGGATCTAGTCATGCTCATCACGCCAAATAAAACAATACTGAAAACAAAGAAGAGCACAATTCACATAATCAATAACTATAAAAAGGAACTCAACCAGTTATCTACCTCAGCCGAAGCTAGCGTGGGAACAAACGATCGGCTAGACAGTACATCGACATCCCCCGTATTGATCATGACTATTCTCTCGAGCGTTCTTGAAGCTAATAGTTTGTCCACGATTTGGCCAGAACGTGAAAGAGAACAAAGACCTGCGAGTACTTAGATCGACTCTTGACACGTACTAGCTTTAAGTAAAGAGATCTATACCTATATGGCGCGATTTGGACATCATGAGACCGCACCTACCATACATGAGACATCTTAAGGTAGCCTCAGTATCACAAGGCTCGAAACAAAGATGAACGATACTTGAGAATCCCGAGCTGATCCCATCGGTGCAAAGGATTGAGCTTCCCATCTCTCTAAATCCCTTTGGCATTTCTCTTTGCTTCTCTATCTCTTAAGCGATTAGAATACGGGTGACTGTTTTTGACCAGTGTAGACTTCATGACGAACAGAGTAGTGTTCCTTTACAGAAGTGACCTTTCGGACCTTTCAGAATGTCGCTAGAAGTACTTATTTCGGGCAGCATCACTTAGGCAGCCGCCAAGTCTATTTGATGACTTTCGAGAACTTCATTAGCGTCGTCAGATCAACGACATCCAAAAATATGACAGGATTAGCAGCGATAGAGCCTCGGATTGCGTCACTATGAATATTTGGCTTCCCAAGCCCTGTCACAGGCATGTCAAGAGGTTTTGTTAATGTGAATATCTCATCCTTGACTTTACACGCGCACCTTGTCCTTTGCCATATAACTAAAGGCTGAAGTAGGTACATCAGTCTGAATACCCTCAGACATGCTAGACGTAGCTCAACCCCGCAGCTTCGGTTTTGCAGGAGCCATCATGCTATAGGTCAGATGCGACTCGCTTGGACCGTGCCTTTCGACTCTGTCTCTTGCGCAAGTACCGCAAGTCGCAACGTCGGCTTTGTGGAAACACCATGGATGACATAGTGTGTAAAGATGGGATGGATTGGTGATAGAAACCTTTGCAATGCCGAGTTCCATAAAGATCTGAACTCAACAAAAGCTTTCAAAAAATGCAAATAACGAAAACAGTCTCGCTTGTTATGCTTCTAGGACTAGTCACCTTGGTCTTTACGACGGGTCCGACATTCATAATTACCTCAAGCCTCGAAAGAAATCTCCTCGTCAACACGACGACAGGATTTCAGCTTCCAGCTAATATCAACAGGTCGGGATCAGCGGTAACGTAAGTCCACAGCCACAGAGATATCCCACGTCAGTCGGATGATCAGGGTCAGAATCCTAACCGTCGCAAAGCCACAACGACTACCCACTAGACCCATACCAATTGCGCGTTCCTGGCACCACCACGTCCCTAATCTTCAGTCAATACGGGCCCCCCATCCACTTCCAGACATTCCTCGAGCTCACCGCTAGAGCGCAATATCAAGTCGTTAAAGCGGTCGTCAGGGCTCGTGGAGACGGGCCTGTACCACAGCTGAATTTTGAATGGTGCGAGAAAAGGCTGTGTATTAGGATTAGTCGCCCACTCGCACAGGAAGACTTGACCTGGCTGATGCTGGCGGACACGTTGGAAGGGTTGAGGGTGTTTTTCGGTGGATTGCATGGGTGGTTCGAGACCTCGATCACATCTTGGATGATAGTGTGGGGCCCGTTGGGGGTGGAAGTATTGCCATTGAGTGACAATTGTTGAACGAGAAATACGAATACGGCTGGGAAATATCGCCCGAGTCGTTGTTCTCAACATTACTCAACTACTACCCTTCACCTCTAGCATTGCCGTCCTATAAAGCATCTCTTGGCCCAACATGTTCCAACAACCTGCATCCCCGCCGCCATAGTTCTTGACACTTCAAAGTGGCTTCTAAGGCTTTCGTAGGCACTGGAGATTGCCACAAGGCGCGGAATAATTCAAGAAAAACAATACACACAAGACTCATGAAGATCAGGTATGAAGTCGCGGCCCGATAGCCTGAGCACTTCAAGCAGTATAGAGATACTCGGCGCGCTACAGCAGCTCTTTCAAATCTTTCCTTGTCCTCATCTCCTCTAAGACATCCTTAAAATCCTCATCTCCCGCATCAGCTCTCTTCTCAAACTCTGACATATTGAACTTGAGCCACTCCTTATCCTCGCCCGCCTGTCATTTTTCCAGATTGTCAGCCACGACGGAGTCAAACATCGAAGATGAGAGACATAAGCAAGATTTGCACGAGTGAGCTAAAGCGGCAAGTCGAGTACATTAAGTAATGCTCGCACAGTCGAAGGCATTAGTGAATGAGACTTACCGGCGGCAGATTAAACCCGGCTTCGCTACCAGCAACGATACTACCCAATACAGAGACTGTTCGCATCTCTGTGTCACCTTTGCCAGGCTTTCCATCGTTGACAATATCATTCCAAGCCCCAATCAAGGAGCTGCAAAGCTGATTGAAATCCTCGGTCGAGCGGCCTCCGCCAGCTCTAACATTGGCGATGATGCGGTTGGTGCTTCTCTAAAGACATACAAGAGCGACATCAGATGAGACGCCGCCATCTTGCTTTCTTAACAACAGCGGCTTACTTTCTTGCCTCCAACATAAGCATCTTGCTTGATAGCATCTGTGAACACCACGTTCATGAAAAGCGAAGGCGTGGTGAACAGTTGAGAATGTGTCTCGGTAATAGCTCGCGCTAGCTCACTTTTCTGCGCCGCTGTGAGACTGAAAATGTGTACGACTTCGTAGAGAGGCATGTTGGCGCTGTGTGAAGCAATATGGCGAAGCAAGAAATTGACCACCACACTGCAGCAAGGCACCTGAAAAGCCTCACCATCAGTCTTCTTGTCCGATTCT